>Ga0129333_10005794_pt1 | contig 11646 bp, 14 predicted proteins | sample CPB6_08_DNA_FD_94474 | JGI IMG/M metagenome (GOLD analysis project Ga0129333, IMG submission 94474) | Freshwater to marine salinity gradient microbial communities from Chesapeake Bay, USA - CPBay_Sum_0.6_0.8_DNA | ecosystem: Environmental > Aquatic > Marine > Coastal | place: USA: Chesapeake... | reverse complement strand
GGGCGGATCACCGAGACACCGGGCCTTGGTACGGACGGGGCAGCACTGGGTGATTTCCGGAACCGCAAGTATGCAAGGAGACAGGACGCCAGATGAACCGCAAGTGCGGTTGCGGGAACCGAGAGCAGGAGCCAGGCAAAAACTGACATGACGCCGCTCTAGGAAGATTCCATGACACTCTCATGACAGGAAAAAGGGCGACGACTCAATGTCTGATGTCGCGGGTACCGTGAATGACCCATGTTCATCAAGCCGTCATCGACTTGCAGGAGACGGACCCTGCAGGAGATCCTTCATGCCACAGCTTGGTCCAGACCCCTATCTGCATCCTGGCGCTGTCGTGCGCAACAGCCGCCTTGGTTCGTTTGTCGAAATCGGTGAGGGCACCCACATCCTCGAGTCCGTCATGGATGACTACAGCTATACTGCCCGCTACGCCGACATTGCCTATTCCGTGCTGGGCAAATTCGTAAATGTTGCGGCCTTTACGCGGCTCAATCCCGGCGAACACCCCTATCATCGGGCCTCACTGCACCATTTCATGTACCGCTCAAGCTATTACTGGCCGGGCGAGCCCGATGAGGCCGAAGTCTTTGATTGGCGTCGGTCACGTCCAGTCCGGGTCGGTCACGACACCTGGATCGGACATGGCGCAGTCATCATGAAAGGCGTCACCATCGGGAATGGTGCGATCATCGCCGCCAAGGCAGTGGTGACAAAGGATGTCGAACCCTATGCGGTCGTCGCTGGCACGCCCGCGAAATTCATCAAATGGCGGCATCCGCGTGCAGTCGCGGATCGCTTGCAGGCCCTTGCCTGGTGGGACTGGCCCCACGACCGCCTCCATGATGCACTGCCTGACTTCCGCGCCTTGTCTGCGGAAGCCTTTCTTGAGAAATATGAGAGTGTTGGCGCTGTCATGCAGCCGTTACAATCGGCTGTTTAATGACCCCATGACCATACTTCCCTCCGAATCCATCCACGCCCGGCGTGCGGCGTGGATGAGGATCCTGTCGCTGTCCGCCTGGGAGGACATCGAATCAGCTGCGCAATGCATCCCTGATGTACAGCATGACATCCTGAGAGCTCCCGAGACCGGCCTTGTCATGCTGCGCGGGCGCATGGGTGCCACTGGAGCGGCCTTCAACTTCGGCGAGGCAACCGTCACCCGTTGCGCGGTCAGGATCACCGGTGGGATCGAGGGTCATGCCTATGTCATGGGTCGCAATGGGGCACATGCCAGGCTTGCGGCACTCTGTGACGCGTTGCTGCAGGTGCCTGATCAAGGTACAGACCTCATCGAAAAACTCATCGCCCCGCTCGAGGCCAAGCTCCGCGCGCAGCAAGTTGCCCAATCGTCAAAGGCAGCAGCCACGCGGGTCGACTTCTTCACCATGGTGCGCGGTGATGACTGAGCGGGCCTTTGCCGATGCGGCAGTCGAATCTTCTCATGTCTTCCGGGCCATCATGCAAGCCATGGCGCGGCCCGGGACAGTACAGCACTTGACCACGGACCTGGTCGTACCAGCCCCGCTGGTGGCAAGTACGGCCGCGGTGGCCCTGACGCTCTGTGACTTCCAGACCCCCATCTGGCTGGGTCCCGGCCTCAATCATGAGGCGATGGTCCACTATCTCAAGTTCCATACGGGCGCTCCCGTGGTGGAAGCGCCTGCGGATGCAGCATTTGCCTTCATGCTTGCCGGTGAGAGCCTCCCTCATCCGTCGCTCTTCCCACAGGGAAGCCATGAATATCCTGACCGCTCCGCGACACTTGTGATCCAGGTGACAAAATTGGGCGGCAACGCGGTGCGACTGTCAGGGCCTGGAATCGACTCATCCGCCGAATTTGCCGCTGCCGGGCTTGACACCGACTTCTGGGTTGCCATGTCGCAGAATCATTCAGGCTTTCCCCTGGGAATTGACACCATATTCGCTGCGCCTGGTCAGATTGCGGCTGTGCCGCGCTCCACCGCAGTCCATCTTGAGGAGGCTGCCTGATGTATGTCGCCGTCAAGGGTGGTGAACAGGCGATCGACGCAGCCCATCGTCTTCTTGCCGAAGAGCGCCGCGGCGACCGCAGCGTGCCGTCGCTCACGCTGGCCCAGATCGCCGAACAACTTACACTCGGTGTTGATCGGGTCATGAATGAGGGATCCCTCTATGATCGCGAACTTGCTGCATTGGCCGTCAAGCAGGCGCGCGGTGACCTGATCGAGGCGATATTTCTCGTTCGAGCGACGCGAACCACGCTGGCGCGCTTTGGCTATGCGGAGCCACTTGAGACTCGGAACATGCAGGCCAAACGGCGGATTTCAGCTGCCTTCAAGGACATTCCAGGTGGCCAGATTCTGGGGCCGACCTTCGACTATACGCATCGCTTGCTGGATTTTTCCCTCGCCGCGGGAGAGGATCCTGCAGAGGCAGCCGGCGCGCCATCGGAGCTTGACGCCGACATGCCGCGGGTTCTTGAGCTGCTGGGGGCCGAAGGGCTGATGGAACAGCCGTCCGCCGACCAGCAGGATGTTGACGATCTCACACAGGATCCTCTCAATTTCCCGGCAGGACGGGACCTGCGGCTGCAGAATCTGGCCCGTGGCGATGAAGGCTTCCTGCTGGCCCTCGCCTATTCGACCCAGCGTGGATATGGCCGGACGCACCCATTTGCCGGTGAAATCCGGGTGGGGACTGTCGAGGTCAGCTTCACGCCTGAAGAACTCGGATTCCCCGTTGTGATTGGCGAGATCACTGTGACCGAATGCGAGATGATCAACCAATTCAAGGGCTCGGCGACGATTGCACCCCAGTTCACCCGTGGCTATGGCCTGGCCTTCGGGCAATGTGAACGCAAGGCCATGTCGATGGCGCTCGTCGACCGCGCGCTGCGGGCCGGTGAACTGGGCGAAGAACGGGTTGCCCCTGCGCAGGACGAGGAGTTTGTTCTTTCACATTCTGACAATGTGCAGGCAACGGGCTTCGTCGAACATCTGAAACTGCCGCATTACGTTGATTTCCAGTCCGAGCTTGTCATGCTCCGCCGCATGCGCGCCGAAATCGAGGCAGGCAAAGACCGCCTGGAGGCCGCGGAATGAACGCGCCCGCCTATAACTTCGCTTATCTAAACGAGCAGACCAAGCGTATGGTCCGCCGCGCCATCCTGAAGGCGATAGCAATTCCGGGCTATCAGGTCCCCTTCGCCAGCCGTGAAATGCCCATGCCCTATGGCTGGGGTACGGGTGGCGTGCAGGTCACAGCAGCGATCCTCACGCCGGATGATACACTCAAGGTGATCGACCAGGGCGCGGATGACACGACGAACGCCGTCTCGATCCGCAAGTTCTTCGTCAAGACAGCCGGGGTCGCCACCACCGAGCGGACTTCAGAGGCGACTGTCATTCAGACCCGCCATCGCATTCCGGAAATGACGCTTACTGAAGATCAAATCCTCGTTTTTCAGGTACCGATCCCGGAGCCTCTTCGTTTTCTTGAGCCGCGCGAGACCGAGACCCGGAAGATGCATGCGCTGGAAGAATATGGCGTGATGCATGTGAAGCTCTATGAAGACATCGCGCATTATGGCGAGATCGCCACGACCTATGCTTATCCTGCCAAAGTTGCAGAGCGATATGTCTTCGATCCGTCGCCGATTCCAAAATTCGACAATCCCAAGCTCGACAACTGCCCGGCGCTGCAATTGTTTGGCGCCGGACGCGAGAAGCGGATCTATGCCATTCCCCCCTACACCAGGGTCAGAAGTCTCGACTTCGAGGATCATCCTTTTGAAGTTCAGACCTGGAATCAGCCCTGTGCCCTGTGTGGATCCCGGGAGAGCTTCCTCGATGAAATCGTGATGGACGACAAGGGAACGCGGATGTTCGTGTGCTCGGACACCGATTTCTGCGCGAGCCGGCGAGGTGCCGCATGAATCCACTCTTGTCGGCAGAGGGTCTCACCAAGACTTATGGCGCACGCATCGGTTGCCGCGATGTATCGTTCGATCTCTTTCCAGGTGAAGTGCTCGCAATCGTAGGTGAATCAGGCTCCGGCAAGACCACGCTGCTGCGCTGTCTGTCTGGTCATGTGGCCGCGAGCGCCGGCCGTGTGATCTACACCACGCGGGATGGCAAGCGGGCAGCTCTCGACGAGATGAGTGAAGCCGAGCGACGGCTCCTGATGCGGACGGACTGGGGCTTCGTGCATCAGGATGCACGCGAGGGCCTGCGCATGGGCGTTTCGGCGGGCGCCAATGTCGGCGAACGCATGATGGCGGTGGGTGTGCGGCACTATGGCAAAATCCGCGCTGCTGCAGCGGACTGGCTGTCGCGTGTCGAAATTCCGGAGGACCGGATCGACGACAGTCCCTGGTCCTACTCGGGCGGCATGCGTCAGCGCCTGCAGATTGCGCGCAATCTCGTAACCTCGCCCCGGCTGGTCTTCATGGACGAACCGACGGGTGGCCTTGACGTGTCTGTTCAGGCACGGTTGCTCGACCTGATCAGGGGGCTGGTCAAGGGTCTCGGGCTAGCGGCTGTTGTTGTGACCCATGATCTGGCGGTCGCCCGGCTTCTGTCATCCCGCATGATGGTGATGCAGCAAGGCCGCGTGATCGAGGAGGGGCTCACCGATCAGATCCTCGAAGACCCCCAGGCCGCCTACAGCCAGTTGCTCGTCTCTTCCGTGTTGCAGGTGTGAGCATGGAGCCTGTCCTCAGAATCGATGCGCTTGCCAAGCATTTCCTTCTGCATCAGCAGGCCGGTGTGCGCATCCCGGTCTTTGACGGTCTTTCCGCTCAGGTGAATGCCGGTGAGGCCGTTGCCGTCACAGGCGCATCGGGTCGCGGAAAGAGCTCACTGCTCAAGCTGATCTATGGAACATATCGCGCCACAAGCGGGGCGATCCGCGTACGCAATGGCGAAGAGTGGGTCGATGTGGTTGCCGCACCGCCGCGCGACGTGCTGGCCTTGCGCAAATCCACCATTGGATATGTAACGCAGTTTCTGCGGGTGATCCCCCGCGTTCCGGCCGAGACAATCGTTGCAGAACCGCTGATTGACCGTGGTATGGACCCGGAAGCTGCGATCTGCCGTGCCCGCCTTCTGCTGGACCGGCTCAACATTCCTGAACGTCTCTGGCATCTCTCACCGATGACCTTTTCCGGCGGCGAGCAGCAACGCGTCAATATTGCACGGGGCTTTGCAGCGCATTTTCCGCTTCTTCTGCTCGATGAGCCGACCGCCTCGCTGGACGCGGCAAATCGCCAGCGTGTTCTTGACCTCATTGCCGAGGCACGCCAGCAGGGTAGCGCTATTGTGGCTGTTTTTCACGATGAAGAGGAGCGAAGGCTGGCCTGTTCGCGCGAGATTCCGCTGGATCGCGGCGAGGGCTCGGGACCTTGAGGTACGCTGTCTATTTCGCGCCACCACCGTCATCTCCTCTACACAAGCTTGGATCAGAGTGGCTTGGGCGGGACGCCTGGACAGGTGAACCGGTTGCTCAGCCTGCACTCCAGGACCTTGCCGATATGACTGACAGTCCGCGCCGATATGGATTCCATGCAACGTTGAAGCCGCCTTTTGCATTGGCAGAAGGCATTGTCGAGGATCTCATGCTGGAAAAGGTCGAGGAGCTTGCCGAGACGCAGGCGGGTTTCGCGATCACGCTCCGTGTCGATGCGATCGATGGATTTCTGGCCCTTGTCCCCGACCATCCGCCGCCGGAATTGCAGCATCTTGCGGACCGCTGTGTGATGGAGCTCGACGACTTTCGCAGGCCGCCGCCGGATGATGAGCTTGCCCGCCGCCGCAAGTCGACTCTCACGCCTCGTCAGGACCAGCATCTCCTCAGATGGGGCTATCCGTATGTGCTGGAGGATTTCCGCTTCCATATGACACTGAGTGAGCGACTGGCGCCCGATGCTCTGGAGCGGCTCAAGTTGGCAGCGTCTTCTCATTTTGCTCCGGGCCTGTCCAGGCCGGTTCCGATTGATGGGCTGACAGTGTTCACCGAGGCCAGTCCTGGCGCAGCGTTCAACGCGGTCCGGCATGTCCCATTTCCACTGCCGTCCATGGAGAGTGGCGCATGAGCGAAGCCATCTTTACAAATGGACGCATCGTTCTGTCTGATGAAGTCGTGAATGGAACGCTCATCACGCGTGACGGCGCAATCGTGGAGGTTCTCGAGGGTCGGGTGGCTTCTCCGGCTGACGATCTTGAAGGCGATTTTCTGCTGCCCGGGCTGGTGGAACTTCACACCGATCACCTGGAAAACCACTACCATCCGCGTCCCGGTGTTGCCTGGCCCGCCATTCCAGCCGTGATGGCGCATGATGCGCAAATCGTGGCTGCCGGAATCACCACGGTTTTCGATGCGCTGCGGGCCGGAACCTTTGATCCCGGCGATCTGTCCGCCCATCACGCCCGGCTGCTGTCGAGTGCCATCGCCGAGGCACAGCGGCGCGATCAGCTCCGGGCTTCCCATTTCATTCATCTGCGTTGCGAATTGCCATGTTCCGATACGGCCGAGTCGGCGGAAATGACAGCGGAGGCAGGTCCTTTGCACCTGATCTCGATCATGGACCACACGCCGGGCGCCCGCCAGTTCGTGTCCATCGAGAAATTCAGGGAATACTATCTGGGCAAGAAGCTCGTTCTGCCGGAATTGATGGACGACTATATCGCCGAGCGGCAGGATATGCAGGCCCGTTATGCCGCTGCCAACAAGGCCGCAATTCTGGCACTTGCAGCCCGGATGAAAGTTAAGCTCGCCAGTCACGATGATGCCACCGAGGCCCATGTCGAGGAGGCGATCGCCGACGGCGTAGTGATTGCCGAGTTCCCCACGACGCGCGAGGCGGCCCAGGCCGCGCATCGCAACGGTCTCGCGGTGCTCATGGGTGCGCCCAATGTGGTGCGCGGCAAGTCGCATTCGGGGAACATCTCTGCTGCCGAGGTCGCGGCAAGTGGACACCTTGATGTCCTCTCCTCCGACTATGTTCCCGCAAGCCTTCTTCCGGCGGTGTTCCGGCTTGCTGAGTCTGTCCCGGGCATTTCGGTCCCGCAGGCTGTGCGCATGATCACCCTCAATCCAGCCCATGCCGCCGGCCTGAACGATCGTGGTGCAATAGAACCGCATCGCCGGGCTGATCTGGTCCAGGTGAGGCTGGTGGACGGTTTTCCCGTGGTGCGCCGTGTGTGGCGCGAAGGCCGGAGGGTGATGTGAGCGAGACTGGCGCTGGCCACCTGGTTCTGGTCGTGGGACCCAGCGGTGCCGGGAAGGACACGATCCTCCGCGGCGCGAAATCCGTGTTTGCAGGAAAACGCAACCTTGTGTTTCCCCGCCGGTTTGTAACGCGGCTCAATGTGCCTGCGGCCGAGGACCATGTCTCCATGACCGAGGCTGAATTCACGACAGCCGTCTCGGAAAATGCCTTTGCATTGTGGTGGGGCGCACACGGCAACCACTACGGAATTGGCCGTTCCATCGAAGGCGATCTCGCGGCGGGTGCCATTGTCTGCATCAACTGTTCCCGTGCAGCAATCGAGGAGACGCTTGCACGCTTTCCCATCGTCCATGTCGTTGAGATAACTGCGCCAGAAGCCGTGCTGGTCGAGCGTATCATGGCTCGGGGCCGCGAAAATGCCGATGAAGCCCTGCAACGCGTGTCACGGCAGGTTCCGGACTATCCGCCTGGAACACGTCTCACGCGGATCATGAATGACGGCCCGCCCGACCACGCGATCCAGGCTTTCTGTTCGTTCCTGCAGTCCCTAGAGTATGCGTCCGCGGACCCAGGTGGACGCGCGCTCGACCACCAGCACGAGAAGGAAAATCGCGATGATGATGGTTGCGGCCTGGTCGTAGTCGAACAACTCTAGCGAAACCTTGAGTTCGATACCTATTCCACCCGCTCCGACAAGGCCCAGAACCACGGAACCGCGTGTCGCCTTCTCGAGCGAGAACAGCGAGGTGTTGATCATCGAGGGAAGTGCCTGTGGAATGACGGACGAGAAAATGATCCCGCTGCGGCTTGCGCCCATCGCAGTGAGCGCCTCGCGAGGACCCTTGTCGGTCTCCTCCATTGCCTCGGCAAAGAACCGGGCTGCAAAGCCGATGGTATCAACCATGAGGGCCAGAACGCCCGCCGCCGGACCGAGGCCGACTGCGATCACGAAGACGATGGCCCACACCAGGTCCGGAACCGTCCGGAAAAACGCGACCAAGCCGCGGACTGCCCACACGATCAACGGATGGGGCGACAGGCTGGGGGCAGCCAGAATGGCCAGAGGCAGGCTGAAGAACAGACCGAGCACCGTGCCGGCAACCGCCATCTGGAAGGTCTGCAGCAATGACCAGAGAACCGGCTGCAGCCTTTCGAGTGAGGGTGGAAACATCTGATCGGCAAGCCTGCCAAGGGCAGGAAGCCCACGCACCAGTTTCTCCAGTGAGACCCCGCTGGTGGAAAAACTTGAGATCACGAAGGCCGCCACTGCCAGTGTGAGCACGAAGGTGAGCAGACTTGGCCGGCCCATACGCGATGGCAGAATGTGGTCAGCCATAGAGGGTCCTCAGTGTTCCTTCCGAGATGCCCTGTGTTGGCGCATCGAGCAGGATTCTGCCTGTTCCGAGGGCAATCACGCGGTCCGCAAATGCCAGGGCGTGGGTGAGGTTGTGAGACGTGAACACGACCGTCTTGCGCTCTTCGCGCATCAGCGTTGCAAATAGCGCCATCACCTCGTCGCCGGCCTGTGGATCGAGACTTGCAGCGGGTTCATCGGCCAGAACGATATCAGGACGCTGCATCAGCGCCCGGGCAATGGCGACGCGCTGTGACTGCCCGCCTGAGAGTGAATCTGCCCTTTGTGCGGCGACGGATGCCAGCCCGACACGGTCGAGGCAGGCCATGGCCTCCGCTCTGAGGGACTGCGGCGAAAGTGCCTGATGCCAGGCGCGGGGGCCATAGCGTCGCGCTTGTGCGCCATGCACGACATTGCTCAGTGCAGACAGGCGCCCAACAAGATTGTGCTTTTGAAATACGAAGCCAAGCCGCGAGCGGATGGATCGCAGGCCACGCCTGCCTGCAAGGACATCGGCCCCAAGGACCTTGATCTCGCCCTGATCCGGATCGATCAACCGGGGAATGCAACGCAGCAAGGTCGACTTGCCTGCCCCATTGGCGCCGATCAGCGCCACCAGACTGCCGGGCGCTATGTCGAAGCTTATGTCGGAGAAGACCTGCTTTCCAACGCCAAACGACTTTGCCAGCCCGGACAGGGATATGGCGGCGGTCAGCGTGCTGCCCACCGCCATGTCAGATGCCTGATACGCGACGTTCACTCACTCACCAAGGAACTTCGAGAACTCCGGAGCGCCGATGGTGCCGTACATGACGCGGACCATGTCATAGTCCTTGTCGTTGACGGTCGCGACAAAGTAACCACCATTGTACTTCTGGGTGTCCTCGCCCTTGAGTACACCGGCCATCAGCACATCACCCTTTTCAAGGAATGCCTTTCGGACAGCATCGACGGTCTCGGGCTTCACATAGGGCGCCACGATAAGAATGTCATTGGGGAGGTCCGGGCCGCGGCCAACCACGGCAAATTTCTGACCGGGAAACTTCTCGCGAACCGAGCGCAGATGGCCGAGGTTCATGCCGACGGCCTGCACGTCACCACGGATCATGGCTTCAACGGCCACGTTCCGCTTGATGATTTCAGCGGTGTAGTCCGTGTTGTACTTCAGGCCAGCATCCGCAAGGACCTGAGCCGGACCAAGCTGCTGGGATGTGGACCCGATCTCGCCGAAGGCAACCTTCTTGCCCTTCAGGTCAGCCATGGTCTTGATGTCGCCCTCGGCCATGACCACGACCTGGGCGAAGTAATCGGGGCGATGCCAGCCCACAACAGGCTTGGCGTCCGTAAGCTTGGCGAAAACGACATATTCGGCAGGGCCGGTAAGAACGAAATCGACCTGCTCGGCGCGCATCGCCTCGACCGCAGCTGTGCGGTTGTTGACGGGCGTGAACTCTACTTTCAGGCCGGTCGCCTTCTCGAGTTCCTCAACGAAGCCGCCATACTCGCGCTGGAGTTGCTCCATACCTTCGACGTCTGTGACGGCGAGACGGATGGTTTCCGCTGCAGCTGGTGCGACGGTCAACCCGACAACGACCGCCGCTGTGGCGATCCAAGACCACATTTTCATGATGTTTTTCCTTTTCTCCTGATGAGACGCTTCCCGTCTCACCAAGCTTTCATGACACTGTCATGAAGATCGATCAGTTCTCTGCCGCAAGGGAGAACGACATGTGGAATACTGGGTCGGACGGCAATGAAGCCCTGGTGCGTGGTGGGTTGTGCCTGCTGCCCGGCGAAGGTCTCGTGGCCGCCGATATTCATATCGCGGACGGACGGATCGCTGGAATCCGACGGGGTGGGAAAGCGAATTCCGGCGGTATCGATGCAACGGGCTGCCTCGTGCTGCCCGGCATCATTGATATCCATGGCGATGCCTTCGAACGCCAGATCATGCCGCGTCCAAAGACCATGTTTCCTTTCGACCTCGCCCTGATCGAAACGGACCGTCAGTTGGTGGCAAACGGTATCACCACGGCCTACCATGGCATTACCATTTCATGGGAACCGGGCCTGCGCAGCCTCGAGCAGGCACTTCGCATCGTCGAGTCGCTTGATCGGCTTGAGACTCAGCTGCTCTGTGACCATCGCCTTCACATCCGCTGGGAGACTTATGCGCTCGATGAAATGGGGGCGGTTGAAGATCTCTTTTCCCGGGCGCGCAAGCCTCTTCTGGCTTTCAATGACCACACCGGCCCGTCACTTCGCGGCGGGCGGGCTGACAGCAAGATCAGGAGTGCCGCTGAACGCGCCATGATCGAACCTGATGCCTATATGGCGCTTCTGGCGGGGGTGGCTGGGCGGGAACCTGAGGTACCCGCTGCCATTGCCCACCTTTCTGACCGCGCGCGTCAGATGGGCGTCAGAATGCTCTCGCACGATGATCGAACGATCGAGGAACGCAACGCCTTCCGCGCACTCGGGGCAGACATCGCCGAATTTCCGATGAATGAAGAGACCCTCGCGGCCGCCGCCCGATCCGGTGATACGATCGTGCTCGGGGCACCGAATGTGGTGCGGGGTGGCAGCCACAATGGGGCGATTGGCGCCGAGCACGCAATCCGGAGCGAGATGTGCCATGTTCTTGCATCAGACTATTACTATCCTGCACAGCTGAGGGCCGCGCTTGATCTCGACGACCGCGGCAGCCTGCCTCTTGAGCGCGGCTGGTCACTCATCTCCGAAAATCCCGCGGCAGCCTGCGGGCTGGATGACAGGGGCCGTCTGGCCGAGGGCCTGAGGGCCGACCTGCTGTTGTTGCCAGAAACCGGCACGCGTCCCGTCGCAGTTCTGGGTGGTGGCCGACACCTGTACGGAAGTCTCTAGACAGCAGGACGGGACTTTCCAACAATTGCCGTTCGCAACCGTGTCGAGATCATGTCGATCACCGAGACGGTGATCAGGATCATGATGATGAGGAAACAGACGGTCTGCCATTCCAGCGTGCGAATCTGCTCCGACAGCTGGAGACCGATGCCTCCCGCCCCGACGATGCCGATGATTGTCGCCGAGCGGGTGT
>Ga0129333_10005793_pt1 | contig 11648 bp, 15 predicted proteins | sample CPB6_08_DNA_FD_94474 | JGI IMG/M metagenome (GOLD analysis project Ga0129333, IMG submission 94474) | Freshwater to marine salinity gradient microbial communities from Chesapeake Bay, USA - CPBay_Sum_0.6_0.8_DNA | ecosystem: Environmental > Aquatic > Marine > Coastal | place: USA: Chesapeake... | reverse complement strand
TTTTTTTTTCGGTTAATAAGAGAAGAAAGAAAACAGAGGGGGGGAGCAAGGTTAAACTTCACTCGATAGCTCAGGCCACAAAGCGAAGTCGGAACTTGTCACATAAACGGCCAGCTCGTTGGTGTTCGAAGTCTCTTTGATTCTGTCGATTTTGACTTTGGAAGAAGCTCTTACATTTTCGCGCCAGGCTTTGACTTCAGGGTCCATTAACTTGCCGCTGTCAACTTCTCGGATCACTTGCCAGTCAGTTACAGAAAGCATAGCCCCAACCGTCTTGTAGGTTTGTTCGACCCAGACTTGGATTAACTCTGCATGGTCCTTGGGGATTAACTCGCCTTTGGCGCCGTAGCCCCAGAAAAAACGCTGATCGTAAACGGGAGAGTCGGGAACTTCGATGATACCGATGGCCTCTCTCTCCTCTGAAGTAGAAAGGCGCAGCCAGTTGGCAGGGTACTGAGTGCCATTGGCGTCCGTGAATGGAGCGTCAACCGCCAGGGGTTGACCGTTGAAAAGGAAAGCCATGATTAACGAGCGAGTGAATACTTAAATGGTGACTCTGCGAAGGCCAGGAAGTACACCGTGCCTCCAGAGGTGTTGTTAGAGGAACTGGAGTTGCGAATCTTAAACCCATTGGAAAGCAAGTCTATGTCAGCGTAATTTGAACTTTCCGAGTTAGACAGGTTGGACCACAGAACGTCTCCGGTAGGGTTTGCCGCGCTTCTTTTTGAGTCATTTATGAGCCAACTGTCACCGCTGTGGAGCATCACCCATTTTGGTCTAAACCCGCAATAAACAAAGGGTCCGTCGGAGCTGCCGTTTCCAGTAAAAGACCCGACTTTGCTAAACCCTTCAACGTTTGCCCAAAGGTAAGCGACATACGCTCCGGCGTTAGCATTCACGTCAGTGGAAGTGCCGAGGCTGAAGACACTACTTGTGGGTGCGGTGCTATTCCAGTAGGTTGTACCGGAAGTGGACCCGCCTCCGTAAGTCCAAGGAATGTAATTTGTGGCCGGAATAGTGTTATTCCACATTACCCAGTTCGTGGCCCCTCCGCGTTGTTTGACCAAAATCATGCTAGGCGTGACGCCAAGGTTATGTGCAACGGTTCTATTAACTCCATTGCCAGTGTAGGTCACAATGTCTAAACCGGGTGTGGCACTTTCATCCCAGCACCAGGCTACATACGTGGCTGAGTTAGTGTTAACTTTAGCGAGCGTACCCACTGTGAAGCCGTTGCTGTTAAATGCAGTAAGACCTTGAGCCTCAGTTGTTTCAGCGGAAGCCGAGTTAGTGACAAGGTCTTGTTGTGCACCTCTTGCAGTGTCGTAAAGTGCGTTGTCCGTTGCCCCGGATCGCCCCTTAATCCAAACAATATCGGGGCTAAACCCTAGGCTACTGGTTGGCGACAGAGCGGATCCAGTGCCAGTGTAGGTCACCACGTCCATGTAGTTGCTGGACTTAATTGCTGAAGGTGCGGGTAGGTTCTGTGTATTCAGGGCGTTATACCCTGAGGGCACCGACAAGTTAAACCCTCTCTGGCCAAAGTTAACCGAAACAGTTTTTGCGGTACTCCCGTTATTGTAAAAGTAAGGAAAATACGGTCCGGAGGTTAACCCTGTTGCAATCGAAGTCCAGCTGGTTCCATCCGAAGTTCTATCTAAAGTTCCATTGTCAGCGTCAAACCTGATCCCGTAAACAGTGGAATTGGCCCCCAAGCTGTACAAACTTGAGGCTGAGGTCCCACACACACCGACTTGAGTTTCCGTGGTCCCCGCAGTCGAAGAAACTTCCCAATACCATTTTCCGGTGCTGACCCCGATCGTTGCTAATGCCAGTTGTCCAACGGTGGAGGAGGAGTAGTCAAGATTCCCGTTAGATAGCGCAACGGTTGTCAATGAGCTAACCGAATTCAGGGTTGAGTAATTACCTCTTCCATTTCCACCATCAGAGTAAGGTGTGGGCGAATCGGTCATACTGTCGTTGCCCGCCCCAGCCGTGACGCTGAAGTTGTTAGGTGTCCAGTTGTTGCCATTGCCGCTGCTGTCCTTGCCGAGTGTGGTGCTGGTGGTGCCGGAGTTGTCTGCAAATTTTAAGTAGAATCCGTTGTTGCCGTATGTGCCAATATACTTTTTAGGTTGCCAAACACCTGTGATAAGGCTGGTTTCTCCGAAACTTGAGGGTGTCAGGGCTTGACCATCTACAAAGTTAAAGTCTGTGATGTAACCGTTAAAGTAACTGTCAATCGAAGTTCTATATCGTGCGCCAACCACATGGTAGTACGCACCATTCATTTGCCAGGATGAGTTTTGTGGCGGGTAACTTGCGGTTACTGCTGTTAACTGCAACCCGTTAACATACAACTTAACGCGGTCGCTAGCAGTCGCTTGAGTCGTGTCAACTGCGGCCACAATGTGATACCAGGCTCCAGGGTCTCTGTAGAGAGCGGAGGAGGATACGGAATAAGACCCGTCTTGAAATGCCAGATAAAGGTTATTGTTGCTGAAACCAAGCCAAGACGTTGCTGCGGCAGCTCCTGTACCTACACCGAAAATATTCTCAATGTTGATACTAGACCCGGAACGTTTAACCCAAACACTAATAGTAAAAATGAACGCATTGGTTGGTGAGCCGAAAGTCCTGTTCAAGTGGGCAGAGTCTGGGCTGTTGAACCTCAAACTACGTTCAATCTGGTAGCTCGCTTCCGACGATAATTGGAGGCGACTGTCTACGAGGCTCATTTGACGTCTTTGATAAGGTTAGCGGCGATCCGAGTTGCTGACTCCACGTAGTAAACTAGCACGTCAACGGCGTTAGCTGTCGTAGTAAGACTTGGGACAGTTCCTGCGGGGAATTTCCAGTAAGACCCGTAGGCCAGAGTTCTCCCGCCCGTGCCGTCTTGTGTGATAACGATTGACCCGGATTGTCCGGAAGTAAGGTTTGAGGGGTTGGCTAGAGTGCGGTTGCCACCAAGAGTCACGCTAAAGTTGTTGCCGGCATTAAAATCCGGAGTAATAGTGGCGCCGTCTGTGAGCACGACAGGAGTGCTGTTGGCACTAAGGCAAGTCGTGCGGCCAGAGGTGCCAAGAACAAGGTTGTTACCGGTGGCTCCGGAGTTTTTAAGATTGGATGCGGCTAGTGTGCTCATAACTCACTCGTGTAGAATGTTGATGATACCTGCGTCGAAGGTATCGGTGCCGTTGGCGGTAGTAATACGTACCCGATCAAGGGTGCCAGAAAGTGTCTTGGAGAATCCTCCTAGCACCATATCAGCCGCGTCTGAACGACCAAAATTGTAAGAAACGGTCCAAATGTTTGACCCGATTAAACAAATTACCGCCGATCCGTGAAGCGTTGCAGAGGAAGAAGCTACTCGAATTCCCACGCCTGTTGTGTCGTTTTGGGCGGAGTTCACTGTTCCGTTTTGAGAGGAACAACCCGCATAACCAGTGGCCTCAATACCTCCTGATGTGCCGAGCCGGATCATCATATTGCTTGTTCCGTTCGTGCTCACTCCGCTAAACATTACTGTCAATCGCTTCGCCCACGCGGGGATCCCTGTGAAGTCAATGGAGGTGCCAGATGTGCTGTTTTGCGCTGTTCCGCTAACGATTTTATCTGCGAACTCAGTAGTGCCGGCAGTGCCCCCGTTTCTCAGTATCTGATAAGCAGAGCCGTTTCCGGCGGGTAACACGATCTGGTTATTATTTGCTGAGGCAGCAGCAGCGATCTCAGTGTAAATTCCGGAAGCTCCTTGAACTCTTAGTGGCATGTTATTCTCTTATTGTGGTTGAATAAGTGGGCTACCCAGGTTAAATAATAACCCAATACGAACCAGTGGGCACAGTCACGGTTACCCCGGTGTTGATTGTAACTGGTCCAGCGGTGATGGCATTGTAGTTTGTTGAAATCGTGTAGTTTGTTGTTACGGTTTGACCGTTTTCTTGAAAGATGCTGTCTGGGCCGCCTCCGGCGGCGTAGCCTAAAGATCCCCAACTCGTGCCATACCCTTCAAACTTTGCGTTATCTGAGTTATAACGAATCATACCCGTATTCGGGCTGCCCGGTCGCTGCGCCGTTGTACCAGCGGGTACATCAAGATAACCTGTGGACGAAAGAGTTACGTTACTTGAAAAAGTGAGTACCCCTCCGCTAGCCGAAGTGGTGTCGGTTTGGTGGTTAATGTTTACGGCCATGGGATTCTATCCTTAAAGTGAATCAGCAATCGGTGGCATCTCTGTACTCAGGGTGCAGCTTAAGCCAGTTGTACCCGATCTCTAAAGGCGTTGATCCGGGTTTTAACTCCGAGGTGGCTACGACAATAGTGCGGTCAAGCACAGGTTGTGCACCGTTAATCCTGGCCTCGCGGGTGGCGTAATGGCTCACTTGGAGAAGTGACCGTTCCTTGTCCACACGTAATGAAGTGATACGAGCGTAAGTGTCATCAAAAGCGACACCGATTGCGGTGTCGGCAAGGTCAACCTTTAAGGCCATTAGAAAGTCAACTCCGTAGTCTCAATTTTACAAACCCACCTGATGGTTGTGGCGGCGGCACCTGTCACCGTTACAGCAAGGGCACCTCTTGTGGTGTCTGCGGTTACGGCAACAGACCAAGCAGCCGCACCAGCATCGTAAGACACGGTGTTTAATACGACCGAGCCTACGATTGCAGTTGTTGACGCAGCAAACTCTCGCTTGATGACGCCCTCAAATGTCCAAGCCCTGCTGTCCCCGTTCCCTGACGTTGACTCCTTTGCAAGGATGCTACCTCGGAAATAGTAGGCGGAGTTATACTCAAGCAGCAATTGATTAACGAGGCCAGGATTGTTCGCGTTACTGGCAAGAACAGTGGGGCTGTTGTTTGTTGTTTGACGGCCCAGCATAAGCAGGCCAGCCTGGGTACATCCCTGCGCTGATGAAATTGGAGCGTTGCACGCAGGAAATGCGTGATAACCGACAAGTCCTCTTGTCGTACCGTTTGAGCCTCCAAGAATAGCGCTGTACTGCCCGCTTGCCGTGTTTGCTGAGCCACCAGCAACGACGGCGGCTGTAGCAGGAGCACTATTCGACTGTCCACCTCCAATGAATCCGTATTGACCTGCCGTGGTGTTAGAACTGCCCCCGCAAACTACTGCATGAGAACCGCTGTTGATTGTGTTTGATTCACCTCCGCCGATAAAGCTAACGTTTGTAGCGTTGAGTACCCTATTGCCATTGCCGCCGCCGATGATGCTGTAACTAGACGTGCTGATGAAATTACTTGTGCCGCTGAAGATGGATGAGGCGTACGACGAAACAGAGTTACCGCTGCCTCCGCCAACAGTCGTGTATTGACCCGACGCAGTGTTGGACTGGCCGCCAACTACAGCGGCGTAAGAGGCCGACGCAACACAGGTGTCTCCGCCGCCAACAAAAGCGTTCAGCCCGCTGGCAGTGTTAGACGATCCTCCAGTCAAAACAGAATACTGACCAGATGCAACCTGTGCCGCAGCAGTTCGAAGTCTTTGCCAATCAACCGCATATAGTCCTCTTTTGCTTCCACCCGCTGTTGTCGATGTGGGCACCTGTGCCAATACTGCCCCTCCCCCCTTTGGCACGAATGCCACATCAATGTCAGTAAAACTGGCGTCCGTGGCAGTGAGAGCATCTACAGATACGGAAGCGTTAGGGGCCGCCGTGGTCTTAGACTCCACGAATTGAACCATTCCTGGACCGGTTGCACCGGTTGCACCGCTATTGCCAGCGGCTCCGGTTGCACCATTTGCTCCCGTTGGCCCCTGAATACCGGTCGCCCCTGTTGCACCATTGGTCCCTGCTACACCTGTGGCACCAGTAACTCCTGCGGGGCCTTGAACGCCCGTCGCCCCTGTTGCACCATTCGTCCCTGCTACACCTGTGGCCCCCGTAACTCCTATAGAACCTTGGACACCGGTTGCCCCTGTCGCGCCGTCTGCCCCCGCTACACCGGTGGCACCAGTAACTCCTGCCGGGCCTTGAACACCGGTTGCTCCAGTGGGGCCAACTGGGCCAGTTGCTCCGGAACCTCCTCCTCCTCCAGATCCGATTTCTATAACGCTTTCCGCGCCATCATTCTTCTTGATATATACTTTACCATCGTAAGTGTTGATGGCAATTTCACCCAGAGCAAGTTGGGCGGTTGTTGGCACCTTGGACGGTACATTTGACCGTTTAACAATAATCGTGTTCGCCATTTGCTATATAGCAAGTGAAAGGCGGTATATACCGCTCAGAAAGTTCCGCCGTCGATCGTGGAGGCGTCGTTAAGGTAGTCAGTACCAGCAACTGCGGCGACAAAGTTTGTGCCGTTCGTCTTAAAAATTGTACCGGATGCGGAGGCGCTCAGGTTGGAACCTGTACCACCATTTGCAAGTGCGAGGATACCCGAAACATGGGTCGTTAAGCCAATCTTACCCCAGCTCGGTGCGGCGCCTACACCACCGGAAATTAACGCGCTGCCAGTTGCAACGTCGGCCAGAGTTGCCAAAGTGCTGGAGCTTGCTGCGTAAATCAAGTCGCCGGCTGTGTAACTGGAGAGACCAGTACCGCCGTTCACTGCGGCAACAATCCCGGTGACATTGGCCGCTGTACCTGTAATGTTGCTGTCGGTGAATGCAAACGTTTTCGTTGCTGTTCCGTTATAGTACTTGAAGAGACCGCTGCTCAACCAGAAGTCGCCAGTGATTGGCGTGGTTGGGTTAGTCGCCGAAGCGGCAAAGTTAAGCGGGACCAGTGAAGTGGTTGCGGCAGGCAAGTTAGCCGTGCCGGTCATTGTGCCGCCAGACTTAGGCAGCGCGGCGTTAGCCAAATCGTAAGCAGACTTGACACTGTTTGGTGTTGCAGCGGTGGTGGTGCTTGTGCTGCTGGTTGAATCCGTCAGCTGAAGAACACCTGTTTGAGAGGTGGAACCGGTGCGAACATCGGCCGTAACGGAAGCAGTTACGCGACCGTAACTGTCAGTGGTTAAAGATTGAAGGAAGGCAAGACCGGCTGTGCCAGTTGTGTCAGAGCGGCTGACAGTAGCAAGGTCAATGTTGTCAGCGTTGACAACGATGCGAGAGCTGGAGGCGGTGCCAACATTGAAGATTGTTCCAGTGGCGTACAAACCGGCGCCAGCTTCGTACGCACCTGCACCAGAAAATTGCGTCCAGGAGATGTTTGTTGAGCCGACCGTAATTGGCGAGTCGGTGGTGCAAACCCAGCCAGTATCAGCGTTTGAACTACCTTTCTCAACAAATACAAAAGAGCCAGAGAACTCCGCTGGCTGATTCATGTCAGCGGCGCGAGTCAGGATGTAAGGAGTTGTTGGGCTTCCTGTGTCTGAAACAACGTAGATGCCGTTGTAAGGTGCGTTGGTGGAGGTTTCGCTCTTCACCAGAACGCGCTCGGTGGCGCTTACAAGATTGCTGTCGATAGACAATGCGCCGTTACTTGAACCCGTAATTGTGGCTCCGACGCCAGACACACCGTTGCTATAATTGTAGGCGGGCAGGGCAGCGCTGGTGGCCCACATTACCGAAGCGTGAACGTCGAGGCCCTGAGCGACTGTGTCAACGTAACTCTTTGTAGCCGCGTCTTGCGCAGAGAGTGGCTCGGCAACGTTGGTAATCTGTTGAGCGTTGAAACTGACCGATGAGGTCGGAGCCGCCATTTGATCCAGGCGGTTTGTACGAACCTGGGTGTCAAAGTCGCTGATCTTGCTGGCGGTCAGCGTTGGAATATCGTTAGCGACCAGAGAGCGGAATGTTGGCGCAGCACTTCCTGCAGTTGGCCCGGCGAACACGATGTTGGCCGCTTGAGAAGCCAAAGTCGCTGTGAGTGTGCCCGTGGTTGTAACGGGGGAGTTGCTGACCGTGAAAATGGATGGCAGAGAAAGGCCGACACTGGTAACTGCGTAGGAAGTGATTGCGCTGCGAACGAACGCTGTGCTTGCTGCATTTGTGTCGTTGGTGGCGGTGGCTACCGTGGGAACACTAACTCCGGTTGCTCCCGATGCGGCAATCGTGCCAGTGAAAGTTTTTACGCCGCCAATCGATTGGTTGGTGCTTAAATCGACGTAAGAGCCGGAACCGGCAATAGACAGGATAGACGTAGCATTCCCAAAACCGTCGTCTCCACTGCCGTAGTAAAGAATGTTCGAACTCTCGTTGAACGCCAATTCAGCGTTCTTTAATGTGCTGGGCGCACCTGCACCCCCAGCAGCAGGGCGGCGCTTAATTCTGAGGGTATTTGCCATGATTGAGATTGAGGCGTAGGGCAGACCTTTGATATGGTTTTACCCCCGCCTTGTTGTAATTTGCTCACAAAAAATCCCCCTGAGAGTGGTTCTCAAGGGGACAAAGTTAAGTGACCCGGGTAACTCAGCCGATCGAAGGAGCGGTCAGAGCGACAGGAGTTGAAGTGGCAGAAGCCAAATCAAGGGGGAAGTTGTGAGCGTTGCGCTCGTGCATCACTTCCATTCCCAGACCAGCGCGATTCAGAATGTCAGCCCAAGTAGGGATCACTCGGTTCTGACTGTCGATCAGAGACTGGTTGAAGTTGAAACCGTTCAGGTTGAAGGCCATTGTGGACACACCGAGAGCGGTGAACCAAATCCCCACAACAGGCCAAGCCGCCAAGAAAAAGTGGAGAGACCGGCTATTGTTGAAGCTGGCGTATTGGAAGATCAGACGACCGAAATACCCGTGAGCCGCAACAATGTTGTAAGTTTCTTCCTCTTGACCAAACTTGTAACCGTAATTCTGGCTCTCGGTTTCAGTGGTTTCCCGCACAAGGCTGGAGGTCACCAAAGAACCGTGCATGGCAGAGAACAAAGAACCACCGAAGACTCCAGCCACACCGAGCATGTGGAAGGGGTGCATCAGGATGTTGTGCTCAGCCTGGAACACCAGCATGTAGTTGAAGGTGCCGCTGATGCCGAGGGGCATCGCGTCCGAGAATGAACCTTGGCCAAAAGGGTAGACAAGGAACACTGCGCTTGCCGCTGCTACGGGAGCAGAGTAAGCAACACAAATCCAAGGGCGCATACCGAGGCGGTAACTAAGCTCCCATTCCCTTCCCATATATGCATAAATGCCGATGAGAAAGTGGAAAACAACGAGTTGAAAAGGTCCGCCATTGTAGCAGGGCGGTTTCCGTCAGTTTCCTGACGGCGTGGACTATATCATCACTCTTTCGAGTGTCGGGCGCTAACGTCGTATTACGAGCCACGCTTGACTCACCGACTAGTCTCTGAACCTTCCACAGAAGCGTCTGTGGCTTGGCTGCTGATTGCCATACTAATGGAACACGTGATGCCATTGTGCACAAGGCGCTCTCCTATAGGAAGTTTAGCTAGATGAGAAACGGAGGGTCTCACGCCAAAAGCTTCCTCAATCATTTCCGCCACTTGACTGTAATCAACCCCTGGATGAGCTATCACAGTTCCGAGTTTTTTGCCGATTGTTCTTTCGGTGATTTTCTCGTGAACGTGAAAGTGTCGCTCTAACGTGCGGCTGTGAAACACAGACTGACGAGATCTTCTTTGATTCTTTCCAGGGTTTTCGTCGTTCCATTTGGACAGTTTTCTGCCAATGAATTGTCGAATGTGACGGGGCTGTTTTAATGCAGCCTCTCGGAGTTGACCGCTTTCTTTAGCGGTTTGACCGCCTTTTTTTGCCTGCGTAAGAGAGAACCATTTCAATAATTTCCTCTTTGGCTATCGCTCCAGACAAAGCACGGTAAGCGATATAATCACCTTCACTTCCCCATAATTGCCAGTTGGCGTAATGGAACATCGCATGACGAGTGACACTTATGCCTTCAACAATGTTGGAGGGGTCGTCTGATCCGCCAAGGTGTTTAGGAAGCAGGTGGTGATTGTGTCTCATTTTCAGGTTTCCAGCAATTCACCCGATTTTACATGGCCCTACGAGTTGAGCCATTCTTCAATAGTTTTGGCTTCCCAGATTGGGTAAAAATGCAATCCAATCGCATTGCTAGAAGGGATAACAGCACCGGAGATGATGTTGTTTCCGTAAAGAAGTGAACCGGCTACGGGTTCACGGATTCCGTCGATGTCAACCGGAGGCGCTGCCACGAAAGCAACAATGAAACACAGAGTCGCAGCGAGCAGGCAAGGAATCATCAGGGTGCCGAACCAACCGACGTAGATGCGGTTATTGGTGGAAGTCACCCACTGACAAAATTGCTCCCAAGAACCTGTGCCCAGGTTACGAGAGCGGGATGGAGAAAGAACTGAAGCAGTCATTGATCATGGTAGAACGTTTGCGATTATGACTCGGTGGCCCAAGTGCGCCACCTACACATCTATTCTACCCACTCGTAACGTTTCGTAAACGCCTCTCAAGCCAGGCGGCTTGGACGGTGAACCACGGCACCTTTTGGCAGCATCCGTTGCAGCACGTCTTCGGCGGACTCGCCTTCAGGAATGGGCACGCCAATTTGCGCCACTCTTTTGCGCTTTTCCTCCGTTTCTTCTTTCGGAGAGCCGGACTTGCACTGCCCTTTTGTTCCGTAGGCACTGCCGTCCGGTCTTACGCACCGCGTAAAATCGTAGCTGTCGCCCTCAGCAAAGTCAAGTCCTTGCTTCTCAGCTGCGAGTTCAGAGTAGGCTCGTAGAGCCTCTTCGGAGAATGAGCCTTTCATGGCCGTTTGAGTCGGGGCATTATACTCTATCTTACCCTCAATCCGGTCTCAATGTCGTGAATCCAGCCCTTGAGTTCAGCAACATACTCTCTTAAAATTTGCGCTCTCTCAAGGTGCCAATCATCTCCGGTCAGAAGATAAAGCCGCACGTGTTCGTCCACTGCATTCAAACATTGCTTGATCACGGGGTTCCAGGGTTTTCTTGTCGGGTTATTCCACGTGCGTTTATCGTCCATTTTGTCAATCTCTGTTGACCCAGATCTTCTATCAATAAGCCATCAGTGCGTAAACTTCTTCCGTTGTGAGCCCGCCGTTGCGTTCCACCGCTTCAAGAATTTTCTCGGCCTTTTCATCGGCGCTTGGGGTCCCAAGTCTGACCAACTTTTTGCGTTCGATCATTGCCTTCAGGTTCTTGCTCATTTTAGGTTCTCCAGTTCTTGCAGGTATTGTTGTCCGATTGCGACCCTTTTATTTTTGGCCGCTTTGCTGAAGCCGTTCACATCCTTGTAAGCGTCAAGGTGTTTATTCACGAGTCGAAAGTAGGGATCGCCTTCAAGCTCAGGGTTCTTCCAGTTCACTAACTTGGCGATTTTGGACAAGTCTTGCATCACCCGAGCAGGGTTGCTAGAAACAGGTCCACTAAGACCGTAATCAACAAGCTTGAGATTATCACCGTTAGCAATAAATTGAAGCGCATGCATGTCACCGTGAAAGAAACCCATTTTGTGCAAAGCTTGAATGGCACTCGCCGCTCTCTTGGCTTGAGCGGCGTTCATCGAACCTTCGCCTTCTTCTGGAGCGTAACTTTTCCAGAGCGGTCTACCTTTGGCAACATCCATTTCAATGTGTTTGTCGCTGGTTGAGTAAACTTTCGGAGAGTGCCCCAGCTCACCCATTTTACGCGCCAGCTCCAGCTCGTAAGGGCCGAACTCTCCCGCCTTTCCTTTTTCATCTGTGAGCAGCAATTTGACTGCGCGAGTTTTGTC
>Ga0129333_10005791_pt1 | contig 11650 bp, 7 predicted proteins | sample CPB6_08_DNA_FD_94474 | JGI IMG/M metagenome (GOLD analysis project Ga0129333, IMG submission 94474) | Freshwater to marine salinity gradient microbial communities from Chesapeake Bay, USA - CPBay_Sum_0.6_0.8_DNA | ecosystem: Environmental > Aquatic > Marine > Coastal | place: USA: Chesapeake Bay... | reverse complement strand
GCGTACACGCCGTTTCCATTGTCGGCGAGCTTCTCCATCTTCTCGTCCTGAAGGTTGCCCTGGCCGAAGCCGAGCACGGTGAGGAACGTGCCCCCGCGGGCCTTCTTCGTGATCAAGTCGACCAGGGCGGCATCGTCGGTGATGCCGACGTTGAGATCGCCGTCGGTGGCGAGAATCACACGGTTGGCGCCGCCGGGAATGAACCGTTCGGCAGCCTGCTGGTAGGCCAGTTCGATGCCGGCGCTGCCGTGGGTCGAGCCTCCCGAGGCGAGCGACTCGATCGCGGCGCGGATCGTCTCCTTCCGGTCTCCGCTCGTGGGCGGGAGCTTCAGGCCCGCGTCGCCGGCGTAGGTGACGATGGCCACGCGGTCGTTCTCGGTGAGTTCCTCCACGAGCAGCAGCAGCGCCTGCTTGACGAGCGGCAGCTTGTCGGGGTCGCCCATCGAGCCGGAGACGTCGACGAGGAACACGAGGTTGCCGGCCGGCCGGGCGTCGCGGGCGACGTCGCGGCCCTTGAGCCCGATGCGAACGAGGCGGTGGCCCCGTCTCCACGGGCACTCGGCGGCCTCGACCGTCACTGAGAAGGGATCGTCGCCCTCGGGCTCGGGATACCCGTAGCCAAAGTAGTTGACGAGTTCCTCGATCCGCACGGCGTCGCGGGGCGGCCGGCTGCCGGCCATCAGGAACCGACGGACGTTGGCGTACGACGCGGTGTCGACGTCGATCGAGAAGGTCGAGAGCGGCTCCTCGGCGGTGTGGACGAAGCGGCTCTCGGTGAACTGGTCGTACTGCTCGCGGGCTGCGGGCGGCGGCACGACCGACTCCTCCCGTCGACGGGCGAGCCGTGCCACCTCGTCGAGCGACAAAATCTGCTGACTGCGTTCGAGATCCCGCTGCCGCGTCGACGCGACGAACTGCCCTGAACCCGCCGCGGTCGGTGCCACCGGCTCGAGGGCGATGCCCGGCTGTCGTGCGGTCGACTCCCACGACACGCGTTGCCGCCCACGCGAGTTTGGCTTCGCGGGCGGGGTCGCGGTCTCCGGAGACGGCATGACTGGAGGAGGTACGGACGGCGGAGGCACGGTGGCGACCACCGGGTGTCCTGCAGCCACACGCTGAACGCCGTCCGGCCGGTGCGCCACGTCGCGTGGCGCCAACGCCTGATGACGCTGCGGCAAGAGAGCCAGCATGAGCGTCGCGGCGAGGCCCGTCGCGCCGGCGACGATCCAGGCGAGTCGGCCGCGGCCCTGTGGAGGTGCAGGAGCCGCAGTGACGCTTGCCGCCGAGGCGACGACCGCCCGGCGGAGGTCCGGCGAGCGGGTGGGCAGGTTGTCTCCAGGCGTCCGGAGCGCCTCCGCGATGCGACGGAGCTCATCGAGTTCGCGTGCCACCGCGTCGGCGTCGTCGCCGGCGAGCAGCCGATCCACCGTCGCGCGTTCCGCGGTGGTGCATTCGCCGAGCGCGTAGGCCGTGAGTAGTTCCTCGGTGTGGTCGCTCGGGGTTTCGTGATCGCGGGTCATGGCCGACCTTTCGTCGTGGCGGAAGAAGCGGGAAGCAGGTCGCGAACGAGCGGGTGGCCGCGGAGCGCCGCGAGGCCGCGGTGGGCGAGCACCCGGACGTTGCCCTCGGTGCGTCCCGAGATCTCTGCGATCTCGCGGTAGGAAAAACCCTCGCACCACAGGTCGATCGTCTCCCGTTGGGCCACGGGCAGATCGTGCAGGAGCCGACGCAGTCGGGCAGCGAGGTCGCGGGTCTCGGCGGTGGTCGAGGGATCGCGGCCGCGGTCCGTCGGAGTCGTCACCGGACCGTCACCGTCGTCGAGCGACCGCTCACGGCCCGCACGGCGGAGGTGGTCGAGGGCCCGGTTCCGGCAGACGCGAAACAGCCATGGGGCGACGTGGGCTTCGACGCTCGTCTGCGACTCCCCGCAGAGTTTCACGAAGGCGTGTTGCACGGCGTCGGCGGCGAGATCGACGTCGCCGAGGATCCGTCGCGCATACCGCGTGAGCGGCTGCTCGAATCGGTCCACGGCCTCCAGAACCCAGCCGTGGGCCTCACTCCTCGACGTCATGGCGTGCTCCTCGCGGGCCCGGTCCCGAGATGGTTATCCGTTGCCGGAACGACCACCACCACGACAACGGCGAGAGGGCCCCGACGTTACGGCCCCGGTGCCGCCGGCGGTGTCGAGCCCCCTCGGGCACGCTTGAAAGGATCGACGGTTCCGCCGCCGGGGGCGGGAGGCGGCTCGTTGGCCGACTGGCCAAACGGAACCAGTTTGGGCCACTCCAGGTTCATGCCTGGCCACCCCTGGGCTTGGGCCGGAGGGGGCGACGGCAGTGGCGGCTTCGACTGGCCGGCAGCGTCGGCCGACGGCTGGCTGGAGAGCAGTTCGTTCGGCGTTGGAAACCCGCCCGACTGGCCGCCAGTCGAGACGAGCGTCGCCGGCACGCCTGGGTCGCCGCGATCGACGGTGCGGATCGAGACCTCGTCGATAAGCGCCTCGCCGAGTCCCGTGAGGGCGAAGGTCACCGTGAGCGGTTCACCCGCCGACTCCGCCGGCACGATGCGATGGAGCACGAGCCGCCGCCAGGTCTTCGTGGACCCCACGCGTTCGCCGAGCGCGGGGCCGCCGAGCGAATCGAACACGAACAGCCCGTCGACGCTGCCGGCGATCGGCCTGGGTACGAACACCTGCGCCGAGATCTCGACCAGTTTGCCGGCCGGCGGTTGCAGCGGCGGCGTCGTCACCCAGAGCGGCGGCGTCTCCACCACGATGGGCGGATCTTCCTTGTTGGCTGGCCGCGCCACCATCCGCAGGCATCCCTGGCCGGCGGCGGGCTTGGCCAGCGACACCTCGAGCTTCGTGACGATGTCCGACTGCGCGCGGGCGAAGTGCCGCCAGCCGCCCCCCGAGAGATCCTCGATGCGTTCCATGCTGCCGCCGCCCAGGAGCTCGGGACCCTGCACCACCGCCGCGCGGGCCGCCACGAACTGCCACTCCTCGGCCAGCGCGGTGTCGGACGCGGTGAGCGGGCTGGCCACCATCGACCCCTCGGCCTTCACGCCGTTCTCCCAGACGCGCCGCTCGAACTGCCCGGCGATCGCGGCCGCACGGCGGAGCCTCGCGATGGCCGTGGTCGGATCGGACAGGGAGAGCGATTCCCCCTCGGCGGCGAGCCGGCCGGCCTCGGTGAGCATCGGCACGGCGCTGACCGGCGGCGGACCCGAGAGCGCCTGCGGCGGCAGTCGGCCGAGCAGGTCACCTGAGGCGGCCAGTGCGGTGGCTGCGACCGCGCGGGCCGACGACAGCTCGAAGACGGTGAGGCCGCGAATGCGATCCTGCACGTGTGCGGTCACTGCCGGCTCGCCGCTGAAGAGGATGATCGAGTGGGTGAGGAAGTCATCGAGCGTCACCGACACGCCCCCGGTCACCCGCTGCTGACGCAGCGGCTTCAGCCCGCCGGCCGCCACTTCCCAGGCTTGATGCGCCTCCGGCACGCCCGGCACGAGGATCGTGAGCGGCGCCTCGTTCGGCGGGATGTCGCTGCCGGCGTAGCGGCGGGCCACGATCTGCGAGCCCTGCACGCACCGCCAGGCCACCACCATCCTCGCGCGGGCCGCCTCCATCACGAAGGCCTGCACCTCCTCGCTGCTGGTCTGCGCCTGGGCGGCAAACCGTCCCGCCGCGCCCCATGGCTCGAGCACCTGGAGTCGCAGGTTCATCTCGCGGGCCGCGGCGGCGCGGGCGCGGGCTTCACGGTCGTCGCCGTCGAGGCGGCGGGTCGACGTGAAGAGGATGCCGCGGGTGCCGGCGGCCACAGCCGAGAAGGCCGCGAGCGAGAGGCTTTCACCATCGACCGCGAGGCCGCGGCCGCCGACTCCGGCGAGCGCCGCCGCCTGCCGGGCCGCGCGGGGATCGATTTCGGTGGAGATGGTCGCCAGCAGGGGCGTGCCCGGCCGGGTGAGCCGCGGTCGTTCGCGGAGCCACTTCAGGTAGTCCGCCAGTTCGAGCGACGTGCCGAGCACCGTTTTGCGGGCGACGAGCATGTCGAGGTGCCGGGAGACGCTGCGGAGACCCGAGTCGGCGCCGCCGATCAGCGGCCGGCCCGCCCGTTGGTCGCAGGCCCGCACGCGGCGGCCCCGTTCCGCCAAGGCCTCCACGTCGTCGTCGGCGAGGCCGGTGCCGAGATCCCACATCAGCACGCGGTCCCAGTTGCGCAGGATCGGCAGCGAGTCGGGCTCGCGGACATCGACGTCGGGGATCGGCGGTGGCGGGCAGATCACCCACACGCCTGCTTTTCGCGCGGCGGCGAGCTGCTCGGCCGAGGCGGGCTCGGCGAACCGCACGCAGTTGAAGCCGAGTGCAGCGAGGGACTCGAGCGGCTCGCCGTTCCAATCGATCGATCGAGGAAAGAACGGCAGGCCGTCCACTTCGAGGACGCCGCGTGACAGCCCGGCGGGCGGATCGACGGGCATGGCCGTCATGGCGGCCGCAGGCTGGACGAGCGGATCGGTCACCCCTGCAGCCGCCGCCCCGGCAGCGGACGATGGTGGGGGCAGCAGTCCCGACACGTGAAGGTCGTCGATCGCGATTTCGAATCGCCCGGGCGTCGGCGGGGCATCGAGCACGAGGTGAGTGGCCCGCGCACCGTCGATGGACCCCGGGCCGTGCTCCAGCCTCAGGGGCGGAAGCTGCCGCGACAACGCCGCAGGCAGGTCGTCCACATCGAGCAGTTCCCAGCGGTCGATGTCGCGGGTGGTGCCACCACGGACGAGCACTTCGACAGGCTTGCCGGTTCGCTGCGACACCCACGCGGGCATGACCACCCGCACGGCCAGCCGCACGTCCGGCCGGCTCGCCCGGACCCAGACCGACGCCCGCAGTTCGTCGAGGATCGCGGCGGGGCCGAAGGGGAGCTCGATCCGCAGCGGCTGGCCCGCGCTCGTCTCGATGGCGAGCCGCTCGCAGGCGCGGCCGCGATGGGGCGACACCTCCGACCGCTCGTGCACGACCACGCGGCCCGCGGCCGGGGCTGCGGCCCATGTTGGCGTGGGGCCTTCGAACCCGTCGTGCACGTCGCCGGCGTGGCCCCACTGGCCGCCAGTGATGCCGATGGCCGCAAGCAGTACCGCCACGGCGCGCACGTCGGTCACGAGATTGGAAAAACGCACGGCCATGGGAATCCAGGGAAGGTTTGCCCGACTGGCTTCTAGCAGCCGTCGGCACACCGGTTCCAGCCGAGATGGGGAAAATGGGCGAGACGGTCGCAAAATGGGCAAATCCGTGGTTTCATGGAGGATGGTGCCACTCACGATCGCGGCGGCTGCCGCCGTTTTGTTCATGAAGCCGTCAACGGCCGACAACCTGCTCCACCTCGCGGGCGAACTGGAACTCGTCCCCCCGGCGGCCCTCAACGAGGCCTTCTCGGAGGCGGGCGGGCATGCGCTCGACGCGGCGGCCTTCGGCCAGGCGCTCGTGCGGCGTGAACTGGTCACGGGGTTCCAACTCGAACGCCTGCTCCGTGGCGAGCGGGGCGGTTACTACTTCGGCAGGGCGAAGATCCTCTATCAGATCGGCGCCGGCTCCTTCGCTCGGGTCTATCGTGCGATCCACCGTGACACCGGTGCCGTCCTTGCGGTCAAGGTGCTTCGCAATCGGTTCTCGAGCGACGCCGACAAGTGCCGGGCGTTCCAGCATGAAGGCGAGATGGGCCGTCTCCTGCGGCATCCCAACATCGTGGCGATCGAGGACGTCGGTCAGGAGAACAACGCGAGCTACCTGACCATGGAGTTCGTCGAGGGCCAGACGCTTCGTGAACTCGTGAAGATCCGCGGCGCGGTCGATGCGCCGCGGGCGGTCGATCTGATCCATCAAGCCATTTGCGGGCTGGAATATGCCCATCGCCGAGGTGTCACCCACCGCGACATGAAGGCGTCCAACGTCATCATCTCGTCCACCGGCCGGGCGAAGCTGGTGGACTTCGGCCTCGCCGGTGTCGATGAGTCCGGCGACAAGCTGCTCGGCCGCGTCGAGAAGCCGCGAACGATCGACTATGTGGCCCTCGAGAAGATGGCCGGCGTCCGCGACGACAGCGTCCGCAGCGACATCTACTTCCTCGGCACCGTCGCCTACCTGGCCCTCGCTGGGGCGGCACCGTTGACGGAGTCCCGCGACCGGAGCGTGCGGGGCGATCCGCGCCGGTTCACGCAGGTGATGCCACTGGGCCAGCGCTGCCCCGACATTCCGCGGGACGTCGTCGATGTCGTCTCGCGGATGATGCACGTCGATCCGCTCGAGCGGTATCAGACGGCGAGCGATGCGAAACTCGCGCTCGAAATGGTGATCGCCCGCCTGGGATCGGGCGAGGCCACGGTGGCGGCCGGGCCCGCGGTGGTTGCGGCGAAGCCCGCCGCGTCGACCACGACGGCCAAGGGGAGCGTGATGCTCGTGGAGTCGGGCGAGAAGCCGCAGCAGGCCCTCCGCGAGTTTTTTTCCAAGCTCGGCTATCGGGTGTTGATCACGGAGAATCCGCAGCGGGCCATCGCCCGCTTCTCCTCCATTCCCTTGCCGGCCGACTTCCTCGTGATCAGTTCCCGCGACCTCGGTCTGGCCGCCGTGGAGGCATTCAATACGCTCTCGAAGGAGACGTACCTGGCCGACGTGCCGGCGATCCTGCTGACGAGCCCGAAGCAGCCCCAGGTGTCGGCTGCTGCGAAGGTGGACGGGCGGCGGAAACTCCTGCCGCTGCCGCTCCAGACGGGTGAACTCTCGAAGGTGCTTGGCGAGATCCTGCCGCGCAAGGCCTGAGCGATCGCCTGGCCCACGCCCTGTCGCGCGGCATCTGCTTCGTCAGAAAGCCCAATCGCGTGAGCGATGGGGACGAAAAACCTCACTCGCGGTACCCGCGAGGGGCAGCGGCAGTCCCTCGCTCGGTACGACTGTCGCCGCCAAAAAGCCCCGAGCGCCAGCGAGGGGGTCCGTGGTCGCGGAACGACCGGGCCCGCCTGGGACGCAGGGCGTGATCCCCTCGCTCGCGCTCGGGGCGTCCTGGCGGAGTGATAGCGTGGACCGGTGCCCGAACCGTGGTGTCCGTTTTCAAGAAGCCCCGAGCGGCAGCGAGGGGATAACGGTGGGAACCACACGAAGTCCGCGGCCTGTTGGCCAGGGGGCAGGCGTCGGGTATCCTGCCCTCTTCCCGCGGCGGCCTGCGAGGCGGCCGGACGTCGCGGCGCCGCCTCTTTCCTCCCTTTCCGCGCCGGCCGCCATGGATCTGCAGGCCTACCAGACCGAGGGCTTTCACGACGAGCTCTTCGATGAGTCGCTCGGACCCCGGCCAGGCGCCGAGTTGCTCGTCAGCCGGCTCGCCGCCTCCTCCGACGGCGAACTCTCCGAGCGGCAGCGGGCCGCCGACAAGATGCTCCTCACCATGGGGATCACCTTCAACGTCTACGGTCACGAAGCCGGCACGGAGAAGATCTGGCCGTTCGACATCGTCCCGCGGGTGATCGATGCGGGCGAGTGGAGCACGATCGAGCGGGGGCTGAAGCAGCGGATTCACGCGCTGAACCTCTTCATCGACGACGTCTACAACCAGCGGCGGATCGTCGCCGACGGCGTGGTGCCCGACTGGCTGGTCGATTCCGGCAAGTGCTTTCGCGGCCCGTGCGCGGGGCTCAAGCCCCCGCGGGGCGTCTGGTGCCACATCACCGGCACCGACCTCGTCCGTGGCGGCGACGGCGTGATGTACGTGCTCGAGGACAACCTCCGCACGCCCTCGGGCGTGTCGTACGTGCTCGAGAACCGCGAGGTGATGAAGCGGACCTTCCCACAACTCTTCGCCGGCCAGCGGATCAGCCCCGTCGAGAACTATCCCGAGAAGCTGCTGGCGATGCTCGAATACATCGCCCCGCCGCAGGCCCGCGATCCGACGGTGGTCGTGCTCACTCCCGGAATCTTCAACTCCGCCTACTTCGAGCACAGTTTCCTGGCCCGGCAGATGGGCGTGGAACTCGTGCAGGGATCCGACCTCGTCGTGCAGGGAGACGTGGTCTTCATGAGGACCACCCACGGTTTGGAGCGGGTGGACGTGATCTACCGCCGCATCGACGACGACTTCCTCGACCCGCTCGCCTTCCGTGACGACTCGATGGTGGGGGTGCCGGGCCTGATGCGGGCCTACCGCGCGGGCAACGTGGCCCTCGTCAACGCTCCCGGCACCGGCATCGCCGACGACAAGGCGGTGTACGCCTACGTGCCGAAGATCATCAGGTATTACCTCGGCGAAGACGCGATCATCCCCAACGTGCCCACCTACGTGTGCGGCGAGCCGGCGCAGTGCGACCACGTGCTCTCGAAGCTGGGGGAGTTCGTGGTCAAGCCGGCCAACGAGAGCGGCGGCTACGGGATCGTGCTCGGGCCCCGGGCCACGAAGGAACAGCTCGAGGATTGCCGGGCGCGGATCAAGGCCAATCCACGCAACTACGTCGCGCAGCCCATGCTCTCGCTCTCCCGCGTGCCCACGGTGGTGGGCGACTCGCTCGAGGGGCGTCACGTCGACCTGCGGCCGTTCATCCTCTACGGCGAGGAGATCTTCGTGCTTCCCGGCGGCCTCACCCGCGTCGCGCTCGTGAAGGGGTCGCTCGTGGTCAACTCGTCGCAGGGGGGCGGCAGCAAGGACACCTGGGTCGTGCACGAGGGGAGGCGCTAGCATGCTCTCCCGCGTCGCCGACAGCGTCTACTGGATGAACCGCCAGATCGAGCGGGCCGAAAACGTGGCCCGCGCCGTCGAGACCACCCTCGACCTGGCGCTCGAGGGCACGATCAGCCCCGGCCGTCTCTGGAACGCCCTCGTCTGCACATTTGGCGACGAGTCCGACTTCTGGGCCCGGTTCGGACTGGCCGATCAGGCCAACGTGATCTCGTTCCTGGCCTTCGATCAGACCAACCCCAACTCGATCGCATCGTGCCTCCAGGCGGCTCGCGAGAACGCTCGCACCGTCCGCGACATGATCAGCACGCCGATGTGGGAGGAGATCAACAAGGCACACCTCTACGTACGATCAGCCGCGGCTACCAACGCCGAGATCGACCACCCGCGGGAGTTCCTCGACGATGTGAAGCGGGCCAGCCAACTGATCACGGGCGTGTCCGATGCGACGATGTCGCACGGCGAGGCCTGGCACTTCGCCCGGATGGGGCGGCTCATCGAGCGAGCCGACAAGACGAGCCGGGTGCTCGATGTGGAACACTATTTTCAACCGGCCGCGGCGCGGGTCGCGCGGCCGCCTTCCGGGGCCGCTGCCTTCGGCTCGGGGCCTGCGGTGGAGGCGGCGTCGGGCACCGATGCGGTGCAGTGGTCCGCGGTGCTGGAAAGCGCCAGCGCCCTGGAGATGTATCGCAAGGTCTACGGTGTCGTCTCGCGGCGGAGCGTTGCCGACTTCCTGATCTTCGACCGCGAGTTTCCCCGGGCGATGCACTTCTGCCTGATCAAGGCGGAGGAGTCGCTGCTGGCGATCACCGGCGGGTCGAAGGGCGCCTACACCAATCCCGCGGAGCAGCGGCTTGGCCGGCTGCGTTCGAACCTGGACTACGGCGCCATCGACGAGATCCTCGGAGCGCAGTCTGGCCTCCACGGCTTCATCGACGGCTTTCAGACGTCGCTCAACCAGGCGAGCGAGGCGATCTTCGCGACCTTCTTCGCGCTGCAACCGGTGGGCCCGTCGGGTCAGGAAGCGTAACCGCGCGGGCAGTGCGGCCGAGGCGCGAGGCCGGTCGCCCCGCGTGCGGGATCAGGTCACGGTCGACTCGCCGCGGCAGCGGTCGACGAACGCCGCGTAGTCCTTGGGCGTGTCGATGCCGCGGGCCGCGTGGTCGATCCTGGCAGCGGCGATCGGGATGCCCGCCTCGACCACCCGCAACTGCTCGAGGCTTTCGAGCGCCGCGAGCCGGGAGTCGGGCAGCGCGTTCCAGCCCTCGAGCACGCTTCGGCGATAGGCGTAGAGGCCGACGTGCTGCCAGTAGAGCGGCGGCTCGGCGGCGAGCAGCGAATCGCTCCATTCGCGGGCGGCGGGCACGGCGGCACGGCTGAAGGTGATCGCCCGCCAGCAGCCGGGTTCCTCCCGGCCGTCGGCCTGCCGCCAGGGCGTCATGATGGCCTTCACGCACGCTGGGTCGCGGAGGTCGTCCGGCCGCCGCAGCGGCGTGACGAGCGTGGCCATGCCGGCGTCAGGGCAGCGATCGAGCAGGTCGATCGCTGCGTCAATTGCCGCGGCGGCGAGTTCGGGCTCATCTCCCTGCACGTTCACGATCACGTCGGCGGCGGGGAGCCGCGTAAGGGCCTCGACGATCCGAGCCGTGCCGCTGGGTGCTTCGGGCGACGTCATCACGGCCACGCCACCGAAGGCCTGCACGGCGGCGGCGATCTCGTCGCTGTCGGTGGCCACGACGACGGCGCTCGCCGATCGCGACCGGCGGGCTGCCTCCCAAGTGTGGGCGATCAGCGGCCGGCCGGTCTCAGCGAGCAGCATCTTCCTCGGCAGTCGGGTGCTCGACAGGCGGGCGGGGATCACGATCACGGCGGATCGGGCGGCTGGCATGGCGACGGCTCCGGGGACGGTGATTCGGACGGCGGGATTGTCCGCCCGAGGGCGTTCCGCCGCTACGGCAGTCGTTGCTTGCGGGCGGGGCTGCGCCTGCTACGATCAGTGGTCCACTCGCCCGAGTGGCGGAATTGGCAGACGCGCAAGATTCAGGTTCTTGTCCAGGTAACTGGGTGGAGGTTCAAGTCCTCTCTCGGGCATTCGCCGGTGCTACGGTACCGGCACCAGGCGGATCTGCCGAATGTCGCAGGCCGCCCTCTTCGCGATCCTCTCCGGCTTCACGCGAAGCACGTGTTCGCCTTCCTTCGTGATCGTCAGGCGGCCGATCGTCCGCGGGCGAAACTCCTGAAACCCCCCCGTGTCTTCCACGACGAACGGGATCGTCGTCGGATCGTCGCCATTCGGATCGAGCGTGACGACCATCTGGCTTCCGCCCTGGCCGGTTCCGCAGCCCTGAAGCACCTCGACGTCGAACGTGCCGGCGGTGCTGGCCGCGAACGTCCACTCCGCGGCATCGTCGGCCTTCGTCCAGAACCCCAGCGTCCGCTTGTTCTCCTCCGGTTCCCAGCGGAGCGTCGTGCCGCGGATCGCGGCGACGCTGCCGTGGAGCAGGATCGAGCCGTCATCGGCCTGCGCGACGACCACGGGCCGTAAGGCCGCCTTTTCGGCGGCTTCGGGGGCGGCCTGTGCCCACGCCACCGTGCCGCCTCCCGCCACCGTGAGCCCGACCAACAGCATCCAGGAAAGATTCGATCGCATGCCGACGTGCTCCGCAGGTGTGTTGCCCGGTCCCGGGCCGTCGGTAGGATTACTCCCGAGGCTGTAGCTCAGTCGGTAGAGCATCGGACTTTTAATCCGTTGGTCCTGGGTTCGAGTCCCAGCAGCCTCACTTGTGCTGGCCGGTTACGTCGCCTTCGGGCCTGGGGCGGGCACGGCCTCGAGCACGTAGGGCTTGCGGAACTCTCGCGGGCCGAGGAACGCGTTCGCGGCCTCTGCGTTCGTGCCGACGAACATCTCGCGGGAGGCGTCGATTTCCATCCGTGGGCTGAGT
>Ga0129333_10005790_pt1 | contig 11651 bp, 15 predicted proteins | sample CPB6_08_DNA_FD_94474 | JGI IMG/M metagenome (GOLD analysis project Ga0129333, IMG submission 94474) | Freshwater to marine salinity gradient microbial communities from Chesapeake Bay, USA - CPBay_Sum_0.6_0.8_DNA | ecosystem: Environmental > Aquatic > Marine > Coastal | place: USA: Chesapeake... | reverse complement strand
GAACCACCTGCATCATTGCATCAGGCCATCATTGAAGCACATAATGCTGGTATCTTTTTAGTTGCTGCCGCCGGAAATGATTCTGGTGCTGTTAATTATCCTGCAAAATATAATGAAGTTATTGCAGTAGGAGCTATAAATCCAAACGGCGATTTGTGCCCATTTTCTTCGGTAGGTGACGAAATTGCGGTAGTAGCAGCTGGGGAAAGTATTTATTCAACATGGCCAATGAATAAATATGCCACATTAAGAGGCACTAGTCAAGCAGCACCATTTATAAGTGGTATGATTGCTTTGATACTTGCATATAGAAAAGCACATACAGATTTGCCGCAAATCAAAACATTGCCTGAACTATTAGTCGAGTTAGATAAATTATGCGACCCTAAGGGCAGGGTGATTGATGGTAAAATGGGGCATGTTGGATTCGGCATACCACGAGGTCACAACTATTTTGGCGGTTAAATAATTATGTGGTATAAGACTTCTAAAAAAACTGGCACAAATATTAAGGAAAACTGGTTTGAAATAGTACCAGAAAATATATGGCGTCATAAAAGTTCTAATTTAGAAGTCAAAAAAATAAGTGAGCTTAAAAAAAGTAATTCTCATTTTGTATTTATTATTTTAAAAAATAATAAAGTGCAGGAAAAATTTTTTGATAAACTTGAAGATGCTCTAAAAGCAGCAGAAAGCACGGCTCATGATAAAAACAATTCACAAAAAAAATATAAAAATTAGTATCCAAATACTGATTTTGATATTTGCAATTATTTATTTAATTTATAGGCCATTTTATTTTACTAAAATAGTTGGTGCTTCTATGGAGCCAACTTATATTGAAGGACAGATAGTCATAGCAAATTCTCTCGATAAAGATTATTATCTCAAAGATGTAATTATTGCAGAACAAGATTCTCAATTAATAATCAAGAGAATTGCATATGTTCCTGGCCAGAAATTTGTATGTGCGGATTTGGGATTTAGGAAATTTTGCCCTATTCCTCCACTTAAAAACATAAAAAAGCAAATAAAATATTTGAATAGCGAAGGAATAAAATGTGGGGTCTATGAAGTGCCTAAAGACCATTATTTCTTAATAGGAGATAATGATACTAATTCTGAAGACTCAAGAAATTTCGGTCCTGTTCATAAAAATCAAATTAAAGCAAAGATAATAGAATTTTAATTATGTTCAAATTAAGCACTGATTTATTAGAATGGAAATTGAGAATTGCTCAAGAGCAGCCAGACTCTCAACCTGGTGTAATTCCAACTCGCCCTAAAGTTCATGACCCGATATTTGAAATTATTCAAGAATCAATCAAAACCACATGTACTATATTTGTTAAATCTGGGCGTAAAGAATGGACTGGCAGCGGTTTCCATTTGGGAGCAGGATATGTAGCTACTGCTTCACATGTGGTTCCACCAGATTTACAAAACACTGGTGCACAAATCACAATGACATTTGACGGTAAGTCAATGTATCAGGCTCAATTGGTTGCCTCTGACCCAAATATTGATTCAGGTATTATTTATAATCCTCAAATAGCTAATATGATTCCCGCGGCAAAATTGGCCAATAGTAATAAAGCTCAAATTGGAGATATTGTGGCTGTTATTAGCTCTCCTGAAGGATGGCATGATACTGCTACAGTGGGAAGAATTTCTAATATTCATCAATATTTAGGACAGGCTGATAAACCAGCTTGGAACGATATTATTTTTATTGATGCAGATATTTTAGAAGGGTCCAGCGGGGGTATGGTCATCGGCACTGACGGCTTTATTTATGGCAGCGTCATGGGAGTAACTGGCCAAAAAGCAAATGTAGGCATTGGAGAAAGAGCCATTTGCCCATCTTATAAAATTTTGGAATTGCTTAAATCATTTCAAAAATAGTATAATATAGTTCGAGGTAGACGAACTATGCAAGACCATTATTCTATTTTGGGTTTGAACAAAAACGCAAATGCAGATGAAATAAAATCTGCTTATAGAAAACTGGCAAGAGAATATCACCCAGATGTAAACAAATCACCTGATGCTGAAGAAAAATTTAAGCAAGTATCAGAAGCTTATGAAGTATTGTCAGACGTTCGTAAGCGTCATGAATATGACAATAGGAATGATATGTTTGCTCAATTTAGAGCACATAGGCATATTCATAAAGAACCAAATTCAGCTGTCCATGTTGTAATAACAGTGGAGCCACAACAAACATTAAAATCATTCAAGAAAGTAATTCAATACGAAAGAATTATATTTTGCTCTGATTGTAATGGTGAAGGTGGTCATTCCGATGGACATGTCCCATCCGTATGCCCTGATTGTAATGGCTTGGGTAGAATTATTAGAATTTTCCAAGAAGCATTTTTCAATATGCAGCAAGATATGGGTCCATGTCAAAGGTGTAGAGGTCGTGGGTTTTTACACAAGATTGTTTGTACGACATGTAATGGTTTTTCAATCAAAAAAGAAAATTGCGAAAGAGAAATTGAATTACCATTAGGATGTTTAAATAAACAATTTATATTGCAAGGGGGAGGCTCTCAAGAAGATTCTAGTCAGCAACCAGGACCTTTGGTAATAATTTGTAGATTGCAAGACCATCCATATTTTAAGATTACAGAACAAGGCAATTGTTATGTAAAATTAGATTTGAACCCAGTTGAAGCTATGATTGGGTGCGAAAAAAAGGTTACTACTCTTGAAGGCACAGAAGTAATAATTAAGATACCAAAATCTTCAAAGACTGGGCAAAAACTACAATATAAAAATCAAGGATATTATTTATCAAATACTCAGCGTTCTGATTTTATTATTGAGCTTGAACATGCAATGCCATCGTCGATGACACAAGAACAAGAAGATATACTTAAAAAATATTTATCTTTAGTTAGTTAAAAAGGAAAAATACCATGACTATGATTCGAAGAGCCACTAGTGGTAGCATTAAAAATGTTGGTGAAAAAGAAGACTCAAGTATGATAGTGTGTAAAGCATGCTCTCATGTTGTGTTCAGAGAAAATCTTGCATCCAACGGCAGCTGCCCCTATTGCCACAGAGACGCGTCCAAAACATTAGTTAAGGCTGATATTCCAGATGCCTTGGTGGATGATGATGACGATGATGTTGTTGCTATAAGGTGCTAAATGATTAATAATATAGAATATATATTATTAATTTATGGTTGGTGGATTCTATTAGCCCAAGCGACAGTAATTGTATTCTATGTTTTGGCACAGCATGTCTATTTAATCGCTACTGTACAAACCAAATTAAATTTTATCAAATCTTACTTAGAAAAAAATCTAGGAGACAAAGCTGGTGAAATTATTGACATTTGGATAGCAGGTCTTGAATCAATTAAAGATGGTAATTTTACTGAAGAAGAAATGATAGAACAATTCATGAATATAGTCAGAATAAAAACAAGCGCAAATAAATTTAGCTTGGAAGAAAATAAAATAATTAATTCTGCTATCGAAATGACAATTCAATCATTTACTAATAAAAAAAGCAAAAACGTTGCATTTAAAATTTTATCTACAAAATAAACAAGGAAATTAATATGTCAGGTGAAAAAAGCACGACTGCAAAGTCCACAAGGACAAAAGCAGCAGAAAAAGTTGAAGAAAAAGTTGAATCTCCCGTAGAAACACCAGTTATCGAAGTTGTAGAAGAAGTAGTACCACAACCTACTCCACAACCAGAAGTCGAAGATGTTGATTTTGACGATGAATTTGTCAATTTTTCAGATGTTGAAGCTTTGGCTCGCAGAGGAAGAAAGTCTAAGGCAGAAATTGAAGCTATGAAAGTAGCCAGAAGACAAGGTTTGGAAAATTTTTATGGCAATTTGATTGCAAAAGAGCCTGCCAAAGCTGATATGTTTCGTGAGCAATTGCTATTTGAACTCAAGTCTAGAGGCTTAATTTAATTTTTTTATATTAAATAAATTAAATAGACACCATAATTGAATATTATGGTGTCTATTTTTATCAATAATGCCAAAACAAAAATTGTTGGTGAATTTCATAAAGAAAAAAATCATCAACAAGCATACCATACGATGCTTAGAGAAGTGTGTGGCTATTCCGTGCCCAATGCTGAATGGTCGCCTTCATATAAGAATCATCAGTGGGATGGAATAATTACTCTTTATGATAAAAGAAATCAATCATTTCCAACTGGTTTATTATCTAATGTGTTGAAAGCATTGAAGCTTTTAGGATGTGAGTATCAATTAATTGATAATAGAGAAAAGCCAGTTTTAAATATAGAAATTGAAACTAGATTTTCTGAATTTAATAGAAAATTATATGATTATCAATTAGAGGCAGTTGAAAAGGCATTAAGAAAATCCAGAGGGGTTTTAGCTCTTGCCACTGGGGCAGGTAAAACCATGTCTTCTTGCGAGTTAATTGCTCAAATGTCTGTTTCTCCTGTAATATTTACAGTGCCTTCTAAATCATTATTAAAACAAACACATAATGAATTTACTAAATATTTAAAAATAAATGGAAAAGATGCTTCAATTGGTTTAATTGGTGATGGTATTTGCAATATCGAAGAAAATGGAATTAATGTTTGCACATATCAAACTGCCTTAGCTGCTTTTAATGAAAAGTTTAGTGAGTCGAAAAACAAAATTGAAATTGATGAATTGGCAGGAGAATCTTCTAAAAAAACTTTGGAACAACTTCAATCAGAGTTTCAAACTGCTGAGTATATCTATAATAAAAAATTAGATTCTGCTTCAGAAGAAATCAAACAAGATACTAAAAAATTATCCTCTTATTCTAGAGTTGAAAAAAATAATTTAAATAAAACTAAATTAGCTCTTGATACCAGATTGAAATCAATTGAAAATAAGAAAAAAATAAGAAATTTATTTTCAGAGACTCAGGCAATTATTGTCGATGAAGCTCATTTGGCGGCTGTTGTAATTGAAACATTAGCTAATCATGCTCCAAAAGCATATTATAGATTCGGACTATCTGCAACACCTTGGAGAGAAGATAACCAAGAAATTCGTCTTGAGGGATGCTTAGGTAAAAAAATAATTGAAATAAGTCCTACATTTTTAATTGAAAGAGGATTTTTAGTTCCTCCTAAAATTTATATGATTCCAATTAAACATAATGAAGCATCTGATAATTATGCGGACTCTTATGTAAAACATGTAACTAAATGTTGGGAAAGAAATTATAGAATAAAACAGTTTGCAGAAACATTCCAAGAAAATGGTAGACCTACCATGATAATTGTAGACAGAATTGAGCATGGAAATATTTTAGAAAAAATGATTAAAAATTCTGTTTTTGTTCCTGGGAATGACAAGGGTGAAGATGACCCTGACGACCAAGAACAAGACTACAGAAGAAGAATGTTGAATAAATGCGAAAATAATGAAATAATTTTAATTGGCACTCAATGGTTGAATACTGGAATTGATGCACCTGCAATTAGTGTTTTGATAATGGGTGGCTCTACACAAGCGTCTGCAACAGTACTGCAGACTATCGGAAGAGTTTTAAGAACTCATCCAAAAAGTGGGAAAACAGAGGCTGTAATAATTGATTTTATAAGTGCAGATAAAAATATGAGAAAACATTCTTTGGCTCGAAAAAGAGTTTATCAATCTGAGGCAGGTTTTGACCTTAGGGAAATGAAAATGTAAATATGTTCGAACGAAAAAGATGGAGGTGTCGTGGAATGTTTAAACAGACAATTGTTGGGAATCCTTTGCAATGTATTAATAGAACTTGCAAAGCCTCCTTTTATAAAGAATCACATTTGGGATATTATCCAAAAAATGAAGTTGAAGTTTATACAATTATGAAATGTCCTAAATGTAAGGATACTTTTGCAATTGTACAACCAGTTTCCATGGTTCATGAATATAAAGACAACCTTCCTAAAGACCCTCAAAAAGTATCAAAAAGAAGTCCGATTACTCAAAAGGAAATCGAAAATTTAAATAAAAAATTATCTGATAATAATTTCAATCCGTTGACTTCATTATATGAAGGAAGTGTACCAGGAACCTCTGATTTGCCAAATGATTAAATAATCAGACCCTTTCATAAAAGGAGGCTGTATGCCTCCTTTTATTTTTGATTATGTATAATTTAATTAAAAATATTTGGAAATAAATATGTCAGAAAAAGCAATTGCTATTGGTATTGATTTAGGTACGACTAATTCATGTGCGGCTTATATAAAAAATAATGAAGTTAATGTTATTGCCAATATTGAAGGCTATAGAACAACCCCCTCGGTATTTGCAATTAACGATGAAGAAATTTTAGTTGGCAAATCTGCTGTTGACCAAGAGTCTGTAAATGCAAGCAATACTATCAGGTCTGTGAAAAGATGGATAGGCACAAATCATAGGTTTGATATAAATGGAAAAAATTGGTCTCCTGAAGAAATTAGTAGTGAAATTTTAAAAAAAATTAAATTAGATTGCGAATCTAGTCTTGGTCAAAAAATTGATAAAGCAGTGATTACTGTTCCTGCATACTTTGACCATAATCAAAGACAATCAACTAAAACTGCTGGAGAATTGGCAGGCTTTGAAGTTTTAAGAATTATCAATGAGCCTACTGCTGCTTCGCTTGCTTATGGGCTTAATGATAGAAGAAATCAAACAATTTTAGTTTATGACTTAGGTGGTGGAACCTTTGATGTAACTATATTAAACATATCTGACATTGGAGTTTTTGAGGTTAAATCTACTTCAGGTGATACAAAGTTGGGTGGAGATGATTTTGACCAAGAATTATTTAATTTAGTTTTAAGCAAAATTCCCAAAGTTGATTTAGACGCCACAGGCAAAGCAAGATTATGGGAACAATGTGAACAAGCAAAAAAGAAACTTTCAAATTCTAGTGCAGCAGATATTAATGTACCTTATCTTACTTTTGAAAACAATAATCCAATCCATGTAAATGTCAAGGTGTCTAGAATCGAATTTGAGGCATCAATTAAGCATTTATTGAATAAAACAAAGCATTGTGTTGAACAAGCAATCAAAGATGCTAAAATAGGGCCTGATGATATCGATGAAGTCGTTTTTGTAGGCGGCTCAACTAGAATACCAATTATTTCTCAATTGATTGAAGAGTGGTTGTTAAAAAAACCAAATAAATCGATTAATCCTGATGAAGCTGTAGCTGTTGGGGCAGCAATACAAGCAGCAATTTTGAATGGCGATAGAGAAAAAGACATTTTGCTTTTAGATGTCACCCCACTAACACTAGGTATTGAAACATTGGGCGGTGTCATGACTCCGATGATTTTGAGAAATTCAACAATACCGACAGAGTTTTCTAGAATATTTACAACCGCAGATGATAATCAAAAATTTGTTGAAATCAAAGTTTTTCAAGGCGAAAGGCCGCAAGCTTGCAATAATAGATTTCTAGGCGTTATTAAATTAGAAAATTTATTGCCCGCTCCAAGAGGTGTGCCTCAAATCGAAGTTAAGTTTGATATTGATGCGAATGGAATTATTAATGTTAGTGCAATAGATACTTTAACAGAACAAGTGACAGAAGCTACTATTACAGGAAGTTCAAGCTTGACATCTGACGAAATTCAAAAGATGATTTCTGAAGCTGAAGACAGCAAGGCTTCTGATATTATCTTTTCTGAAGCATCACGTTTGAAAGAGCAAATATATTTTAAATTAACACAACTTATTTCAATTTTAGATAAATCTTCAGGTTTATTTGATGATTTTGAATTAGAAGATTTGATGGATATGAAATTATCTTTGCAGGAAGCATTAGAGTCTGAGAATAAACTTGAAATGTTGAGTTCACTCAACATAGCAGCAAAAGAGACAATTAGCACTGCTTCTAAGATTATCAACTCGGAGGCGGCTAATTTAATAAAATAGTCTGGAGGTATCTATGGAAACTATTTCTCGTTTTGTCGGAAAAGTTTGGCGTAGATTGTTCTCAATTCCAGAAAAAATAAAAGAGCCAGAACAGCCATTGCCAGTGGACACTTTTTGCCCTGTTTGCAATTGGTCTGGCAATTATACGCTTACATTGCTTCGCGATAAATACAATGATTCTTGCCCCGAATGTGGCAATGATTACTTGGATTATCTAATATAAAAAGCAATGAATTGCAGGGGATAAAACCCCTGCAATTTTTTATTTTAAAACACTATAATAATTATATGCAATGTAAAAAAATATTTGCTTATGACAAGCAGCTTAGAAATCAACACGGCCCGCATGTTATTGGATGTGATGAAGTTGCCAGAGGTTGTTGGGCAGGACCAATTGTTGCTGCTGCTGTTATGTTCGATGATGATGTATATATAGAAAATTTAAATGATTCTAAAAAACTTACAGAAAAAACCAGAGCAAAACTTGATTCTATTATCAAAAGCATTGCAAAATCATGGGCCATTTCAGAAATATCAGTTGAGTTGATTGATAAATACGGAATTAATTGGGCAAATTCACAAGCAATGTATGATGCTTCAAATTTAGCTTGCAAAAAAATAGGTATTGATTTAGAAAATATAAATTTATTTATTTTAGATCAATCACCATGCAAATCCTTGAATCCTCATATAATGTTATCTAAAGCTGACTCTACAAGCGCAAGTGTTGCTGCAGCTTCTATTTTAGCAAAAAATTACCGAAATAATATTATTTTAAATTATCAAAGTTTATATCCACAATATAATTTCGATAAGCATAGTGGTTACATAAATATTCATCATTTAAATGCAGTTAATGAGTTTGGGTTGATTGATGGAGTGCATAGAAAAAGTTATAAAGTATCTGGTTTTAATAAAGCAAAGCAAATTAACATGAAGGATTTTTTCACAGATGAAAATTAATTTTGATAAAATTGGATTTGCAGCAAGCTCAATTTGTGCTGTTCATTGTATGATTGTCCCCTTGATAATCACTCTTATGCCTTTTATAAGCTTGGGCTTTATTGAATCTGAAGCATTTGAAAATACATTTTTTATTGCTTCTATGATTTGTGGTTTAGGAGCTGTATGTTTTGGAAATACGTTCAAGAAAAATAAATTAATATTTTTTATTTTATCTTTTGGTATGCTACTTCTTTGGCTTGCTAACTTTGCACATGAAAGAAATTGGAATCCACAGTCCTCACTGATTATGATTTTCGCAGGTATTTTTATGTGTTTGGGGCATTGGTTAAATAATAAACTGTGCAATTCATGTCATAGTTGCAGATTGGACAAAGAAAATGGACCAGGATGATATTCTTAGAAATTTAAAACCTAACACTGATTTAGAGTTAGTAGATATATTTTTTTATAAAATTACTGTTGACCAGCATGAAGGATTAGCTATTGCATTATTTGAAGCCCCAGACAAAATAATTGGATTTGAATTGAATTCAATTGAGGGAACAATGTTTACTTTCGCAGTCAGTGGATGTGTAGAATATTCTCATATAAGAAGTATATATCAACTATATGTTGATACAATGAAATTAGTAAACTTCAAACTTGATAAAGTAATTATTGAGTCCAAAAAAGGCGATGTCATTTACGGTAGATTATTTTGGACTGATGATAAAAATAGAAAGATATATAAACTATGTAGTGCTGGTGATGCTTTGGTATTGGCAACTCTAGAAAAGTGCCAAATCAAAATAATTAAAAATGTTTTAGAAATTATGGATGATTATACTGCGCTTGATAATCAAATGATGCAAGATTATGAAGACTAATATCCTATAAAAAATGACCTCCCAAATGGGAGGTCATTTTTGCAACAAAGTGAGTTAAAATTAAATTATTTAACCCATGATGTAAAGCTAAAGTCTGCGGTCATAACACCAGTGTCAATCTTGAAGTTTGACTTGTTAACAACAGTCTTGGAAAGGTTGATAATATCAACACCATTATCCTTAAAAAGACTTTCCCATGAACCGCCTGTAGTTGTGGGGCTATAGTCAGTTGGCTTCCAAATTTCAAGAAGAAATCCTGAATTTGTGTCACCTTGAATATAGTCAGCAGTAATAACTTCGCCAGGTCTCTGCCATGTAAGTTCGTATTGCTTACCATCTGAACCAGCTGTCTCAGAAAAGTCTACGTTAACAGCTTCAAATCTAGGAGGACCAGCTGGAGGACTTGTTTGATAGTCATCAAAGTCATAGTCGGATGCGCCGCCAACTGTGTTTGATAATTCGACAGCAGCTGTACCAGAACCACTTACTCTAATACCAGATACCCCAATAAATGGGAATTGAGTATTGAAGTTAAAATAGTTATTTGCGTCAGTAGATGCCATTGGATTACCTTGGCCTGCCATCATTGCTTCTGCTTCATATTGTTCTGATGTACCCCAGAAAGCAGTGTCTTGGACACCAGCAATGAAATATTGATTCTTAGTTTCAACTTCAATATTAATTTCAGCAGACATGATATAATAAACAAACTTACCAATTTTTGCTCTAAAGTCGTAAAACTTAGCAACTCTAGATGGGCCACCTGCAGCAGTTGGGTCTAATTTACCGCTCAAAGTGCCAAGGTCTGTATCTGGATTAAGGCTTGTAACTTTAAATGCAGCTGTAGAGGGTCTACCGTCTGAAAGCAAGCTTGCAGAAACGCTAGCGCCAGCTTCAGAAGAAATGGTAATTTTTGCGTTGGAAACAATAGGCAAAACTGTAGTTTCTGCTTTTAAAGCTTCCTTCAAATAATATTTAATAAATGAACGACCGTCTAATTCACTAGCTGGGCCTACGAGGATAGGAAGTTTCATTTCGATTGTTTCTTTGATACCACCGATATCAAGAATTCTTGCTTTGGCTGTACCTTGGACATAGTTCTTCGCGCTAACTTCCATATCGCGGGATCTTGACGCAGATTCCACAATATAAGGGTTGTATGCTCCCCCTGCGGATTTAAGTTGCAAGAGTCTGTATACACCAAAAAGTTGATTTCTTACTGGCATGGATATATTCTCCTTAAATACTAAAAACTGATTATTTTATTTTAATCAGGACAAATTGTTCTCAAACAAAGGTTCAAATAACCTCTTCTGCAAAATAAATAATTTTTCCTTGTGGATTGGTATGAACAGGTGATGTCAAAGATATAAATTTTGATTTCCTAATTAAAAAATTACTTGAAAAAGGTTGTTCACTTACTTGAAATAATGGCACTCTTGAAAGAAATCTTATAGCTCCAAAATCAAAAATAATATTTTCATCTTTTTTCCACCCTCCGTGAAAATAATTATCTGCTTCCATGCCTAGTCTTAAAAATTCATCATATGAAGCTTCTATTTTAGTTTTTTCAATTCCATAAAAATTAATTTGGTCTTGCCTTGGGTCTTCCACTGTAGTTATGAAAATAAAATCTTTGATTGTATTTTCTATTTTAAATTCCATTTTTGATATCGTTCTCATCTGCGAAGACAATCTACTTGCATCGCAGTCAGCCCATGTTATTGCTCTATAGGATGGAATGTTTTCTGGTGTTATGTAATCGGAATTTGTTCTTAATTCAATAGTTCCATAAAAATCACATACTACTTCGACTTGCTTATCAGTAGAGACAGATACTGTTAAATTTCTTATTGCCAAATTGTCCAAAGTAAGTAATTTATTATTATCAGAACCACCATCTACAG
>Ga0129333_10005788_pt1 | contig 11652 bp, 2 predicted proteins | sample CPB6_08_DNA_FD_94474 | JGI IMG/M metagenome (GOLD analysis project Ga0129333, IMG submission 94474) | Freshwater to marine salinity gradient microbial communities from Chesapeake Bay, USA - CPBay_Sum_0.6_0.8_DNA | ecosystem: Environmental > Aquatic > Marine > Coastal | place: USA: Chesapeake Bay... | reverse complement strand
GCCCGGGCTGGATCGGCTGGCGGGGCTCGGGCCCGCTGCCTTTCCGCTCCTGCCCGGGCCCGACGGGCCGTGCGACTGGCTCTCGGAGGCCCTCGGGGAGCAGGTGTTGCTCGTGGAGCGGGCCGACGGCGGCTTTCCCGACGACCGCGACGCCCCGGGGCCGACGCTGGCCGCCACGGCCACGCTTCTGGAGGTGGCCCGCTGGTTCGGCTTCGACCTCGCGGAGAGCCGGCGGAGATTCCGCGTCAACCTCGAGGTCGGTGGCTGCGACGCCTTCTGGGAGGATGTGCTCGCCAGTCCGGCCCGTCCCGAGCTGCAGCCGCCGCTCTCGGGGCTGTCGGGCGACGTGGCCGCCGATCCCTACGCCGATCTGCCGCCGCCCGAGCCGCGCGAATTCATGGTGGGGAGCGTGCGCTTCCGGGCCACGAACGTCTGCCGGCGCTGCGTGGTGCCCCAGCGTGACAGCCGCAGTGCCGCTGTCACGGCCCACTTTCGCGACGCCTTCGAAGCCCGCCGGGCCCGCGGCCTGCGGCCCGACGTGGACGCCTCCTCCTGGAGCCACTTCTACCGGCTGGCCGTCAACACGCGGCTGGCGGGACCGGGAGAGGTGCAGGGCCATCTGGCCGTGGGGCAGGTCGTTTCCATGCAGCCCGAACGGACGGACGCTCGCCGGGGCTTCAGCGGCTGATCAGCAAGTTTGCGAAAGCCGTGCTGAGCACCGTTTGAGAAGGCAGTTTCTTTTGGGTCACGGCCTCCACGGGGGCGGCAAAACGGCCCGGCAATTCACGATTTGTTCGCCATGCCGTGGCCTCGGCGACGGTCGTGGTCATCGCTGTCAGAGGTGCTGCGCCTGAAGCGGACGCCCGCAGATTCCAGACGACGGATCCCTGTCGCAAGGCCGTGGTTGCACCAGTGGCCGGCGTGGGAGCGGAAAGACCCAGAGGCAGTGGTACGAACGTGTCGGCTCTCGTGTAATCGACCGTGTAGCCGGCGTCCTGCATGGCGCCGATCGTGATTCGGCTGAGACGATTCGTGGCGTTCATCATGGGTGTCATGATTTCGTTGCCGAGTTCCGTTTCGCCCCAGTGGCCCTGCGTGTCATCCATTGGAATCGACGTGGCGTTCGGGAAGAACGCCTTGTATTCGCGGAGGGCGTTGGGACCCGTGAACGTGCCATTCGAAATGTAGGACGTGAACGCCCGGCCCGAGGGGAAGCCGAGAGCGTGGCCAAACTCGTGCGTCAGGACGGTCACCAGTTGGGGATTGCTGGCGTCCGCAGTGTCGATGCCGCACCGTGACTTCCAAGGCAGGCCGGGGCTGCCGGCGCGCAGCCGCACAACGCCGGCCTGTGCCAGCGTGCCGTAGAGCCCATCCGAGTTCCCCGATAAAAGCCCCATGCCCACGTCAATGGTGATGTCGTCGATCACGGCCCCTGCATCGGTCACATCCGGGAGATCACCCGTGATGATCTGCTGCCAGCGGTCCGCGGCGGCCCGGGCCGCCGTCTTGACTGACTGTGGCACGTCCGCGCCGTACGTGAGGTCGATCTGAAAACCACCGGGCGTGGGAGTAGGGGTCGGTGTGGGTGTCGGCGTGGGCGTGGGAGTCGGCGTCGGTGTGGTGGCCGAGTCGTCGTTCACGATCGTGCACCTGACCGACGGCGTCCTGATGACGTCGCCGCGGGAGGCATCGGAGAGGTCCAGGTAGAAGAATTCCCCGCGTTCCACCTTGGTGTCGCTGTTGATGGTCACGTTCACGGTCTTGGCGACTTCGCCGGGCCTGAACACGAGCGTGCCGCTCGCGGCCGCATAGTCACCGTCGGCCACGGTGGCTGAGCCATCCCGGGTCGCATAGCGGGCCGCGATCGGGCGATTCGACTTGCCGGACAGCGACACCGTGAACGTGGCGGTCTTCGAACCGCTGTTGCCTTCGACGACCTCGATGCTCGTGGCGGAGATCGACTGCGGGATGAAGTCGTTGATGGTCACCCGTGCAGTGAGTGGCGTCGAAGAAGGCAGGTTTTGCGGGGTGACGTTGACGAGGAACGTTTCCGGGCCCTCGACGACCGGCCGTGCGTCTCCGAGCGTCTGGATCCTCAACTCCTTGACGGTTTCGCCAGGGGCAAACGTGATGCGGGTGGCGAGCTGCATGTAGTCGGTGCCGAGTTGTGCCGTTTCCGCCATGGTCGTGACGAGCACCGCCTGGGGCTGCCGGGAAGCGGCGGTCATGCGTACGCGAAGCACGGCCGCATCACCTTCCCACACGGTCGTGGCCACGGGTTCGAGGCCGAACAACACCGCGGGGCACGATCTCCGCTCCAGGGATTCGGGCGGCCGGCAAGTCGAGCGAGCCCTGGGGACTTGGTTCCTCATCGGGCGAGGCCGAGCGACGCGCATCATTATCAAAGACTCCGCACGTGGATTGAGTGGCGGGTATTGTCCCGCTGGCTGAAAGTCCCGGGGGCTTGTCGTTGGGCCGGTTCGGAAAAATCCCTGTCCTAAAGTGCCATGCTGGATTATCGGCCTCGGGACGGCCCTGAAGATTACCAGCCCACACGAGACCGGGACAGTTTTTGGTAATTGTCCGCCAGGCCTCCCTAATCCGAACGACCGGCAGTCGCCCCGGCCTCGGCGACGGCTAAAACGCGGAAGTGTTCTGGCAATCGGCGGCGCGGTTCAAGCGGTGCGTCCGGGGCAACCGACCTCCTACCTGTGGTGGGGGGTGAAATGCGGTCCTCTCGGCAGCGCAATGAACATGTTGGCGTGGTCTGCGTACATGGCACAGGCGTGGATCGCAGAGGGAAAATCAGAGCGAAACGCGATTTGTGCGCAATTGTTTGCCTTTTTTGCTGTCGACCGATACCGTAAGTGGATTACCCCCCCAACAAGGGCCGTCCCTAAAGGTCGTTAGATTTCCTGGAGGCTTCCGATGTCGGCACGCGTCAATCGAAATAACTGGTCTGCGTCCTCCAGCAGGTTGCGTCGTCGGCGGGCCAAAGTGGCGAATCAGCGGCTTGGCCATCTTGGGCGTGGCAATTCGCTCAACCACGAGGCGCTGGAGCAGCGGCTTGCGTTGGCGGTCAACGTCTACGCCAACGATCCCTGGACATCTCCCGGCGCGGGTGGAGGAACGACGGTCACCAACGCCGGCGCGGTGACGATCGTCTCCGACAGCGGCAGCGACATCTATATCCAGCAGGTTGCCACCGTGCCGGAGTCGCTGCTCGTCGCGGACAATCCCAGTTTCCAAAACGCCCACATCGTCAACGACATCGATTCATATCAGACGATCTACATGACGAACGGGGCGGGGCAGGTGGAAACGTTCGAGCAGTCGTCTGATTTCTGGCCGGCACAGGGTTTAGTGGGGCAGGGCACAACAAGCTATGTGCTACAGTCGGGCAGCTACGTCAACCCTGCCGTGTTGTGGAACAACGACTCCGGATATGCAGCCGAGATCGTCTATGCCGGGCAGCGGTGGCGGTTCGACGAAAATGGCTTGTTGATCAGCGGGCCGGGCAGCGGATCTCAACCGGCCACTCCGATCCGGCCCCTTTCATTACAAATTGTGAGTGCCAACAGTGATGATCAGCAATATGTCAGAACCGATCAGGTGTTGCTGGTGAATTGGACCGCACCGCCGGTGGTCGATGCCATGGCTGGAGTTCCCGTGGTTGCGTATGTGAATTATAGAAATTGGTTTCAAGGCATCGACGGCCCGACTCTCGGTTCAGTTTTTTTTAATCCCCCGATTTCTGATTTAGGACTCATTCCGTCCAGCGGGGCTACGGCCAGTTTTACGTTGTCTTCGCCGGATGCCCCGCGACAGGGCTTGATCTCGGGGTCGCTGTCGGGTTCTGTGCTTATCAAGGGACCCCAGGGCACGGGGCAGGTTGAAATTCCGTTTCGAACCTCGGCGCTGACCGGGAATTCACTGCTCTTCACCTACGGCGGAACGACGGGGCTCACGGCCGACTTCCTGGTCAATGGCAACGTCCGGCAGGTGGCGGGCACCGTGGACTGGCAGACGGGAAAGGTAACGCTGAATTTTGTGGCGATCGCTCCGGCTGGGTTTGGGGATGGACCTTCTGTCATCGCCGCGCAGGACGTCGGGCTCGTCGAACTGAACGCCACCTTCAGCCTGGCTGGCAACGACGGCATTCCCATGACGGCGACGGTGTTCCCCGGGCTCGACATTTCCCGGGAATTGGTCGTCAATCTATTGTCGCCCGGTTCGGCCCTCGATATCGACAGCCCGGTGCTGACGGGATCGACGATGGCGACCGCCATCGCCGTCCTCGGTTCGGACACCCAGGCGGGTATGGTGACGTCGATCGAACTCGTCGGCGGTGGCGGTGTCTATACGGCCGCCCCGACGGTCACGTTGTCGGCTCCGCCAACTGGTGGCGTGCAAGCCACCGCCACGTGCACGATCGACAGCACGGGAGCCGTGAATCTGGTGACCGTGACGAGCCCCGGCTCGGGCTACACGACGGCGCCCACGGTGACGTTCAGCGCGCCGCAGGCTGCGGCCAGCTCTGCGGTCGTGGCTCTCAACGCCTCGACCATCAACGTCAACGCCGTGGTCGTCGCCGCCAACCGCTTCGACGTTGGACCTGCCGGCATCGACCGCTACTTTTCCGGTCGGCCCGTGAGCGCCCCGCCGGCAGCGTCGCTGCAGGCCTATGCCAATGCGTTGGTAATGTCGCGGGGCGGCGGCATCGACGACATCGTGGTTCCGCCCGGGGCGGGTGGGGCCGGCTACGATCCCGGCAACCCGCCACGGGTGACGATCAGCGGCGGCGGTGGCTTCAACGCCCAGGCGACGGCCATCGTGTCGGCCGCCGGCAGCATCGTCGGATTCACGATCGACAATCCCGGCACCGGTTACACCTCCGTGCCGACGGTCGTGATCGATCCGCCATCCGGCGAGGCCACGCAGTCACCCACCAACGTGCAGGCGACCGTCGCCTCGGATGGCACGATCTCCGGTGTCACCATCGCGACGACGGGGTATGGCTATCGGCGGGTTCCGATGGTCACGATCGCCCCGCCTCCCGCCGGGAGCGGAGGCACCCGCGCGGTGGCTCATGCGGAGCTCGATCCAAACGGCAGCGGGGCCATCACGGGCATCGTCGTCGATTATGCCGGTTCCGGCTACGACCCGACGAAGCCGCCGCTGGTCCTCGTGTCCGATCCCTTGGCAAACGGATTGGCGGAGCAAGTCAACATCAATGCCGCGGTGGGGGCCAAGATTTACGACGTGCGGCTGGACGACGACCGGGGCACGGCCGTCGACCGAGGCCAATTGTACGTGTCCGGGACCGGCTCACTGTCTGGCAATGCCTCGCCCACGGCGGCCGCCGTGAACACGCCGGCGCGCGCGATCTACGTGCAGGCCAGGACATCCGATGTGGTGCTCGACGGCACGGTCTACGGAAACAAGCAGACCTATTTGCTCCAGTCGAGGGCGGAGCGCTCGTATCTGGCGCCGTTCCTGTTCACGACCACCTCCCCGGTCACGGGTGCCTCCACCGGGTTGGTGAGAGGGGGCGTGTTGGCGATCACGATGGCCAACAGTGCCGATGCCCCGCAGAGCGATTCGACGGCATTCAATGTCGTCAATCTCAACACCCGGGTGGACACCGTGCGGGTCAGGGCCGCCCGTGAATTGCTGAATCCCACCGGCGCTTATCCATACGTGCTCACGCTGAACGAGTATGACGACGTGCGGTTTGACGCCGTCGCTGCGTCGAGCATGCCGATTTCGATTTCCGCGACCGGCAACATCACGTTCTCGAGCGCCCTGGCCACGGAGGGTGATCTGTCGATCGTCGCCCTGTCCAAGGCGGCGGCCACGCCATCGACTTTCCGGATTTCGGCGCCCATGAGCACGACGCTCGGCTCGATTTATGTCGAGGCCGGAAACGTGGCCGTCCTCAATTCGCTGAGTGTCACCGGCTCGAAGATCGATGATGCCAGGGACGACATCACGCTCGTGGCTTCGAGCGGCAGCATCTCCCTGGGCGGGTTGGTGAGCGCGGTCAACAACATCAAGTTGTTGCAGCGAAACCAGGGCGTGACGCCCGGGACGGTGGCGGGACCGGCCAGAATGTTCTGCAATGCGGTCGAGATCGAGTCCGAGGGATCGGTGAACGTCAATACGCAGGCCGTGAGCCTGAGCGGCGTGGCCGTGAACGGTTTCACGCTCGACGAGGCCGACAACATCACGATCACGAGCCTCCGTTCCGGAGGTCTGGTGTCGTTGGTGGCCAATGGAAGCGACCCCGTCGCCGGCAGCGAGAATGCCGTGGCCCTGAAAGCGAATCTGACCGACGTCCGCAACCTGGTGCTCAGTGCTCCGCGGGGTTCAGTCGACGTCTTCGACGACACCAGCGACACGCTCATTCTTGGGGACGTCGCCGGATTGGCGGGTGGCTACGCCAAGGCCATGCAGGCTGCCGGTTTTTCGCGCATCAGAAGTTACGGCAGCATCGATGTGCTGGATGCCCCAGTGGCCGGTTCGAGCGCCTTTCAGGTCAGGGCGGCAACCAGTCGGACGTTGGTGGCAACGTACCTGCCCGGCTCGCCGGGGACGACGCCCGGAACGCTAAGGGGGTTGGGGAACATCAACGCCACCAATGCGTTTGACGGAATCACCGATCTCCGGCTGGGGGATCGCGTGTTGGTGAAGGACGGGGTCAATGGCGGCAGCGCCCAGGCAAACGGCGTGTATACGGTGACGACCCTGGGTGGCGGCGTTGGTGCCAATTTAAGGTGGCAATTGACCCGTTCCCTGGACGCCGACACCAGTGCTGAATGCCCCACTGGTTCATTTGTCAAGGTGGCCGCCGGCATTGTGAGCCGTGGAAGCATCTACAAACTCGGGTATACGGCGTTGCCGACAACGGTCGCCTTGCGTTCGAGTTCGACCGAACTCGAGTTGTCGGAGCAATACAGGGCAGGATTCGCCACGCAGTTGTCGCCCGGCCAACTGGTGGTCGGGGCTGGAATCGCCCCTGGCGCGACGATTGTCGCCGTGGATGTCGCCCGCGGCATTTTGACGCTGTCGGCGAACGCCATCACCGGGGTCGGGCCGACATCGGTGCAGTTCCTCAACAGGCCCTTCGGTCAGACGGAAATCACGGCAAGCCCGGCTTCTCTGAAGACGAACATCGGAAGCGATGCGATCGACAGTCGCGTCACGCTGGTCGTTTCCACGGCCGCGGGCACGAATTCGGCCGGAGGTGGGCTGGGCAAGATGATCGCGTTGAGAAACTCGCTCGATACCTCCGACAGCCTCTATAACCCCAACCAGATCATGGAGGTGAAGTTCAGCGCCAATCTTGTTTCCCCGATTCGGCTCACGGATGAGTTGCCGCAGATCACCAAGGGGTTCGTGCTGGACGGCGGCGCCCGGTATGGCGTGTCGGCCGTGGGGCAGACGCGGCTGAGCATCGATGGCAGTCGGATCACGCGTACCAACCTCGGTGCCCTCGTGGCGGCTGGCGCCGAAGTCAACGGCTTGAGCCTCGTGTCCACCGTCAATGGCATGCAGTTGAAAAACATCTCCGTCGGCGGCTTCATGCAGGGGTCGGCCGTCAAAGTCAACGGTGCCCAGCAGGTGATCATCGACAAGATGACGCTCGGGCAGGATCAGAGCGGCCGGCGCTTGGGCAATAAATTCGGCCTGCTCGTGACTGGAGCTAGTCAGGAGGTGACGTTGTCGAATTCGCTCGTCACGTCAGCCGACACGGCGGGTGTGAAGGTCGAAGGCACGGCAGCCCGCGTCAATTTCGTCGGCGACACGATCGGTCTGATCGGACAGGAAAATAATGTCGGCGTGGACCTGGGTTCGTCGTTCACGTCTCGCCTCGGCGTGCAAGCCATCACCCCGCTGCTCCCCATTGCGGCGACCGGGACACGAATCAACGCGACAACGTTCACGGTGCCGGCCGCGTCTGCATCGACTCTGTCGCTCGGCTTGGGCGTGACCGGTGCCGGAATCACACCCAGTGGCAGCACCGCTGCCACGATCGCTGGGATCTCGACCGACACGCTGAGCCAGGCCACGACGATCACGATCGCCGGCGGCTCCGTCATCGGATCCGGTCCGGTCCAGTTCGGCCACTACGCTGCGACGACGGAAGGTGGAAGCTCCCTGCTGCTTCCTGCATCCGTGGCGATTCAGTTGGTGTACGTTGGCCAAACCATCTCGGGCGTCGGAATAGCCGGCGGGGCGACTATCGTGGCGATTGATCGCACGACGCGCGAGGTAACGCTGTCGGCCCCCATGACGGCCAGCGGGCTGGCCGCAATCTCCTTCTCAGCTGGCGGCAGGAATCTGGTGCAGGCCAATCGCTACGGCGTCATGCTTTCGAACGGCAATCACGTGATTGCCAACACGATGGTGATTGGCAGCACCTTTGACGGAGTCACGGTGCGCAGTGGCTTGGCCTACATCGGCACGGCTTCAACGCGCAGCAAGGAGAGCAACGAGATCTACGGTAATCGCGGATATGGCATCATGGTCACCGGCACGACGACCCCGCAGATCAAGGGCAACTACCTCGGCGTGCAGGCAACGGGATTGGTGTCGAAGCCGAACCTGAAGGGGAACATTTATGTGGTTCCCGTGAATGTGGCATGGGTGCCGAACGCGACTACCGCGGAGGATGCGGCAGGCAACCTGCACGGCAAGCCGAAGACGGGAGGCTCGTCGCTGGCGGGCGGTGTTTCCGGCACCATTACGCCGTCGCTGCCCTTTCCACGGTGATTCCCGTTGAATCGGTGGGCGAACGGTAGGGATGGCGGTAACCGGCGACTCACGGGGGGATCGCCACCGTGGTGCCGGTGCTGTTGGTGATGTCGGCGGCGGTGCCCTTGGTTCCGCTGACAGTGAAGGCGCTGGTGACGTTGAAGGCGCCGCTCGTCGTTCCCGAGAACGTCATAGCCCCGCCGCTGCCGCTCGTGGTTTGCGATGCGATGGTCGCGAACGACATGTCGAGTATTCCGGCATTGGTGATGCTCACCGCAGGATCGGTGCTGGAGGCCGTCGAAATGGTGTTCGTGCCAAGCGTGGAAATGTTGCCCGCCGTGTCGGCGAGCAGGCCTGTCGCCGCGGCATTGGCCAGGTCGATGCCGACGTTCTGCAGCAGCACAGGGCCGTTGCTATTGAGGATCGCGAGCCCTGCCCCGGATGCGCCGCTGATGGCGATGTTGGCGAAGCCGAACGAGCCGCCGGAATTGTCCTGGATGATGATTCCCTGTGCGCCCGATGACTGGATGTCAGCTCCGAGAACGGTCACGTTTCCTTGGGCACCTGAGATCTTGATGCCGTTGCCGGTGTCGGTGAACGGAGATCCCGGGGGGGACTCGAGACGGACCGACCCTCCCGTCGTGTCGGTCACGGCAAGCAGGTACGACGTCCCTCCGACCACGGCGACATTGCTGATCGGACCAAAGTAGTTGAGCGTCGGTGCGCCGCCGTCGACGTTCACCGCGGCGCCGAGAGATTTCTTGTCGATGCCGGTGCCCGAGCCGGCGACGATATTCACCGTGGAGTTGTCATTCAGCAGGCTGATGGCCGTGGACACGCTGCCCGTCAGCGAGACGTTGCCAATGTCGATCGTGGACTGAGAGTTGACGATCTGGATGCCGGTGCCTCCGATGTCGCTGATTGCGTTGGCGACGGTCGCGGTGCTCGGGGCCCCGCCCACTGCCAATTGGATTCCGCCTCCCGTGGTGTTGGCGATGTAGATCAGCGGGTTTGCGGCCCCGCCATTGTAAGACAGGTCGCTGGTGATCGCGCCCTGGTACTGGACGGTGGGCGATCCACCCTCCACGACGAACCCACCCTGCGTCATGTTGGAGATCTGCGTGTCCGAGAACGTCGCGGTGCCCGTGGCTTCCTTCAGTCGCACCCCAGTCTGGCCGATGGAGGTGCCATTTCCGGCGATCGTAACGTTGGAAACAGCGAGGTTCCGACCGGCGGCCGACGTCATTTGCCCGGTGGCACGAATGCCCACCCCGGATCCCGTGATCGCCAGGTTGGCGATCGTCGCGCCGGCTGCGGCAGGACCCGTTGCTACGACGCTGGTGCCCGCAGGATTGCTGAATAGCGGAACCTGGCCGGTCATCGTGGCGAGATTTTCCGTGCCGCAGTAGGGACCTCCATCGATGGTGAAGGGTGCGCCATCGCCGACCAGCGACTGATTCGCGGCCCCGAAGGCGAACGTGCCGCCGTAGGGGGTCGTGGATCGGCTCAGCCCCTGATGCACGAAGACGATGTCCCAGGGGTTCGTCGCCTTGGTGCTCGCGGCCGCCAGGGTGGTGACCGGATTCTCGGCCGTGCCGGTGCCGCTCGATGTGTTCGAATTGTCGACGTGGATCACACGCCATGGCGCATTGCCGTTGTTCGGATTGACGGCCACGATCGGCGTCTGGTGGCCGCGGACGATGTGCTCGTTGCGCATCATCGGCTGCTCCATCTGGTCGGGCACGTTCCGCCGCCGGCTGCCGCCCATGCGATAGGTGAGCCGGGCGAAGCCCGTGGAGTCGAAATAGCTGTCGTTGTTGTATTGCAGGGAGAAATCCCAGTTCTCCAGGAACGTCATGTCGAGCCGCGTGTAGACGCCGCCGAACCAGGGCACGATGTCCTGCCCGGCCTGCGGGCCGAGCGACCAGTCGTAGCGGGCATTGCCCAGGGCATAGCCGCCCACGCTGATCATGCCGGCCCAGTCGGAGAGCCCGGGCACGTAGGCACCAATTTCCAGGTCGGTGCCCGTCAAGGCCGTGTCGAGGCCGTACTGACACATCACGAAATTCTGATAGAAGGGATAGCTCGGTGATCCGATCGCATAGCCGGTCGTACCCACGGGCATGTAGCCGTTGCTGCGAATGTTACCGTAGTCCGTGAGCCATTCGGCCGACACGCCCACCTGGTTGTAGCTGTGGCCGAATTGGCCGAAGGGCGTGCCCGGAGTGCCGAAGGCCGGATACTGGTTCATGTCGCCGTCGTAGTCCCAGTAGACGCCCACGCCCAGCAGGCTGCCGCCCAGGAACTGCTTGCGGACGAAGCCCACGTTCGAGAAGAAGCCACCGTATTCCGAGAGGTGGCCGCGGAGGTCGGCCGCCCAGAAGCCGCCCATGTCGTCTTCGGCGTAGGGGATGAAGCCGCCGAGCGTCATGTAGCTGCCGTTGTAGCCCAGGCCTCGATCGGCCCCGTTGACGCCGTAATACAGCCAGCCCGGGCCGTTCTGGTTGAGTCCCTGCAGGCCGCCAACGGCCCGATTGACGATGCCGGCACCAGGGGCCATGGCTGTTTGTCCAACGCCCTGCGCAACTGCGGCGGGTGTCACGCATGCAGCGCCCGCCGAGATCAGCGCCAGCGTGACCGCACGGCGGGCGTGGCGGCGCCATGCGGCCGCCCTCCTGCGGATCGAGCGGATGCGGGCGGCCGTTCTTTTGCCGTACCGGGCGAAAGTGTGCTTCCTCATCGGAGTCGCATTCCTGGCGTTGGTCCTGCTTACGGGAAGGGTCTGCACCCCTCGCCGGGAGCCGGCATGATCGTCAGGAGTGATCGACTCACCGCGACCCGATCCATGAGCATTTCCCGCATCTGCCCCGGTATCCGCAGGGCCAAGGCAGATTG
>Ga0129333_10005787_pt1 | contig 11653 bp, 10 predicted proteins | sample CPB6_08_DNA_FD_94474 | JGI IMG/M metagenome (GOLD analysis project Ga0129333, IMG submission 94474) | Freshwater to marine salinity gradient microbial communities from Chesapeake Bay, USA - CPBay_Sum_0.6_0.8_DNA | ecosystem: Environmental > Aquatic > Marine > Coastal | place: USA: Chesapeake... | reverse complement strand
CCGACTGGTTTCGACTGGCGTTGAGTAGACAAAAGGGAGATATCCGGGACCGGCAACGGGTTCCGCAAACAAATGTTGCAAATTTAATTGCCAACGAACTGGCAATGGCTGCTTGAAGCAGTGGGGAATGGTCATCCCGCATCTGAATCGACTCGGAGTCCGCAAGGACTCCGTTTTCATAAATATATGTGCCGCTTAGGACCGTCAGGGTGCGAGACTCCTCATTCCGGGGAGTCTCGCCTTTTCTAGGGTCAAATCAAAGATAGCCAAGATTTGCCAGAGATGCCAATGGATTGGTCGTGACAACATTTCCATTAAATCTCTGAACTGTGGTTGTAACTATTGTAGAAGGAAGTCTAGAACAATTTCCACTGGGAATCCAATAGAAGGGCGAGCCGCCCGTTACACTGGTTCTTGCAACACACTGGTCTGAGGTCTGGTTGTCGTAGCAAGCGACTCTAACGCCATTCACATAGACCCCACAGGCACCGGTTGTCGTTGGTCCAGTTGCTGCTGTTATGATAGCACTTCCTTTTTTGTTCTGAATCAATTCTATTCCGACTCTGTTTCCAAATCCGCTTTCTTGTGTGAGTCCTTCGTTGACTACCATTGTTTCGCTGCCGTCTTTATTCACGGTTACACTTTTCACCGTGAATGTGGAATTGTTGAATTGGGTTCCCGTGATTTTAATTTTATCGCCTGCATAGATTCCGAACTTGGCAAATGAAGCGGTTTTGTCTGTGCCCAAAGCATTCACGATCACATATTCTGTGAATTGCCCAACTGGAGCAAGCGAAAGACCAAACTGTGGTGGGTTGATGAAATAATCAGATTCGTATCTTAATAACCTTTGATTGAAATTCGTCATACTCACCGGCACTGCAACAATCACATTTGAAACGAAACTCTTGAATTCATATGTTCCTGCTAGATCGGCTTCAGATCCGATGCCATCCAGTGAATATTTTGCACTACTAACTGTGAAAGTAGTCCCTGCTGTAAGACCGGAAAATAATCCATTTAGCAATGAAATATCAGTGGCATTCTGGGAATTGCTATAATCGATTATTACTCTAGTGAAATTAGAAGAGAAGGAAAACGAGGGTATCGTAGAAAGATACTTGTTTGAATTCAGTTCAAGAGTTTTGGTTGTCGTGAAATCAAGTCCTAAGAAAATACCGACCCTAGTGGTCACTTCTGATGTGACCAGATTTATATTTGCTTTATTATAAAGACTTGTTTGTGACATTAAACCGCCATTATAGCAACTTGTGCCGTCGCAGATGGATCAGTTGAATCGACTTTTCCGTATAGAGGAGGCAATCCTTCAGGTACAAGAAGAGTACCAGAGATGGAAGCAGGAATAAAAATCGACTCTCCCGGAGTAAGATGTATTCCATAATCATTGTTTGAAGTCGGAACACTCCAAGTTGGAGATGCACCAACCTGTACACCACTTCCAATTATAACAGTATTTGTTGCTGAAATATTTTTTATCGTAGTACCATGTTTAATATTATGTGAAATAGTTTGTAGTTGTGTTCCTTCGGTGGAATTTAATGTGGTCCTGAATGTTCTTATTCTGGTGTTCACATGATTGAATGTTCTCACACCCTCGAAAGGTGCTTGTCTGTTGCTAGATCCATTGGTGACAAGTTCATTCAATCTCTTCGCAACCGAACCGGTTGGACCATTCCAACTTAAATCATATCTCAACTCTCTCAAATACCAAGGGATGCTATAAGCAAAGCCACCCTCATAGTACATGAAAAGTCTTTGCATATTATTGGCAACAGTTGGGAATTGTGGATTTCCCGCAATCGTCAATTGATTTGGTTGGATATCAACAGGAAGAACTGTATTGGTCACTTCGATTGCAGAGCTAGCCAATGAAACAGTTCCACTTACGGGAACAGGTGTTCCACCGGCAGTTCCTGCTATTGTAATAACTGTGCCAGCGGCATTCTGAACATTTATCGTAGAACCAATTGTTATGTTGGCACTGATCCCGGCATTTATCATGTTTACATTCAGTGCATCACCAGAAGAACCTATAACAGAGCCACCCGCTCCGACTATTCTCACGGAGAAAGTTGTTCCACCATCTGGAGCATAGACCTTTATATTATCGGTAGCGTTGGTGAGATTCCAATTTCTTGCTACTGTTCCTCCGACCAGAATGCTATCTGTGGTGGAGTTCAAATAACGACCACCGGTGACATTCACAGTTCCTGTTATTCCAACAGGAGCATTTATATTTACAGATCCTGTGACCGTCACAGGAGTCGCACCAGTGACACCATAAATGAATGCATTTACTCCACCAGTTACATGAACGGGTGATCCTGCGGTGTTTCCGACAGTGAACACACCGAGACCACGAACAGCACCCGTTACGGTAACGGTGGCAAGAGTTCCAGTCAAGCCAAATACTTGAACGGGAAGAGGAGTCGTGGTAGTGGCTCTGGTTACGGTAGCATCATTACCCCAAGCTACTTTCATAACTTGAGCGTGGGCGGTAAGACCTGCGGACGAGTAAATGTCTGTTCCGATAACCGCTTGATCTCCATCCACTGCTACCAGCAAATTATTGTTGTCATCAGTCGCCATTAGTTTCTCCGAAAAAAATAGGAATCATACCTATATATCCTTGATGTTCTGTGGTATAATGTGGGTATGATTATAGACCTAAAAAACAAGTTTTCTCGTAGCGTCGAGCTTTATGTCGAAAAATGGCAAGTTTCCTATATGGATGCCGTTTTGACCTTGTGTGAAGAATACAATGTCGAGCCAGAAGCCGTCGTAAAACATCTTTCGAAACCAATACTTGAAAAGATAAAAGTCGAAGGACAGAGCCTTAATTTTCTTCCGAAAACTAAGACTAAGTTGCCTTTCTGACTTGCTTTCTTTTTCAGGTATGGTATAATACATCAACAAAGGCCCGGGTAGTTCCCGGGGAAAGGAACCATTATGTCATTTAGCGATTTTAAGAAGCGTAGTAAGTCCAGCATCGACACCCTTGCCAAGAAGCTCGAAGAGGATCTTGGAACCAAGAAGGATTACAAGGATGATCGTTTCTGGCGACCGGAGATCGACAAGAGCGGCAGCGGCTTTGCGATCATCCGTTTCCTCCCCGCTGTTGAGAACGAGGACATTCCGTGGGCCAAGACCTACACCCATGCATTCAAGGGTAAGGGTGGTTGGTACATCGAGAATTGTCCTACTGCAATCGGTCTCAAGTGCCCGATCTGCGAGATGAACAACGAGCTGTGGAATTCTGGTATCGAGAGCGACAAGAACATCGCTCGCGACCGTAAGCGCAAGCTCTCGTACATCTCAAATATTCTGGTTGTTTCCGATCCTGCGAATCCCCAAAACGACGGCAAAGTCTTCCTGTTCAAGTACGGTAAGAAGATCTTCGACAAGATTCAGGAAACGATGAAGCCCGCTTTCCCTGATGAGAAGCCGGTGAATCCGTTCGATTTCTGGCAGGGTGCTAACTTCCGTATGAAGATCCGCACTGTTGCCGGTTACATCAACTACGACAAGTCGGAGTTTGATTCGGCATCTGCTCTGTTTGAGGGAGATGACAAGAAGCTTGAGGCTCTGTGGAAGAAGCAGTATGCTCTTGCGGAGTTCACCGATCCCAAGAACTTCAAGGCTTACGATGCTCTTTCCAAGAAGGCCAAGGATGTCATTGGAAGCAACATCCGCGAGACTTCGACGGATGACCGTACCGTGGAGGACGAGGAGCTTGAACAGGCTCCACGCCCCTCTGCGGCTCCCAAGAAGAAGGCTGATCCGACTCCTGAGCCCGAGGAGGAGATGGATTCGATGTCTTACTTCGAGAAGCTCGCCAACGAGTAATCAGGCGTTAAAACTTCTCCAAATCGGCAGGAATGCCGTTTCCATGGCCACCTTTTCGAAGGTGGTCATGCCTTTTACGGTGACTCTGCCTCCTGCTCCGCCAATATCGCGTCCCCCACCTCCGGGATTTGCACTCATTGCCCCGGGGGTGGGAGGACACGGAGCACCCATGGTGCCTCTTTCCCTGAATTTTTCTTGACTGATTGTCAATTTATTGGTCGAAGCCACCATCTGATTCGGGTTTTTGTCTACCGTTACTCTTTCTGGCTGACCGATATTGACATTTTTTGAGTCTCCAGCCATAAAAAGTGTTGGCTGAGTCACATTGAAGCTCCCTCCCTGATAAAATCTGGGTATCTTGGGAGTTTCGGGTGTCAATTGAACAAAGTCAAGATTACCGATTGACGAAATTCGCGGAAACTTACCTTTTTCGATTCCGGGTTCCTTTCCGAAGAACACATTATTGGAAAGCATTGAACTTTTTGTCTTATTTTTCCAGTCGAATTTCGTGTTTTTTGCTTTCATCTGTTACTTTCTCTTTCTTTTGCCTGTTCTTCCAAATGCTGCCTCAGTTGTGCCACATAAACTTCTCTTTCCCACGGTATCATGGCCTCTACATCCGACAGGGGCCATTTATGAATGTGTAGTAGCAAGAAGTTTAATCTATAAAACTCTCCAATACTTATGTGGCTGAGGCAAATGCGAAAAAACTTTCTATCCCCATCAAAGTTACTGATCTCTCCATCCCATCTTTTGTCGTGTAATTGATGGTTTTTTTCATCCTTGGGATAGAATTTATGAATTTCTTGAATTCGTCCAGTTGCTTGGATGTCATTAGGTCATAAAAACTAAAAAGCTCTTCATCCGAGATATCCTCTTTAACGAAAACATTTCCTGAAGTTTGAAGTTCAACAAAACAGTTCTTGAAAATTGATCGAATTTCATCACCTTCTGGATCTTCATCTTGCAGCAGATATTCAAATGTGGGTTCTTGTAAAAGAAGAAGCATATCATCAGACAGCTTTATTTTGTTTGATCTGTGTTTCGGTTTGTCAAGATCAAAATTTTCAAGATTTAAAGTCATATCAATCGCTTCTTTTGTTTCCGGACATATCATCGTAAAAGATGCCTCTTCTCCGATTGATTTTCCACGAAGATAAAGAAAAGCCTTTTCTACATCGGCTATAGGCATTTTTTCCGGATTCGGGATGTCTTCGAAGCAATTTTCAAGAATCTGGGCTATGGCTTTTGCCATTTCCATCCCAGAATTCGATTTTTGTGCCAGTAGAAGGATTTTTTCTTCCTTCACGGTCATGGGTCTGAATTTGTGCTTTTTCCCACTTATTGGCAATGTCACTTCATACGACGGAAAACTCTTTTTCAACAATTCTGTAATCATTTTCATCCTTTATGATATTTACCTGAACATTCCTCCTACAAGGAAAGATAATGTCATTGTTTGTGGTTCACTCTTATCGGCTGCAAATCTGAAGGGTAGTATCTTTTCCAAGTAACAACCACCATAATTGTAAGACCCTACAACATTACCTTTGCGGTCGTATGCCTGTACCCTTATATTTGTGCCAAAATTATTTCTTTTCCAAGAAAAAGAATTTACTGATGTAGCAGAGGCATCTTCGAATAGTCTGCCTCTATTTAATTGGTTGAAATTTGTGTTTGTGTAATTTTTTAAGAAATTGAAAAAATCGTTTGATTCTACTTCAGGGACTATAACCTGTGCGATTAATTGTTCTTCGAATTTCAAACCAACAGGCATTCTAAAGAATTGATTTCCTAACCAATAATTACAATTGATAAATTCATATTTTGGTCCGGGTAAATCCAGTCCAACGACTCTTTCGGGTGGAATTTTGTATTGAGTATTTCCGCCTATTTCAAACAGAATAGAATATCTGGAAGCGTCTTGGTATCCGCCTTTTCCTATTTCTGTGATGAGTGATTGAATATTGCTCATGTAATGTGAAGATCCTCTTCTGTTAGAATCTTAAAATGCCACCCTTGTTCTTCACATAATTTAGTAGCAGATTCCCATTTAGTAGTATTTATCATGTAGGTGGCCATCTCCATGGCATAACTCTTTTTTCGTCTATTTTCTGGCGGGGCGGTCTGCTTCTTCGGTTTGATCTCGACAACATAGGTCTTGACCTGACCCTGCTCTATCGCCTCGAATAAAAAATCTGGGTAGTACATACAAGGTCTTTTCTTTACCGGACAGTAATATGGAACGCTCAATTCCTCGCTTGCCCATCGGACTATAGACTGGTTCTCATCCAGATATTTACAGAATTTTCGCTCCCAAAGCGATCTACATATTATCTTATTCGGGTCGCCTACATATTTTGATGGGTTTTTTGGATAAAAACGAGTCTTATAAGGCATAAAACACCGATGCTAGTACCACCTAGTCTTAACAGATACCCAGAAACGGCTACTCCGCTTTATTTAGTTCTCACCCAGCAAGACACATCAGTCTTAAATGGCGGAGAAGGAAAGTGGAGAAATATACGATTAAGTGAAATTACCGGTAATCAATATGTCCTACCTGCTCCTAAAGTAGGTCTTGGTCTTGGAACCCACTCGGCAAATCTAGATGAAGCCAAATTTTGGCAAACATCATCCGTAGGGGATAAGGCAAGGATGGTCTTCGGAGACACCATATTTTATGCCATGGGTGGTCTTTTGAATGATGTTGGATATGATACAGAAACCGGTAGAGCAGCTGGTTATATCGCAGGCGGAGCGAACATACCAAAGGATCTTTCTGCTATTCAATACAAGGGAATGAAGAAAAGAGCATATTCATTCTCCTTCGAATTATTTGCTTTTACAAATGCCGACTTTAATGTCATAACACAATTTTGCAGGAACATGCACTCCCACTGCATGCCTGCAGTTCTGAACAACGGAACATTGAGCACCCCTTCGGTGTTTAGAATACAGATAATGAACAGTGGATTTACAGATGTCACGAATAATTGGCTCTTTCAACCACAGCCATGCACGATGACGGCATTCAACTCATCGGCATTGGATTACATTTCCATCGATGGGAACAATACTTCACCGGCAAGAGTCGGTGTGAACATGGTTTTGGCTGAAATCGAACCGGTAGTCAATGTTGGGGGAAATGTCGCTACAACAGCGGAGGTATTTGGAGTATGAAATATTTTACTTTACTACCTTCACTTGATTATCAATTTCCAGACGGAAAATTTTTGCCTACCAAAAATATTTTCATTCGTCCTGATATAAAAATCGCTGAAGAATTTGATGTAAACTCAAACAAATTTATGATTGAGGATGCCAAAAGCCCAGACAATGTGGCAAAAGAATTTTATTCTGATCCCAATCTATTTTGGAGTCTTCTTCTCACAAATAACATAATAGATTATTATAAGGATTGGCCACTTTCATATTCGGATTGGGAACAGGAACAATATAAGGTTAATTCTGAATTTACGATTTACAGCAAATATATCATGGATGTTAGAGTTGGAGATTTGGTTTGTAAATATCTTCCCGGTGAAAATATAAATTTCGACAGAACAAATTTTGGTGTGGTCACGGCATTAGACTCCTTCTATAGGACATTTGATGTCAATATGGCAGAAGGAGAATTGAAGAAAAACGATCAAATAATAGTGCTTAGAAAAAACGGTCTGCGGTATGATATAATCAATACACCAAATGGCGAAGAATTCCAAACGATTCTGAAAATAATACAAAAATTAGAATCAGCATTTCTGTTTGAAAAGAAAGATGATTTGAGTGGTTATTATGGAGGCATTTCTCCCTATTATTCAATTAATGGTGAAATAATAGATGATGCAGTCACGGACCTTTCTTTGTATACAGGCACTGTTTTGTGGAGGTATATAAATGATTCCTTACCTAATAATTACAAAATTACCACATTCAAGCAAAATAAGGAAAATGAGTGGACTTTCAGAAGAAATTTGACTGTGATTCCAAAAACTAAAGTGAATCAGGTTTTAACGGCAAGTATATCATCAATAGAAAATCAGAAGGCAGTGTTTGAATGAGAGTAAAACCTTTTCGTATAGTAGAAACTTATCTTGTCAATCTCAATCGGGGAGATAAGATATTATTGAGTAAATATGGTGGCGGAGATTCTGATACAGATTTAGTATCGTTGACAATCAAAGAAAGCATGTTTTCTCCTTCACTTGAAGGTGAAGCTGTCATTCGAGATTATTCTACTTTGGTTGAAAGCCTGGACATAAGCATTGGAAATTATGACATTCTTCGTATTACTTTCGAAGAACTTGGTGAAAATGAATATGGGATGAGTGAAAGAAAAACACTAACTGTAGATCTTTCCATTTATGCATATTCACAGGAAACAAGTGAAGCGGAAATTCAAATCGGAAAAGTAAACATTGCTCGTCTTATCACTTTGAAATTGGCTTCCAAAGAGCATTATCTACTGAATTATAATTTCTTTGATTTTATGGATGATGATAAGGTAATGAAGATTTCTTATACACCAAGTGAAGAAGAACAAGAAAGAAATGGTGAAGCAAGCGGCGACAATAAAGGAATGGTCCAATATCTGGTCGATAGAATGGGAGCATTGACGACAAGTCAAGGAGGTTCGGCAGGAGTAAAATCTCTATCCCTCATAGCAGATAATACGACAAACTGGGTATGGTTAAAAAAGAATCACAATTTTTATCCTTGGGGAAAGTTCATAAAACCACCAAGACTATCCCAGATGATGCAGTTGTTGGCAGAAAATGCGGTGGACGATAAAAACAAAAATGCTATTAATTTCTTTTTTTGGCAAAATCTTGAGAACTGGAATTTCAGATCGGTCGAGAGCATAATCACAGAATATAGAACAGAAAAGAAAAACGAAATAAAAACATATTATATTGGACCTGTGATGAACCGAGGAGATTCCATCAGAAGTTTGGAATCCGGTTCTGAGGACGAAATTCATGTTTCTTCCTATGAAGAAACAGATTTCTTTGATTTGCTTAGATCATATGCATTTGGTTCACTTTATACATTTGTCGAGCCGAAGTATCAAGAAGACCCATATGCCAGATATCTCGATGTTCAGGGTGGCCACATTTATCAAGATATTTACTATGATTATTTCCTGGATGGGGGATTGTGGCAAAAGATCGACGGTGAACCAAAGATTAATGCACAAATAGGCGGTCAGCCAAATAGATTTATTCAGAATGTAGGACAAAATCTTATAGCTGATACCAAATATGGATACTTCTCTCCCAATTTTTTCAACAAGGAAAAGAAGGTTGCTTGGGAATACAAGGGCTATGAATATTCGAACAGGGATGAAGAGGAACTGTGGCAAACCCAGTTCGACATCACCGACATGCGCGGGGAAGAGCTGAAAATTATTCAGGAAAAGATCAAGAAGCCCCTGAAAAAGAAAAAAGAAGAATATGCCAGAAAAAAGAATCTCAAAGAAAAGTGGAAAGTATATAAGTGCTCCATCTGCTGCGCAGGTGATGTGGATTCTGGCGGTTCAACCACAATAGACGGTGCATCTGGTACAGCAGGATTTAGCGGATTCTCTGATCCAAGATTTGAAAAATCTTTCAATTTAAGAAACGGTGCTGGTATTATTTCTAATTATGAAATAGTCGCGGCAGGATCTTTTACCGATACCATAAACTTCGATGCAGCAAAAGTAGGTGTCGGGTTCACCGGATTCGGTTACAGTGCAGACGGAACCACCTTGACCGATGAGGAAGGAAATCCGATCATCCAGACCCTCCAGAATGAGTGGACTCGAAGTGGAATGACTTTGAGTTATAATTTGAATGAATCCCCATACAATCTAAGCATGGGTGAGTTCTTCAATCTTGAACAGAATCCTGATAATTTCGTGACTTATCGTTTTGATCTGGAAATCAAGAGACATGAGAAATTAAAGCAGATATTGGAAACCAATATCGCCACTCGAAACATAAGAAAGCAAAAGTATCAATCTGCTCTCGCTGGATATACAGCGGCATATGTTGACCGAAACGATACATGTTTGACCGCCGGATGCACAGGATATTGCTTATGCCCGACTGAATATCCCGAAACAGTGAAAGCAAAAGTCGATTTCGTGGTCGGTGCTCACGATGCTCTGAGTGGACACGAAGAGCAAATCATCGCACAGATCGACCCGATGATCGAGAAACTAAAAGCACTCAAGGCAGAGTTCCTTGCTTTGTATAGCACATATTGGTCGAGAAAGGCTTTCTTCTTCTCGCGAGATATCGATTTCTCATTCTTGAAATCGGGAAATAATCTTTTCAATGTCAAGAGCATCACTCGCCGACCAATAAAGGGAAGCAAGTATGAGTCTTTTGCTGTCAGAAAATCCGTAGGTGGAACTTCCGGATATCCGCTGAAAATCAATGAGCCGTATGGTGGATTTAGTGGAACAGCATGGTATCCTTATGATGTCGAAAGATATGATACACCCGCATCCAAACCGATAACATCACCATTAGATATTTCAAATCCGGAATATTATGTGACAGGACCAAATCCATATTATGACAGAGGATATGATCCGTCTATCGTCAAGGCTGATTTTTGGGAATCATTTGAATCGCCGTTTTCGAATTTTCCATATTCAGAAGCACAGAATGAAAAAGCAAAAGGACCGATTTGGTATAGAAACTGGCTTATCAATTATGAAATAACTCTGATAAAACCACCCTGTCTCAACCGCAAACCACCATGTTTCGATGGAGATTGCTCTTGTGACGAAATAGTGCTTCCTATGAGAATGCATTTCGAAACATTTGCAAACGGAGAGACTGCGGATATTCTAACCATGTCCGCAAAAATAAAAGATTATGCATTTACTCAATTATCCAAAAATTGTGACGGATGCAGAATAAGAATAACTTCTGCATTCCCTTCATCTGATGTGAAATTATACCATCCGTGGGCAGCAGATGAATTGGGTAAGACTTTTAGTTATGTCGATTACAAAAAATCTTCAAGTTTGTTCAAAGATGAATTGTTTGAACGAGTGGGGGACGGATACTCAGATATTGCCCCGCCGCATCTTGAATTAGAAGGTTTGGAGAGTTATGTCCGTATAGAATTTAAGACTCCAATAGGACAGGAGACACTGAAAGACTTCCCCGAAGGCTTTATTGACACATATGGAAGTGAATATTTCTTACCATATATTGTTCTTGCAACAGCGGGTCCTTTTGGAAGTCAAGCAGCACGAACTAATATTTCTGTAATAGGGCAAGATCCATACGGATTCGATCTTGCTGTGAAGAAAGTTAAAAATAGAGATGATTTTGCCGGTATGAATCTATTGTTTACTGATGGGGAAAATGATCTCAGAGAAACATTTAAAGCCGCAGACGGAGAATCAATTTTAAGTAAAGGTCTTTTCCACCCAATAGATACGAACAATCCATTTTCTACATCATCATCTTGGCTAAAGACATCACAAAATTCCTTGTTTTATAAGCCAAAGGACGGAATTGCAGATCTTTTCGTTCCGAATGGAATTCAAGATGTTTTCATGGCATCCAGACTTGAAAGATCATTACCAGCCAAGACTTGGTGGGATCTTTGGGTTTCCCTTCCTCCGATTGCGGTCGCAACTTTCTATAATAGATGGGATGTCTTGGGTACATCTGGTGGTTCATTGACCCCCGTTTCAGAGTCTGGAATATCGTATCAAGGAGTTGCATTCTACGACAACAATTCTATTGTTGCGGAACCGGTTACATGGACCGGCGAT
>Ga0129333_10005786_pt1 | contig 11655 bp, 10 predicted proteins | sample CPB6_08_DNA_FD_94474 | JGI IMG/M metagenome (GOLD analysis project Ga0129333, IMG submission 94474) | Freshwater to marine salinity gradient microbial communities from Chesapeake Bay, USA - CPBay_Sum_0.6_0.8_DNA | ecosystem: Environmental > Aquatic > Marine > Coastal | place: USA: Chesapeake... | reverse complement strand
CGGGCGAAGGTGCCGTCCTGGATGTCGGCCAGGATGCGCTTCATCTCCGCCTTGGTGTCGGCGGTGATCAGGCGCGGACCGCTCACGTAATCGCCGTACTCGGCGGTGTTGGAGATCGAATCACGCATGGCGGTGAGGCCACCCTTGACCATCAGATCAACGATCAGCTTCACCTCGTGCAGGCACTCGAAGTAGGCCAGCTCGGGCTGATAGCCGGCTTCCACCAGGGTCTCGAAACCGGCCTTCACCAGCTCGGAGAGACCACCGCACAGCACGGCCTGTTCACCGAACAGGTCGGTCTCGGTCTCTTCCTTGAAGTTGGTTTCGAGAATGCCGGCGCGGGTGCCGCCGATGCCCTTGGCGTAGGCCATGGCCAGGTCGCGGGCCTTGCCGCTGGCGTCCTGATGGATGGCGAACAGGGCGGGCACGCCCATGCCGTTCTGGTACTCCCAGCGCACGGTGTGACCGGGGCCCTTCGGGGCGATCATCACGACGTCCACATCCGCAGGGGGCTTGATCAGCTCGAAGCGGATGTTGAAGCCGTGGGCGAAGCTCAGCACCTTGCCGGCGCTGAGGTGAGGCGCGATCTCCTTGTCGTAGACGGCCTTCTGGAACTCATCGGGCAGCAGCACCATGATCCAGTCGGCCTTGGCGGCCGCATCGGCCACGCTCAGCACCTCGAGGCCATCGGCCCTGGCCTTCTCAGCCGAGCGGCTGCCTTCATAGAGGCCCACCACCACGTTCACGCCGCTGTCCTTGAGGTTCAGGGCATGGGCATGGCCCTGGGAGCCGTAGCCGATGATGGCCACCGTCTTGCCGTTCAGCAGGCTGAGGTCGGCGTCGGTGTCGTAGTAGAGCTTGGCCATCGAGGCGTCAGGGTCTGGGCTGGGCAAGGATGGAGCTTACGCAAGCGCCTGCCCGACCCCGATCCGCCCGTGGCTCAGGCTTCGGTGGGATGGGCGATCACCCGGTCGATCAGGCCGTACTCCACGGCCTCGGCGGCGCTCATGAAGTAGTCGCGGTCGGTGTCCTTCTCGATCTTGGCCAGCTCCTGACCGGTCATCTCCGCCATCGACTGGTTGAGCATGTCCTTGATGCGCAGGATCTCGCGCGCCTCGATCTCGATGTCGGAGGCCTGCCGCTGGCTGGTGCCGCCCAGGGGCTGGTGGATCATGATCCGGCTGTGCGGCAGGGCCAGGCGCTTGCCCTTGGTGCCGGCGCCGAGCAGGAAGGCGCCCATCGAGGCGGCCAGGCCGACGCAGATCGTCACCACCTCGCTCTTGACGTACTGGATCGTGTCGTAGATCGCCAGGCCGGCGGTCACCGAGCCACCGGGCGAGTTGATGTACAGGTAGATCGGCTTGGAGCTGTCCTCAGAGTCGAGGTAGAGCATCTGCGCCACCAGGCTGTTGGCGATCGCGTCGTTCACCTCGGAGCCGAGAAACAGGATGCGCTCCACACCGAGGCGGGTGTAGATGTCGACCCAGCGCTCGTACTGGCTGCCGGGCAGGCGGTAGGGAACGCTGGGGGTGCCGATGGGCATGGCGGTTGCGGTGGGAGCCGGTGGTGGAGGTAAGGATGTGGGTCAGGACAGGGGCCACGGCGGCTGGGCCCCTGCCAGTGGACCCGGAAAACGGATGAGGAGCTGTCTCAGCTGATGCCGGGATTGCCGGAGCTGACGCCACCGGCGGCGGCGGTGAGCGGACCGGGCAGCTGCTTCTGGCTGGTGAGCACGCGGTCGATCAGGCCGTACTCCACCGCCTCCTGGGCGGTCAGGTAGGTCATGCGGTCGGAGTCCTTGGCCAGCTGCTCCACGCTGCGGCCGGTGTTGGCCGAGAGCATCTCCAGCATGGTGTGCTTGTTGTGCAACACCTCCTTGGCCCGGATCTGAATGTCGCTGGCCTGGCCGCGGGCGCCGCTGCGGGGCTGGTGCAGCACGATCGAGGCGTGGGGCAGGGCAGCGCGATGGCCCTTGGTGCCGGCGCTGAGGATCATGGCGGCGGTGCCCATCGCCTGGCCGATGCAGATCGTGTGTACCGGCGGCTTGACGTAGCGCAGCGTATCGGCGATGGCGAAGGCCTCGGTCTCGAAACCGATCGCATCCCCGGAATACCAGCTGGTCCCGGTGGAGTTGATGTAGAAGAAGATCGGCTTTTCCGGGTTGTCGAATTCGAGGTAGAGGAGCTGGGCAATGATCAGCTCCGTCACATCGATGCCCATCTGCCGCTTGGCGTCGTCATCGCTGAACAGCGGCAGCCCCAGGTAGACGATCCGCTCCTTCAGCAGCAGCGAGGGCAGATCCGGGGGAGGGGTGCGCATCACGGCGGAATCGCCGTAGTAAGGGGCTGATACCGACATCCGCAACAGCACTCCAGGCCTGAAGCGGGAGCCTAGCGGGGGTTGGAGGGATCCTGATCGCCGCGGCCGGACCGTTTCGGGGCGGATTTCCCCTTGCCGCCGCGGCCGGGGCCGGGGTTGGGGGGCACCGGCCGTGGGGCCGTCGTGGCGGCATCGCCGCCCGCAGCCGGCTCATGGCCATCGAGCCGGGCAAACACCATCCGGCCGGTGGGGGTCTGCAGGGCACCGGTGACCACCACCGGCAGGCGCTCGCCGCTGCGGCCGTGGCCGCCATCGACCACCACCATCGTGCCGTCCTCCAGGTAGCCCACCCCCTGATGGGCCTCCTTGCCGTCGCGCACGATCTTGAGCTGCAGCTCATCGCCCGGCTGCACCTCGGGGCGCAGGGCGATCACCAGCTCGCTGAGGTTGAGCACCTTCAGCTCCTGCACCTCCGCCACCTTGGCCAGGTTGTAGTCGGCGGTGAGCAGGGTGCCGCCGGTGTCGGCCGTGAGCCGCAGCAGCTTGTCGTCGACGCCGTTGCCCTCGTAGCGGGTTGTGTTGACCACCAGGCGCCTGCCGTAGCGCTCCCGCAGGGCGCTGAGCAACTTCAGGCCGCGGCGGCCCTTGCCCCGCTTCTCGGCATTGGCGGAATCGGCCAGGGCCTGCAGCTCATCGATCACCGCCTGGGCCACGATCACCTGCCCTTCCAGCAGGCCGGAATCCAGCAGGCCGCGGATGCGGCCGTCGATGATCACGCTGGTGTCCAGGATCTTGGCGCTGGCGGGCATCAGCACGCCATCGGCCACCAGCAGCGCCTCGGTGCTGGTGGGATTGAACAGGCGCAGCAGCGTGCGGCCGTGAACCTCGGCCAGGTTGTAGCCCGACACCCCGAAGAACACATTGGCGGTGATCGCCGCCATCGGCTTCACCAGCACCAGCTCCCAGGGCAGGGAGAGGAACAGGATCGGCGAGATCAGCAGATTGGCCACCAGCAGGCCCAGGATCAGGCCCACGGCGCGGCTCACGAGCAGATCGGTGGGCATGGTGCGCACCTGCTCCATCAGCCGACGCCGCAGCCGCTGGAACATCACCCCCGCCAGCAGACCCGCCAGGGCACCGCCGCCGCCGAGGATCCAGCTGAGCTGCTCCAGGTTCTGGATGTGGATCAGCTGCTGCTCCGGCAGCAGGTCCACTCCGAGCCAGCCGGCGGCTGCCCCTGAAACGACGAACAGCACCAGGATGAGGGTGTCCACCATGGCCGGTGCTGTGCCTGCCGAGCGCTCTGACCAGGCAGCATGCCCCATCCCCGGTGCTTTGGCCTGGGACGGTAACCGCCCTTCAGAGGCTGAAGCAGAGCGGCGCACCGCCTGGCCGCCCCGCAGCGCCTATCTGCACATCCCCTTCTGCCACCGGCGCTGCTTCTACTGCGACTTCCCGGTAGTGCCGCTCGGGGACCGCGCCAGCGGTGCCAGCGGTGCTCCAGGCAGCCGCTCGATCGTCACCTACCTGGAGCAGCTGCGGGGGGAGATCGCCGCCGCCCCGCCTGGACCACCCCTCTCGACGATCTACGTGGGCGGAGGCACCCCCTCAATGCTCACGGCCGCGCAGCTGGCAGCCCTGCTGGGCGAGCTGCGGCGCCGCTACGGCTTTGCGCCGGGCGCCGAAATCAGCCTGGAGGTGGATCCGGCCAGCTGTGATGAGCGCAAGCTGGCGGGCTTCCTGGCCGCCGGGGTGAACCGGGTGAGCCTGGGGGGGCAGAGCTTCGATGACGCCACGCTGGAGCGGCTGGGGCGCCGGCACCGCCGCCACGATCTGCTGCAGGCGGCCGGCTGGCTGGGCGCCGCCCAGCGGCGCGGCGATCTCGCCAGCTGGAGCCTGGACCTGATCCAGGGACCACCGGGGATGACCGCCAGCGCCTGGCGCGCCCAGCTGGAGCAGGCGATCGCGCTGCAGCCGCCCCATCTGTCGGTGTACGACCTGATCATCGAGCCCGGCACCGTGTTTGATCGGCTTGAAGCCCGTGGCGAGCTGGCCCTGCCGGAGGACGATCTGGCCGCCGATCTGATGGAGAGCACCGCCACCATCCTGGCGGCCGCCGGCTACGGCCACTACGAGATCTCCAACTACGCCTTGCCGGGGCATGCCTCACGCCACAACCGCGTGTACTGGAGCGGGGCGGGCTGGTGGGGCTTCGGCCTGGGGGCCACCGGCGCCCCCTGGGGGCGGCGCCAGGCACGCCCACGCACCCGCGAGGGCTACGCCGCCTGGCTGGAGGCGCAGGCCACCGCGCCCGTGGCGCCCGAGCAGCAGGAGGCGCCGGGAATGCCCTTGGAGGAGCGGGTGCTGGTGGGGATGCGGCGCCGCGAGGGGGTACGCCTGAGGCGGTTGGCGCTGGAGGCAGGGGTGGACGAGCCGGCGCTGGCGGCGCTGCAGCGGCGCTGGCAACCGTTTGAGGAGCGGGGCCTGCTGCTTCGAGAGGGGGACCGCTGGCGCCTGAGCGACCCGGAGGGCCTGGCCCTCAGCAATGCGGTGCTGCGGGAGCTTTTGGTGTGGTGGGAGCAGCATGGGACAGGCTCCCCACCCAGCCCCTGAGCGCCTCGACACAGAGCTGGCGCCCCGGAAGCAGCGGCGGAGAGAAGGGTGGCTGTCGATCGGTCAGGCCGAGCAGATCGGCGGTGACGCGCACCTGGCCATCGCAGTCGTCACCGGCGCCGATCCCGATCACCGGGACGGTGAGCTCCACCCTGAGGCTGGTGGCCAGCTCCGCCGGCACATGCTCCAGCACCAGGGCAAAACAGCCAGCCGCCTGCAGATCGAGGGCGGCGCGGCGCAGGCGCTGCTGGCTGACGGGATCCCTGGCCTGGCGGCGATAGCCGAGGCGATGCACCGACTGGGGGGTGAGCCCCAGATGGCCCATCACCGGGATGCCACTGCGCACCAGGCGATCCACCACCGCAATGGTTTCCGGTTCGCCGCCCTCGAGCTTCACGGCGGCGGCAGGGCTGTCCTTGAGCACCCGGCCGGCGGCAGCGACGGCATCGTCAAGGCCGCACTGATAGCTCAGGAAGGGCAGATCGGTGACGATCAGCGGTTGCTGGGCTGCAGGACCCCGCAGGCCGCGGCCGACGGCGCGGGTATGCAGGATCATCTCGTCAAGTGTGACCGGCAGGGTGGTGGCGTGGCCAAGCACGACCATGGCCAGGGAGTCCCCCACCAGAATCACGTCGGCACCGGCCTGCTCCACCAGCGCCGCCGAGAGAGCATCCCAGGCGGTGAGCACGGCGATCGGCCGGCCCTCCTGCTTGTGGCTGACAAGATCCGCTGGTCGCAAGGGCCGTTCACCACGGTGCCGAGGGCCTATTGCTAGCATCCAGGCGACTCGGACCCATGCGGCCCGGACGCCCAAATCTGGTCAGGACCGGAAGGGAGCAGCCACACGGGATGCTCCAGGCAGGCGTGGACTCCGGGTCACCCCTCTTGCATCGAGCCAGCCGATCAGCTGCCTTGCTGACGGTTGAGCAGGAACGGCGGGATCGTGGCACCGGTGTTCTCAGGAACCGGCATGGCTTCGGTGCCACGGGCGAAGCTGCTGAGCGAGCGCTCGGGCCGGTAGCTGCCGCCGCCTTCGAAGCCGGTGGCAATCACCGTCACGTGGATCTCCCCCTCAAGACGCTCGTCCACGACCGCGCCGACAATGATGTTGGCTTCCGGATCGACGACGTCGTAGATGACCTCCGAGGCGGTGGTCATGTCCTCAAGGGTCATGTCCTTGCCGCCGCTGATGTTGATCACACAGCCCTTGGCGCCGTCGATCCGGGCGGCCTCCAGCAGCGGGCTGTTGATGGCGGCCTGGGCGGCCTCGGTGGCCCGCGAGCGACCGGAGCCGATCCCGAGGCCGAGCAGGGCCGTGCCGGCCTCGGTCATCACCGAGCGCACATCGGCGAAGTCGACGTTGACCAGGCCGGGCTTGGTGATGATGTCGCTGATGCCCTTGACGCCCATGCGCAGCACGTCGTCGGCGGCGCGGAAGGCATCCTGCAGGGGCGCACCGGCGATCGCCTCGCGCAGGCGGTCGTTGGGGATCACGATCAGCGTGTCCACATGCTCGGAGAGACGGGCGATGCCCTCCTCGGCCTGGCGCATGCGACGACGCCCTTCAAACGAGAAGGGCTTGGTGACGATGCCGACCGTCAGAGCACCGCACTCACGGGCCACCTCGGCCACGACCGGTGCGGCACCGGTGCCCGTACCGCCACCCATGCCGGCGGCGATGAACACCAGATCGGTGCCCTGCAGGCTCTGAGCCAGATCGGCGCGGGATTCCTCAGCCGCCTTCTGGCCGATGGCCGGATTACCACCGGCCCCGAGACCGCGGGTCAGTTTCTGCCCCAGCTGGACCCGCTGCTTGGCTGCAGACTGCAGCAGGGCCTGGGCATCTGTATTGAGAACGCGATAGCCAACCCCCTGAAGATCGGACACGATCATGCGGTTGACGGCATTGCTGCCACCGCCACCGACACCGATCACCTCAATCCGGGCCGACTGGCTCGGAACGATGCCGCTGGAGCCGTTGCCGGAAGCGGGAGCGAGGCCTTCGGGTGCGATCTCCATGGACGAGCCGAAACCAGTCTTGCTGTGCAGCATTATGTCGTTGATCCGGCCGATCAGAATCAAGATTGCGGACAGGTTTGCTGAGCGATGCCGCTAGAGCAAGCACCTGTCACCGTTTCGGCGCAGATCAAGGCGGTATAACGCAAATCCAGGGCAGAGCAGGCCAGCGCAGTCGAGCGTCCCAGGGGCCGCCTCAATCCACCCCAGCACGACCGGCGCGGCCATGGGCCCCGCCCGTGCCGTTCACGCTGGTGCGTGGAGCGGTTCCGGCCGGTCCTTGGACAGGGCTCGACGCCTGGGGTTTCGACGCTGCCGGCAGACCCAACTCGGGGCGATCGGGATCGCTGAGATCGATCGATTGCACCCGCAGTCCACGAATCTTGCGCGGCAACTGGCCCGAGAGGTGCTGCAACACCTCCAACCGACGCGGCAGGCGCGCATCCGCTGGGCCGAGATGGACCTGCCCCAGAGCGACCGTGTGCAACCAGACACTGCCATCGGGCTCAAACCGCACCTGGGTGAGGGGGCTGCCGAGATGCTGACTGCGGGCCAGGATCAGGGCCAGGGCCGGGCGCAAGCGCTCCTGCCAGCCCAGCACCTCCACGGCCGGGATGGTGCCGCTGTCGCGGTGCTGACGCCGGGTCATCCAGTTGCCCAGCCGATCGACGAAGCCATCCTCCAGCCTCGTGCCACTGCGCCGCTGCGCCCGCGCCACCGCCTTGCGATCAGCAAGCTCGATCCGCAGCCGCGGCGGCAGCATCAGCCGGCTGATGCGCACGTCCTCCACGGGCAGACCCGTGGAGAGCCGCTGCGCCAGTGCATGGGGGCTCAGGGCCAGGAGCTGCAGAGGAAAACGCAGCTGGCCTTCGCGGATCACCTGCTCCCGGCTGACCAGGCGGCTGCCGACCAGCTCCACCTGGCTGGGGCTGCGCAACACCCAGCCTTCCCGCAGCAACAGCACACCCAGCCCTGAAGCCGCCCCGGTCAGCAGAACGAGGCGCCAGAGGTTGCGGAGGCGATCGCGGCGCCGTTGCAGACGCAGCTCACGGCGCCGATCAGCACTGGCGGGAGAGCGATCGTCGCGACGGGGATCCGGACGGGCCGTAGGGGTCATGCTCCGGCTCAGAGTTCACAACGGGAGCGGGACATCAGCTCCGCCATCCAACGGCGGGCCCGATCGGCATCGGCGAAGGGAAGATCCTTCTGCTCACCACCTCCGACCAGACGCAGACGGCAGGCCCCCTGGGACTCCTCCGTGAGCGGCGCCTCGCCTGAACCCAGAGCCAGCAGCTCCACCAGCTCCAGGTTCTTGACCACGAAGCTGCCCTGGCTGACCAGCTTGCCGGACTCGAAAGCGCACCAGCTGACCACACCATCCCGCAGTCGGGCACCGCCGCTGTCGTCGAGCTTGGCCAGTTCGGAACCGGCCGCCCAGTCGCGGAACAGGCGCTGACGACGTCTCTCCAGCCAGCCCAGGGCTGTGATCAGCGGAAACACCACCAACAGGGGCAGCCAGATCAGGCCGTGACTCATGCAGCTTCAGCACTCAGGGCATCAGGTTGGCGCGATTCTTGCGCCAGTTGCACGAGCCTGTGCAGCAAATCCTCCAGGGGCACACCACTGGCCTCCCAGAGCATCGGGTACATGCTCTGGCTGGTGAAGCCGGGGAGGGTGTTGATCTCATTGAGCCAGAGCTCGCCGCTGTCGCGGCCGTAAAAGAAATCCACCCGCGCCAGGCCCTCGGCCGCCACGGCGCGGCAGGCGGCGATCGCCATCGTCCGGGCGCGATCGCTGATGGCCGCCGGCACCTCGGCCGGGATCACCGTGTGGCTCAGCCCCTCGCTGTATTTGGTCTCGTAGTCGTACCAATCGGCATCGAAACAGATCTCGCCCAGCACCGAGGCCTGCATCGAGCGGCACCCCAGCACGGCGCACTCCAGTTCACGGGCATTGACCCCCTGCTCCACCACCAGCCGCGGGTCGTGGCGCACGGCCTCGCGCAGGCCGGCCAGCAGCTCCGCGCGATTGGTGGCCTTGCTGATGCCCACCGAGGAGCCGAGGTTGGCGGGTTTGATGAAGCAGGGATAGCCCAGCTGCTGCTCCAGCCGGTTGAGCAGGGCCTCCTGCCCCTCCTCCAGCTCGGAGGCCTCCACACAGGCGTAAGGCACCTGGGGCAGGCCGGCCGCAGCGAAGGCGGCCTTCATCGCCTGCTTGTCCATGCCAACGGCGGAACCGAGCACGCCCGAACCCACGAACGGCACCTGCATCAGGCTGAACAGCCCCTGGATCGTGCCGTCCTCCCCATTGGGACCATGGAGCACCGGCAGCCAGACCTCCACATCAAGGGCCCCCTCGGGGAAGCCGCGGAAACCCGGCCGCAGCGGTGCCGCCGGCAGGTCCTCACGACGGGCCGGCAGGCCGCGCTCCAGCACGGCATCGGCCACGGCCGGCGGCCACCAATGGCCCCAGGGGTCGATGTAGAAGCAGCTCAGGCGGTAGCGGCCGGCATTGGCGCCGCGACGCAGGGCCGACACCACCGTTCTGGCCGAGCGGATCGACACCGGATGCTCGCCCGACACCCCCCCGAACACCAGACCGAGATGGGTGAGGGCTGCGGTCATGGTGAATCGTGAAGGGAACGAGCGGCTGGGCCAGCCGCCAGGGGTCAAACGTATCAGCGATCGACAGCCTGGCCACTGAGGGAGAAGGCGCGCACCGCCTCGATGCGCACAGCAACGAGGTCGCCCGCCTGCCAGTGGCCGAGCTCGGGCTGGGCAGGGTTGCGGGCAGCGGGGAAGAAGGTGAGCCGATTGGTGCGGGTGCGACCCATCACCTGGGCGGGATCCTTGGGATTGGTGCCCTCCACCAGCACCTGCTCGATCCGACCGGCATAACGGGCACTGCGCTCCCTGGCCTTGCGCTCCACCAGGGCATTGATCTCCTGCAGGCGCTCCACCTTCACCGCTTCGCTGAGCTGATCGGGCCAGTCGGCGGCGGGGGTGTTCGGGCGGGGCGAGTAGGCGGCGGTGTTCACCTGATCGAACCCGATCTCCTCGATCAGCGCCAGGGTGCGGCGGTACTGGGCGTCGGTCTCGCCGGGGAAGGCGACGATCACATCGGCGCTGATCGCCGCATCAGGCATCCGCTGGCGGATGCGCTCGATGATGCGGCGGTAGCGATCCACGGTGTAGCCGCGGGCCATCGCCTTGAGCACGTCGTCATCGCCGCTCTGGAAGGGGATGTGGAAGTGCTCGCACACCTTGTCCAGGTCGGCGCAGGCATCGATCAGGCGCTCGGTGAAATAGCGCGGGTGGCTGGTGGCGAAACGGATCCGCTCGATCCCCTGCACGTCGTGGACGAACTGCAGCAGATCGGTGAGGGTGTGCTGGCGGCGGCCCTCCGGCGTGATCCCGGGCAGGTCGCGGCCATAGGCATCGATGTTCTGGCCCAGCAGGGTGATCTCCTTGAACCCCTGGGCGGCGAGGCCCTCCATCTCCAGGCGGATCGCCTCCGGCAGACGCGATTGCTCCTTGCCCCGCACCGAGGGCACCACGCAGTAGGTGCAGCGCTCGTTGCAGCCATAGATCACGTTCACCCAGCCGCAGACGCTGCTGTCACGGCGGGCGGTGGTGATGTCCTCCAGGATGTGGTGCTCCTCGGTGGCCACCACCTGCTGGCCCTGCTCCACCTGGGCCAGCAGCGCATCCAGCCGGTTGGCGTGCTGGGGCCCCATCACCAGATCGAGCTCGGGCACGCGCCGCAGCAGCGACTCGCCCTCCTGCTGAGCCACACAGCCGGCCACCACCAGGGTGAGGCTGGGGTTGCTGCGCTTGCGCTGGGCCTGACGGCCGAGATAGCTGTAGACCTTCTGCTCGGCGTTATCGCGGATCGTGCAGGTGTTGTAGAGCACCAGATCGGCCTCCAGCTCGGCCGATGCCTCGCGGTAGCCCATCGATTCCAGAATCCCGGCCATCCGCTCGGAGTCGGCCTTGTTCATCTGGCAGCCGAAGGTGGTGATCCAGTAGCTGCCGCGCCCTGATGCCTGGGCGGAGATTGCTGCACCCGGGGCCGCAGCGGCGGCCGGCGCCTGTGACTGTGTTGCCGTCATCAGGCCAGTCTCGGCCATCGCGGGCGTGGCCGCCTGGACGGATCCGTGCCAGCTTGATGGCTGAGCGCCCATGGCGCCGCCACGATGCGACTCCACCTGCGCCGCTTTCCGCTCACCAAGGCCATACCGCTGGCCATCAGCCGCGGCAGCACGGCCGCGGTGGAGCACCTGCTGCTGGAGCTGGAGCACGACGGCATCACCGGCCGCGGTGAGACCGGCGGCTTCGACACCGGCCATCGCCAGAGCGACACCGCCGCGATCACCGCCGAGCTGGAGACCCTGGCCCCCCGGCTCGAACCGCTCAGCCCCCAGCCGCTCCAGGCCCTGGAGCCCCTGCTGGCCGGCCTGAGTCCACCGGCGCGCTGCGGACTCGACCTGGCACTGCACGACTGGTGGGGCCAGCGCCTGGGGGAACCACTGCACCGGCTCTGGGGCCTGGATCCAGGCGCCTGCGTCGCCACCAGCGTCACCCTCGGGCTGGGGGAGCCCACGGCGGTTCTGGCGCGGCTCGAGCGCTGGCGGCTGCAGCTGCCGGCCAGCCGCATCAAGCTCAAGCTGGGCAGTCCGGATGGGCCTGCGCACGACCGCTCCCTGGT
>Ga0129333_10005785_pt1 | contig 11656 bp, 7 predicted proteins | sample CPB6_08_DNA_FD_94474 | JGI IMG/M metagenome (GOLD analysis project Ga0129333, IMG submission 94474) | Freshwater to marine salinity gradient microbial communities from Chesapeake Bay, USA - CPBay_Sum_0.6_0.8_DNA | ecosystem: Environmental > Aquatic > Marine > Coastal | place: USA: Chesapeake Bay... | reverse complement strand
TTATTTTGTTAGAGGTTACTTTATTGGAGTAGAAACCAATACTATTATTTTAGATCAATATACAAATACTCCTTCATACAGAGTTGGATTAGAAATAGTAGAAGATATTATAGATTCTGATGAAGATTCTTCTTTAAATGATAATGCTCAAGGATTTTCTAACTATGCAGCTCCTGGAGCAGATAGATTAAAAATTACTTTAAATCTTTCTAAAAAATCAATAGAAGACTTTAATGATGATAATTTTATAGAACTGTTTAGAGTTACTAATGGCATTGTATCTCTAATTAAAAAGAATGATCAATATGCATTTATTAATGATATTTTAGCCAGAAGAACTTATGATGAGTCTGGAAATTATTATGTAAATCCTTTTGATGTAAAAGCATTAGAATCTTTAAATGACAATCTTGGTAATGGTGGTCTTTACACAGAATCTCAAAAAACTACAGATGGATCTACTCCATCAATAGATTTAGGTATATTAAAAGTTTCTCCTGGAAAGGCATATGTAAAAGGATATGAAATTCCAACAAGTAACGTCTTAATAGATTATCCAAAACCAAGAACTACAAAAACAATTGAATCTTCATCAACATCTTTTTATGGTGGAGACTTAATTAGAATCAATAATGTAAAAGGATCTCCAAATCTTGGATTAACAACTACATTTTCAGTTTCTCTATTAGATCAAAGATTGACCAATAGAGTAGCCACTGGAACCACAGTGGGATTTGCAAGAGTTTATGATTTTGAATCTCACAATACCTCATTTGAAAATCCCTCAAGTCAGGCAAACTTATACTTATTTGATATTCAAACTTATACTAATTTAACTTTAAGTGGAGCAATTTCTTCACTGTCTGTAGGTTCTTATGTAAAGGGAAAGAGTAGTGGTGCTTTTGGATATGCAAAAGAAGTTAGTGGAACTTCTGTAAAATTATACCAAGTTTCTGGAAAATTTTCTATTGGAGAAAAATTACTTGTAGACGAAATAGAATTTTCACAAACACTTACTGCAGTCAGAGATTATTCAATTGATGATATAAAATCAATTTATAGTGAAAGTGTTGGATTTGTTGCTGATACTTTGTTATCCAAAGAAATTAAAGTCACTGGTCAATTTACTGCAAATATTGAGTCTGGAATTGGAACTATTACTATTAATAATGGAAGTTCATTTGCATCAAAATTAAAAACAAATGACACTCTTTCTTTTACAAGAGCAGGATTAACTTCCTCAGTTTATGTAAGAATAACATCTATATCTGGAACTGACAATTCAGTTTCAATAGTAGGTGTATCTACAGTTCAAAATGTTTGCACTGGTGATATCGGCATAGGAACAACATCTTATCAAATTTCAGATTTAAAAGTAGTTAAATCTCAAATAGTACCTAATTCTGAAGACTCATCATTTTATTCACAATTAAATCATAGTGATATCTCTAATATTAGCACTTTAAATTCAAATGTATATGTAAAAAGACAATATACGGGTGTATCAAAATCTTCTACTACATTAACTCTTCCAACTTTAACTGGAGATTATACTTATGCATCTTTTGATGAAGAAAGATATGTTGTAGTTAATGCTGATGGATCTTTAGAAAATCTTTCAACTGCTACTTTTACTAGATCTAATGGAAATAAAGATGTTGAATTTACTAATTTATCATCAACTGCTGGACCTTGTTCAGTTATTACTACACAAATTAAATCTAATGTAACTAATAAGTTTAAAAAATTAAACAGATGCACTTCAGTTGTAGTTTCTAAAACAAAATATACAACACCTCCAAATGCAGGTCTTGCTTCAACATCAATTTATGGAACTAGAGTAGAAGATTCTGAAATTTCTTTAAATTATCCAGATATTCTAGAAGTTCATGGTGTGTTTGAATCAACTGACACAGAAACACCCACTTCACCTTGGATTTCTCTGACTGGTATTACTGGACCAAATGGAAATACTACAGATTTGATTTTGGGAGAACTGATAATTGGACAAGATTCTGGAGCAGTTGCAATATACGCTGAAAGTAAAACTTCAAGTCAAATTTATATCATTTACAAAAATCAAAAAGCATTTTCTGCTTCTGAAGTAGTTTCTTTTGAAGAAAGTGGTTATACTGCTACAGTTTCTACTGTAAACGTAGGATCAACAAATATTACTAGTGACTTCAATCTTGACAATGGACAAAGGAAACATTTTTACGATTTTGGTAGATTGGTAAGAAAAGATTCTTCTAAACAACCATCTCACAGATTAAAAATATATTTTGATAGATTTTCTTTTGATTCTACTGATAATGGAGATGTGGTTACTGTCAATAGTTACCCATCATCCATCAATAAAAATAAAATTCCCGTATACAAAAAAATTAGAAACTTAGATACTATTGACGTAAGACCAAGAGTATCTAACTATAATGAATCAAGCACCATTAGTCCATTTGAATTTAATTCTAGAAACTTTTCTGGGTCTGGTTCAAACGCAACTCAAATATTATCTTCTAATGAAGATTTTGTATTTGATTATTCTTTCTATTTACCAAGATATGACAAAGTAACTTTATCATCTGATGGGCAATTTGAACTGGTGTTAGGAGCAGCATCAGAAGATCCAAAGTCACCTGTAATTTCTAAAGAAGTATTGGATGTAGCAACAATTTTATCTACACCATATGTGTATGATATTAACACTGATGTTATTATTCAATTGACTGATAATAAAAGATATACAATGTCTGATTTAAGAGACATTGAAGATAGAGTAGAATCTTTAGAATATTATACTAGCCTCTCATTATTAGAATCTTCAACTAAAAATTTACTTATTGAAGATGAAAATGGTTTTAATCGATTTAAGTCAGGATTTTTTGTAGATAATTTTAGTTCATATGATTTTTCAGATACCACTTCAGAAATCTATAGAGCAAAAATACAAAATAACTCTTTATCCACACCAACAACAAAAAATCTTATTAATCTTTCACTTTATGAAGATGATAGTCAAAAAACAGTTTCTGAAATTAATTTAAGTGAAACCAATTCAAATAATTTAAAATTAACAGGAAATACTTTATCACTTACTTACACTGAAACTAATCATGTAAAACAACCCTTTGCAAGTAGAATTGTAAATATAAACCCATATCAAGTAGTAACTTGGTCTGGATTATTAAATTTAAATCCAAGTAGTGATACTTGGACAGTAGAAATTTCAGAAGTTAAACGAGTAATAGGAACTGGACCATCTGAAGTAAAAGTTGTCAAAACTCCAATCCCATACATTAGATCAAGAAATATTGAATTTGTTGCTACAAGATTAAAACCAAATACAAAGTTCAAACTTTTATTCGATTCCAAAGAATTAAGTTCTAATATTGATGGTTTTACTTATGTATTCCCCAAGTTACTTCAAGTTTCAAATGTAGTGGGGTCATTCCAAATTGGAGAAACAGTAACTGCATATTTAAGCAGCTCCAACAATAATGTTGAAAAAATTTGTACATTTAGACTTTGCACCCCAAACCATAAATCTGGTCCACACAATTCACCAGATTCAACATATACAGTAAATCCATACAAACCTTCAGTGGGAATTTCCACCCTTTATGGTCCACAAACAACTTTATTAAATGTAGATACTTCTTCTCTCCAAATTGCTAATACATCTAAGTTTTATGGAAATTTAATTAAAGATTGTGTATTATATGGAAACACAAGTAAAGCAACATCTACTGTTTCGGACAATCAATTAATAACTGATAATAATGGAACTTTAATTGGAAGTATTTTTATACCAAACCCAGATAATACATCTTTAAAATTTAACACTGGAAGATCACCTGTAAAAGTAACTCAGTCATCATCTTTAGGAGTTCCTGGAGAATTTGTAAGTTCTGCAGAATCTGTATTTACATCATCTGGAACTGAGGTTAAAACAACCACAATAAACTACTATGATCCATTAGCTCAATCATTTGTAGTAAGTGATCAAAATGGAATTGTTCCATCATCAGTAGATGTGTTTTTTGCAAGTAAAGACACCAATCTTCCAGTAACTCTTCAAATTAGAGAAGTTATAAATGGAACTCCAGGTGGACCAGACAAGATTGTTGGAGATTTAGAAAAAGTATTAAATCCATCTCAAGTGGGGATTAGTTCTAATGCTAGTGTTGCAACAACTTTTAGATTTGATAATTTAACAAGATTGGAAGGTGGAAAAGAATATGCTGTAGTATTATTATCAGACTCATTTAATTATAATGCATGGGTTTCTAGAGTTGGTGAAGTTGAAATATCTACAGCAAACTTGCCAGAAGTTCAAAAAGTAATTATCAATTCTCAACCATCTTTAGGATCTTTATTCCTTTCACAGAATGGAACTACATGGACTGCAGTTCAAACTGACGATTTAAAATTCACCCTCAACAAGTGCAAATTCTCCAAAACAGGAGGAACCGCAAGATTTTATAATTCAAAAGTGGAACCTGAAGATGTTGAAAATCTTCTCCCACAAAATCCAATTATTGTTGGGGTTGGGTCAGATGCTCCAAATAATGGATACTTTATGCAAGTCATTCATCCTAATCATGGAATGAATTCTGCAAATAATAAAGTTGCAATTGAAGGAGTTTCTTCTGACATTGAACCAACCACTTTAACTGCGGGATATGGAGTAACTGAAACAGGAACTATTTCTGTGGCAAGTACTTCCAATTTTACCACATTTGAAGGGTCTGCAGTTTCTTCTTCAAATCCTGGATACGTTATCATTAATGGTGAAATCATTAAGTATGAAAATGCTTCTACTGCTGGTCAATTAGCAACAATCACAAGAGGAATACAAAATTCCCCAATTACGAATCATCCAATTTCATCTTTAGTCTATAAGTATGAATTTAATGGAGTTTCATTAATTGGTATCAATACCACTCACACAATTTCAGATACACATCCAGTTACTATAGATTCTTACTATATTGGAGTTGCAAACTCATTCACATCATCTAAGTTTGGTGGCGGAAATTCTGTATATGCAACCAAGAACAAATTATATAACAAAGTAGGAATTAGTTCAGAGTTTGTTTCATTATTCAATGGAACTACATGCTCTGCTTCTTTAAGATCTATTTCTGCACAAAGTGTAGATGGAACTGAGTCTCCATTTGTAGATAAAGGATATTCATCACTTTCAATTAAGAACACAAATGTGTTTAATACTATTAGAATGGTTGCCTCGGAGCAAAATGAAAATGAATTCTTAAATGAAACTCAGTTTCCAGGAAACAAATCACTTACTTTAGATTTGAATTTAAAAACTTCTGATGTCAATGTGTCTCCAATTATTAATATTGAAAAATCATTCTTAACTATTGAAAACAACAGAATAACCAGACCAATTGTTGGAGCTGCTTATACAACTGATAGTAGAGTTAATTCAAATATAAATGATCCTCACACATTTATTCACATTACTAATAGAGTTGATTTAATTCAAAGTGCAGATTCTCTAAAAGTTATTCTTGATGCTTATAGACCTTCAAAGTCTAATATTAGAGTTCTTTATAAGGTGTTCAGAAATGATTCTCCAGATGAAGATCAAATTTGGAATCTGTTTCCAGGTTATACCAATTTAGATGTAAATGGAAACATAAAAAATTCAGCATATAATAATGGATTGTCTGATGCCCTTGTAGCATCAAGCTTGAGCAATCAATACTTAGAATATGAATATACAATGAATAATATTGAAGATTTTACAGCTTTTGCAATTAAGATTGTTTGCTCAAGCACAAATCAAGCAGTAACTCCAATTATCAAAAATCTTAGAGTAATAGCACTAAAATAATGGAAAATAGATATGCTAAAGTTGAAGGTCATGTAAACATTGTTAGGGATTTGAAGACAAATGCAATTATTAATACAGACTTTCAAGGGTTTAAGAATTATGTTTCTTCAAAAAACAAAAGAGCAACTGATAAAAAAGTAATGAACGATTTAATAGATGATGTCAAAAATTTGAAAGAGTCAATTGAAGAAATTAAATTGTTACTTAAAAGTACATTAAATGGATCCTGAAGATTTAAAACTAGAAAACGTTTCTAAATTATTTGAGTATGAAAAAATTTCAAGAGAACTTGATTCTTGCACCAATATTGACTTGATAAGAAATCTTTGCAAATGCTATGTAAAATTGTATATGAAACAGGAAGAGGTTATATCAAACTTAGTTAAAAATCTCTAAATACTTAAAAAGTGTAAAATAATGGCAAAACCAGCATCAAGACAAGAATTAATTGATTATGCTTTAAGACAACTTGGTGCTCCTGTTCTGGAAATTAATGTTTCCGAAGATCAGATAGATGATAGATTAGATGATGCCTTACAATATTTTAATGAAAGGCATTTTGATGGTGTTGAAAAAATGTTCCTCAAATATAAAATTACACAAGATGATATTGATAGAGGAAGATCAAGAGGTGGGGATAAAAGTGTAGGTATAGTAACAACTACTGTAAATTCTGGTATTGGGACATTTAAGTGGGAAGAAAATTCAAATTATATTCCTGTTCCAGATTCGGTTATAGGAATAGAAAGAGTATTTAAGTTAGACAATAGAACCATTACATCTAACTTGTTTAATGTCAATTATCAACTATTTTTAAATGATATTTACTGGTTTAGTTCTACTGAACTTGTAAATTACTATATTACTAAAAGATATCTTGAAGACATTGATTGGATTGTTAATCCTCAAAGGCAACTTAGATTTAATAAAAGGCAGAACAGGTTATACATTGATATGAGTTGGGATGCTGTTGCAGTGAACAACTATCTATTGATTGAATGTTATAGGGTATTAGATCCAAATGATTATACTAAAATTTACAATGACTATTTCTTAAAACTTTATTTTACGGCATCTCTCAAGAAGCAATGGGGACAAAACTTAATTAAGTTTCAAGGCGTCAAACTTCCTGGTGGAGTTGAATTAAATGGACGTCAAATTTATGATGATGCTGTAAAGGAATTAGAGGACATTAGAATGAGAATGATTAGTGAATTCGAAACTGCTCCATTTGATATGATAGGATAATATGTTAAATCCATTCTTTATACAAGGCACATCCAGTGAGCAAGGTCTTGTTCAAGATTTAATTAATGAGCAATTAAAAATATATGGCATAGAAGTTTATTATATGCCACGCCAAATTGTTACAGAAGGAAAAATAATAAAGGAAGTTTTATATTCAAAATTTACTAATGCTTTTCCAATAGAAGCATACTTAGTCAATTATGAAGGATTTGATCCTAATAGTATTTTAATGAGTAAATTTGGAGTCAAAGTTACAGATGAAATGACTTTGATTATTTCAAAAGAACGTTTTGATACTTATATTGGAGAATTGATGAAAGATATTGATTTGGTAAAAAATGCATTAAGACCCAATGAAGGTGATTTGATTTATATTCCATTGAGTGATAGCTTTATGGAAATTAAGTATGTTGAGAATAGAAAACCATTTTACCAATTGCAAAAAAATTATGTTTATGAGTTAAGATGTGAACTCTATGAACTTGAGGATGAAGAAGTTAATACTACAATTGAAGGTATTGACAAGTCATTAAAAGGAATTGGATATGAATCTGAATTACAACTTTCTGGAATTGGTGTCACTGCAACTGCAACCACAACTCTTGTTTCAGGTGGAGTTCAAACAGTCACTGTAATTAATGGTGGATATAGATATTATTCAACTCCAAGTATAAATGTTTCGTCTCCACTTTCTGGAGTAAAGTCTCGTGTTGTTGGAGTAATGACTAGCAAAAGTGCATTATTATCTTCCAAAAGTATTGATAAAATATACATAGAAGATCCTGGAACAGGTTATGATTATAATAGACCGCCAGTGGTAACATTTTCTGGGGGAGAAGGTTATAATGCAAGTGCTATAGTTGGCATAGCAACCACTGGAAGTATTGGACCTATCAGTTTAACCAATACTGGTCAAGGTTATGTCATAGAACCTACAGTAACCATTTCGGGACCAGTTTCTGGTGGAACCACTGCTATTGCCAAAGCATTTTTAAATGGTGTAGGAGGAATATCTACAATTAGAATTATTAATGCTGGATATGGATATACAACAGTACCAACAGTTACTATTTCTGCTGGAAGCACAGTTTCTTCTGGAAATTATATTTTTGGAGAAACTGTAACTGGTTCTATTTCTGGTGCTGTTGGATTGGTTAAGAGTTGGGATGCAGAAACTAAAGTTCTTAAAGTTTCTGGATTTGGAACTGCTTTCATAACTGGAGATGTAGTAGTTGGTACAGCTTCAACTTCCATTTACATCATTAAAGATAGTGGAGACTTTGAAACTGCTCAAGAATATGATTCATCAGATGATATTCAAGATGAGTTTGATGATATTGTAGAATTTACAGAAATAAATCCCTTTGGAGAAGTTTAAGATAAATATAAGATAAACTAAAATAATTATGTTTGGAAATTACTTTTATCATAAGTCAATACAAAAAACTGTAACTGCTTTTGGAACGTTATTTAATAACATTCAAATTAGACATTTTAATGATGCAGGAGATCCAATTTCTGTATTAAAGGTTCCTCTTGCATATGGTCCAACCCAAAAGTTTTTAGCAAGAATTGATCAACAACCTGCTGGTGATAGAAAGGTTGCAATAACACTTCCAAGAATGTCATTTGAAATGACGTCTATTGATTATGATCCACAAAGAAAGCCATCTGTTATTCAAACATTTTCATCTCCAAGAATTGACTCTGGAAAACCAGCAAAAGTTTATACACCAACTCCATATAATATTGGGTTTGAACTTAATATCATGGCAAAAATTCAAGATGATGTTCTGCAAATTGTAGAACAAATTCTTCCATTTTTTCAACCATCTTTCAATGTTACTGTTAGATTGGTTCCAGAAATTAATGAAGCAAGAGATATTCCTATTATTTTAAATAGAGTTGGATTTAGAGATGAATATGAAGGAGATTATACTACAAGAAGGGTCGTCATGTATACTTTAACTTTTACTGCAAAAACTTATCTGTTCAGTGAAATTCCCTCTGATAGTCAAGGTCTTATTAAGAAAGTTCAAGTCGATTATGCTACAGATGCACTATTAAATGCAAGAAGAGAGGTTAGATATACAGCAACACCAAAAGCACTTGAAGATTATAATGATGATAGTGTAATTAATTCTGCTGATGATGCATTAATTCCATTTGGAGATGATTTTGGATTCAATGAAGAAATTATAGATTTCCAGGACTTTAAAGAATATAGTAGCAGTCTGGGAACTGATGTGAATATATAATATATGGATAATAATTTTTCAAAATTAGAAGAAACTTTAGATATAGAAACAACTATTGTTCCTATATTAAAGGATGAGATTGAGGTAAAATTACCTGAAACTTCAAATGATCCTCAAAAAGATTACGAGTATAGTAGAGGACAACTATACAGTTTAATCTCAAAGGGTCAAGAAGCAGTAGATGGTATCTTAGAAATTGCTCAAGAATCTGGACACCCAAGAGCATTTGAAGTTGCAGGTCAATTAATTAAATCTGTTGCAGATACTACAGATAAATTAATTGATTTACAAAAGAAAATGAGAGATTTGGATGCTCCTCAAAAAGGTCCTACAACAGTCAACAACTCACTTTTTGTCGGATCTACTGCAGAGTTGTCCAAACTTATAAAGCAAGGTCTGCTAAATAGTGCAGAAGAGTAGTAATTAAGAATGCGAGATCCAAAAGGACCCGTAAAACCCTATAAGTCACCACAAGAGATTGCTAAACAGCACAAAGTTCCTTTGGCATCTGTTATGAAGCAGGTCAAGATGGGCACTAAAGTTGAAGGTGAGCATACTACAAGTAAGAGTGGTGCAAGAATAACTGCATTACAGCATGTGGATGAACTTCCAAATTACTACACAAAGTTAAAGAAAGTAGAAAAAGGAACTATGAAAAAAGAAGACGTAAGTGTTGAACAGCAATACGAAAAAGATACCAAGTATTGTCTTCTTTGTAAAAAGAACGAAAAAAGAAGTGAATGTTCTTATGGTCCACAAATGTGGGACAGGTATACAATTGCCAAGATTCATCCCACAAATGAATCCAAAATTCATGAGGATCATAAAGAAATTGCTTCTGGCAAAATGAAAGATGAAGAAGGATATATGGCAAATATTGAGATGGATAAAATTGAAAGGTCTGTTCAAATTTTAAGAAAAGTAATTAAAACTCCAAAACAACAACTTCCTGCTTGGGTCCAATCAAAAATTACCAGAGCAGCAGATTTTATTGATACTGCAGCAGATTATCTTTCTAGTGATGAAATGTCAGAAGAATATATTGATGAAAAGAAAGGTCTTTGGGATAATATTCATGCTCGTAGAAAAAAAGGTCTTCCTCCAAAAAAACCAGGAGAGAAAGGATATCCCAAAACTTTAGATATTGAAGAAGGATTGAAGCAAGCACGTGCAAATGTTGGTGCAAGTAAGTGTTGGACTGGTAAAAAAGTAGGCAAACCTCCAACAAAAATGAAAGGTGGTAAAGAGGTTCCCAACTGTGTTCCTGCAAATGAAGATATTTGTTTATCATTCTCACAGTTTATGCAGATTGCAGAAGATGCAAAAATGGGTCGCCAAACAGATGACCAGTTATCTGCAGCACATAAAAAGTTTAGTGCTATGGACCAATTATCTCCTGCTAATCAGTTTATGCTGAAAAGAATTCAGAGAGAAATTAATAGAAGAAAAAAATCTGTTTCTGAAAGTGCTGCATGGCAAAGAAAGGAAGGTAAAAATCCTTCTGGTGGTCTGAATGAAAAAGGTAGAAAGTCATATGAAAGGGAAAATCCTGGAAGTGATTTAAAGGCACCACAACCAGAAGGTGGTCCACGTAAAAGGTCTTTCTGTGCTCGTATGGGAGGAATGCCTGGTCCTATGAAAGATGAGAAAGGAAGACCTACAAGAAAGGCATTAGCATTAAGAAAGTGGAAGTGCTGATATGAAAAGTTACAAACAGTTTCTTTCAGAAAGTATCAATATTCAAGGGGACTTTAATGGAACCCTGAATATTGGATCACAACCATCTCCACAACAAGTGGGAGAAGAATTCTCTGTTGATTTTGTATGGCAGGGAAGCATTTATAGAGTTGATATGATTTCAGAGAATGGAATTCCCCCAAAAGATAAACTTGTAGAACATCTTCAGAGGGAGTATCCTGGAGCAATTATACATAACATATATCCAGCAACTCAAAAAGTAGAAAACGTAACAAAAGTTAGCAGGTATCATCCAGCAAAATTAGAATGGATTTGATTTATGGCTATTTGGAATATAACAACACAAGATTATCTAAATCAAGAGAGATCTTTATTTGAAGTTTTTAATGTTGCAACAAAAGATGGAGTAGAAGTATCAACGGATAATCCATTTCCAGTTACAGGAACTGTTGGAATTTCTTCTGAAACTGTAATAACTATTAATCCGGACACAACTGCTGTTGATGCATTTGGTAGAGGTAGAGTTTCTGAACCTTTTACTCTTGGAGATTATAAGCACCTTTATGCTATTGACCCAAACTTTTTAGATAGT
>Ga0129333_10005784_pt1 | contig 11657 bp, 19 predicted proteins | sample CPB6_08_DNA_FD_94474 | JGI IMG/M metagenome (GOLD analysis project Ga0129333, IMG submission 94474) | Freshwater to marine salinity gradient microbial communities from Chesapeake Bay, USA - CPBay_Sum_0.6_0.8_DNA | ecosystem: Environmental > Aquatic > Marine > Coastal | place: USA: Chesapeake... | reverse complement strand
TTTTTGTTATTTGTTACGTACTTTTATTTTGAGCCCACTTCCGTGATCAGAATCTAAAGCAACAACTTTAAAACCAGCTGTAGGTGTTAGCTGCGGTGTCGATCTCATATCCATCTGGATATTCTTTGACTCCTTTGCTACGCTATCTACTGCTGCGGCCATGCCCTGCTCATAAAAGTGCTTGGCAAAACCGTCTGGGTTCATTGCTACTGCGATAGCTCTGTGGTATGCAGCTGGGTCTTTAATGAATCCTTTCTCATCTAAGAAAGAACCAATAAACTTGCTTACGTCAGACTGAGCCTTCTTCAGTTGTTCTGGACTGCCAGGTTTAAACGCGATTGCTTTATCGTCGAACTTAAATTCAAAACCTTTGAACTGTTCGCTGAAAAGCTCATCCGTCTTCTTAGCAAAGAACTCTGAGCGCTCTAACTGAGCCTTCTGCATTTCCTCGGATTCTTGAGCATATCTTTTAAAGTCCTCGTACATACTTTTCTCTTCGTCAGAAACTAAGCCACCCCTTGACTCAAGAGGCGCCTTGTATTGTTCCTTCAGCTTGTTGAAGTAGTCCTTGGCCTTTGCAAGATCTTTTTTCATAGCTAGCTTTTTCTTCTTAACTTCCTTTGGGTCGTCAAGATCTTCATCAAAGTCGTACCTAGTTTCGATTTCGTACTTTACGTCTTCATCGTCATACTCTGGGTTCTCCTGTTTGATAAATTCAGCTAGCAGTTGATTTGCAGGAACGTCATCGTAGTTTTTATTCAACTGAATAAAGTCTTCGATTCCTCGTCCGGTCTCTTTCTTGTATTTCAAGAATGCAGACACGTCTTCTGGCAGTTCCTCCGCCTCTTTTCTCGCTTCGAACAAATCATCAACAGAGTTGATTTCTTTGTTGTACCGATTCTTTAAATATGTAAGAACGTCTGTATCTTCTAGCTCTTTGACTTGCGTCTCAGTGCTTTCGATCTTTTCTGTTGTACCATCAGGTGCCACAATTGTGGTTTCTACTGGTACCTCTTCTGACGATAAGCCGTGCTTTTCGTCATGTTCTTTCAGAAGTTGCTCCTCGATTTCTTGAACAGACTTCTGTTCTTCGAAGGCTACTTCCTTTACTTTAAATTCATTTTCCATATAAGATTAGATTTTACGTCACAAATTTACGAATAAATGTGACACTGTATTTTGCTTATTATCTTGGCTCAAATGATGCCAAGTCAAAGCCGTCAAGTGTGTCCTCATTTGATTCGAAATCAACTGGTGGCAAGTTGTTTTTTCTTTGCTCGATTAATTTCGACTGCTGTGTATTCTGGAGAGAAACTCGTTTATCTTTAGCCTCTTCCTTCATCTTTTCTTTGTCGTTAATCAACTGTGCATCAACACCTTTCAGCTGCATGTTCATCTGGAACTCTTGCTGCATCAGTTGCAATTTAATCTGAGCTTCTTGCTGCATTGTTTGTACGGAGAACATTGACTCAGCTTCTTTGATCTTGATCTTGGAGTCTGTCTCCGCTTGGATCTGTGCCATCTTAGCCTCTGCTGCTGCCTGTGTTGCTGCGATGTTTGACTGAGATTGGAACTGAGACATCATCTGCTGTTTCTCCATGTCCTTCTTCTCCTTGTCCTTGCGCTTAACTTTCAATAATTGGTTGGCAACTTTCAAGTTTTTAATTTCACGGATGTCAATAGCGTCTTCCAAAGAGATCTGATCGCGGCTCAACGCCATTTGAATGTTGGCCTCAAGTTGTTGCTTTTCTTCTTCGTCTGGTGAAACCTCGATGAAGATACCAAAGTCATGCAGGTAAAGGTCCTTGATACTGTCAAGAATCTGGATGTTATATTTACCAATTTGGTTTGCAAATTCTTCACGGAACTCAGCGTATTCTAAGATATCGGAGATACGGCAAGATAACGCCTCAGAAAGTTTACGTGTAACGAAGATACCACCGTCAAGAATATGACGAGTTGCAGTATTAGAATTGGCTGCTGCCAGCTTCTGTACGCCAACCAAAGCATCTGCGCTAGGCATAGACCCATCGCGAGCCTCGTTAAGGCCTGTAACGTCACGCAACATACCCATGTACTGGTTATATGCGGATATAAGGCTAGAGATTTTACCTTGTGCAGCACTATGGTTTAACTCCTGGATTGGAACACGTGCATTGTTGAACTCTCCGTCTTGTGTATAGCTACGACCAATTACACTACCAGTTTTGAAGTACATGCGTAACGCATCCTCTGGATTGTATGCAGCTCCGTTACCAAGGTCGACTTCGTTAAGACCATCGGCATCGATGAATACACCGTCTGGTACCATTTTGGTCAATACTTGTTGAAGCTTCAAGTGCGTCATCTGAATCAAGTCAGCAAACGCTGTCATGCGGCGACCTAAAGACTCAATGGCTCCCTTGTACATACGAGGGGCAACCATCACATAGTTTGAGTACGCATACTGAGACGCTGACTTGGGACGTGCCATGTTTTTAGACAATTCCCACTTGATCAGCTTGTTTGAACCAAGAATCAAGATACCCTCGTACCAAACGTCAATACGCTTCTCGATACGTTCAAACCTTTCCTCTTGTTCGGCGGGTGGATTAAAACTTTCGTCCTTACGGATGATACGCTCTCCACCACTTTCCAAGAACTTCTTCTTGTATACAAATGTTTTGTCGGTCTTGTAGTTGAAGTATAACAGGGTTACTACGTCCTTGTCGAAAAGGTCGTTCCTGTATGTACGCATGATACCATAGTAGTCCCACCAAGCAGATCCAAGCTGTGACGCTTCTTCTAGTTCTGCCTTTGTGATGTCAGGCTTAATCTTTATAAGCTCAGTGATCGGTACCTGCTTTACTTCGCCCCAGTAGAATACGTCGTCGAAATAGGGTGACTCGGTGTAACTGTATACCAAGTTGGCGGGGTCGACATAGTCAACCTTAACTCCGGCTCCAGGTAAAAATGAGTGTTTAACACCACCGATACCCAATGTGGCAAGGTCGTAGTCGACGCGTTTTTTAGTGTCTGCATATCCGTTCTGTTCAAGTAAAGTATTAATTGCTTGCTCTTCTGCAATCTCAATGCTTGGCTTATACTTCAACTGCATGTAAAGCTGCAGCTCCTCATCGTTTGATGGAAGCTCTTCTACGTTAGTGTTGAACGCATCTACGCCAAACTGCTCTTTTGTTTGAAGCAAGAAATCTTTAGCGACCATGTCGCCTTCGATCATGTCTTGGAACTGGTTACGCTTCTCTGCCGCTAGTGCATCTTGCGCTACGGCCTTTACTGAGAAGTTTCTGTCTGCCATACCATTAACAACAATGTCAATGAATTTTGGCATGATAGGTACCGGTGTCCAAGAAAGGTTTAAATACGACAAGTCTCCATCGAATGACAGCTCTTTTTTGTACTTCTCAACCGACTGCTCTCCACGTGCATACAGGCGCAAACGGTGGAACTCCACCCACTGGTTGTAAAACCTGCACGAGCCCGCATCTTTTCGGAACCACTCAGACTGCACCGCTAGTCCTACCTGTAAGCCAAATTCTTTAGACGCCTTCTCAGCGTCTGTGGCCAACTGGCTGGGGAATGTAGTTGCGTTGATTATTATTTTTGGATCTGTCATTATTTTCTTAACTCGCTGTGAAAGCCTTTGTTATCGTATTGTGCAAATTTAAGGGTTATTTTTGACTTCTTTACCTCTGGTACATAAAGATGTCGCTGTGTTGCCATAATGGCAAGACCAGAGCTAATAGATGCGTCATGCTTTGTACGATTGTTGATATCAAATCTAGCCCAGTCCTCAAGAGTTCTAGTAAAAGGCATTGTACCCATCTCATCCGTAGGCCTGTAAGTTCCCTCCAAGTCAATGCCAACGTGCTGCTCGATGTATGTTTCGATCGCAGCTGCGTGTGCCTGCTTTACGTCCTCTGATGAGTTCGGTATACCGCCTAGCTCAATCTCTGTTTTTGACAGTTTTGCTAGTGGCTTGTCTGGTCTGTTCATTGCAAATGCACGATATCCCCTGTTCTTGAAATGGTATAAAAGGCGTGGCTTATTGTTCTCCACAAGAATAGGCATTCCATAAAAGAAGCAGGCCATTAGTACGTCCTCAAAGAATATCTCAGCTGTCTGTGGACGTGCGATGTATTCAAGGAAGAACTCGTTAACAGGTCCCTCGTCCATGTGGAACTTGGTTAGCCCGTGAAGTGATCCGTTAGAACCGCCACCACCAACGGCACCAGATATATCATACGGGTCACAACCAAAGCAGCCCATGTGTTCATTACCTGGCTTGAATCGTCCATTTACTCTAATGACCTTGTTGCGCTTGTTGTGCTCTGGAATCCAAGACACCAAGAATCTCCCGTTTCTTTCTGGAGTCCATACCACCTCAGAGTCTTTAACACCGTCCTTCCAGTGAAACGATCCGCGTGTAATGGACTGAATCTGCACCATCGTGTCGTTGTAGTCTATCTGCTGGTAGATCTTTGTCAGGTTGAACAATGATGACTTGCTCTCGTCACGGAATGCGTGCGACTCAGTGCGTGGGAACTGACGATAGAATTCGTTCAGTGCGTCTGCATCGCTCTTCAAAGCTGCGACTTCATTCTCCCAGTACTCAACAACTCCTTGAGTGATCCAGCTCCCGTCAATGCTTCTTACAGGCTTCTCTGGCCTTTCAAGAACTGGCCATCCATGCTCGTCGATAAAACCTTCAAAGTTCCACTCCATTGGAATGAACAGCGAGTATAGTCCGCTCTTGGTCTGCCCGTTACTGCTTCGCTTTCTTGGGTCTGAATCATAATAAATGTCCTTGAATCCGTTACCACCCTTTTCGAGTGCGTTAGACGTAGATCCCATCATACACTTTCCGATGATCCGTGAACCAAGACGCAAACACGTTTTAGTTACACGCCAGTTATTTTCAATGTTATTTGGTGCAAGCCACTTACCAGATTCGTCATGAACTAGCAGTTTTAGCTTCTCACCATCATAGCTGTTGTCAGCCGTGTTCTTCCAGTCAATAGACGTGTCAAGTCCCTCTATCTCTTCCTCGTTCTTGTCCATGTTCTTCCGCGTAATCTTAGACGCAGGAACACGGTAACCAAGTTCTGTCTTTGGCTTGTCCATACCATCTTGTACGGGCTTGAAGAAGAACGGGTAATTGTTCGAGATGGGGACAACCTTGTCAGTGAACATGATCTTGGCATCATTACCAGTCTTTGACAGGATACCAAGACGTGCATTCTTATTAATGGTTGCTGTATTTACAAGTTCAGAAGAACTCATAAACGAGAATCCAGAACGACGGTTCTTTAAGTAGCACATGCCAAAGCACCTAGGGTCTGCCTTACAAGCTTCCCAGAATATGAAGAATATGCGGTTTGATTCACGAAACTCTGGAAGACCAATGTCGATCTTTGTCCATTGTAAATACATGTAATGAGTCCCGGTGATATACGTCTTCTGCTTTTTATTCATGAACCAGAAACCGTTCTCTCTTCGGTCAAACTCAGTCTCGATGTAGTCGATCCACTTTGTTTTGAACTCGTTGTCGTACTTGTTCCAGTCAAATATGGTTTTGATCTTTGCTAGCTCCTTGGGATACTCTTGTGGTTGCCACTTAGCGCCACGGTCCTGTATGTCCTTCGGCATTGGAAGTGCAATGCGAAGTCCGTTGACCTCGTAGATTGGACCAATAGTTCCGTCCTTTGATATAACAACAAAGTCATGCGTTGGGTCCCACCCATATTCCCAAGACTTGTTCTTGTTCTTTTTCTCTAAGACGTCTTTCTTTACTACGTCCTTGAGAACTTGGTACAGCTTTGTCATTTAGAAAACCTTTCTGCGAACCCCTTCTTAGTCTCAACAGTGTCTGGCGTCTTCTTTGCCTCTGGAGCGTCTAGCATGTTCTTTTCCTCCTGTATTCTCTTGAGAATGTCAAACGCGTCCATAATAGCAAGCTTCTTCGTTGCCGCTGCGTTCTTCAACTTATCAGCAGATAGATCTGTATCACTACCACCGTTAATGATCGGCTCCTTTGCCACGAGTATCAGCTCTATAATAGCCTTCTCTGCGGCGTCGATGATCTTCTCTTTGAACTCTCTCTCGGTTGTCATAACGCTACACAGATATTTTTACTGAGCATGCGGTAAAGTTTCTCTCCGTCTACCTTAAACTCATACTCACTCTCTGGCTGAAAACTTATTAGGTCTCCATCCTTGAGCCCTTTAGAGTAAAGGTACTCATTTCCGTACTTAAGAATTCCAAGCAATGGCTTCTCTAGGTCCGTAGACATCAGCAAACCCTCGTCATAGTTGTCGACAGGCTTTACCATGCAGTACGGGTGCGGTGCTTTCCACTGGCCGTCATGCTTATACAGGAAGTACTGGTCGTCCTCTATTAGAAAGGTTTTATCGCGAAAATGCGATGGTCCGTACACCTCTTTTCCACGCATGTCGAAGTACTTTCTAAACACGTTGTGGTGCACCATTAAGATGTCTCCTGGAACGATCTCCCCAGAGTACAGTATCGGAGTGGCGATGACCGTAGCGAACCTGTTCGTTACTGTGTGGTCCTCCTTCGATGAGCTAAGTATGAGCCCATTTTCATTTGTGTTGTCGTAAAGCTTGTCGCCAACAGGCTCTACCACAAAGCAGAGCGGTGATTTCATTTTATTTAAAAGTCTATGTCGTATTCAATCGACACAGGCATGTTGCTATTAAAAGACTTCCACAGCAACACGCCAGAGCCATTCTTAATCCAAATCTCAATAAATCCATTATCTCGCATGATGATCAAGTCGATGGTGTACTCACCACGCAGAACTTCCTGCCCATGAAGATAGTTCATGGCATTTTTGTAGTCTGCACCAACTGATATCTTGCGTATAATCATAATGCTGCCCAGCCAGTTGACTTGTACTGATACAAGCCCTCTGTAGCGTCTGTTTGGTATACTACCTGACCCAATGTAGCGGTCAAGGCCAATCGTTGAGCCTGAGTCACCTGTGGTGCTCCAGAGGTCCAAGCGTAATCAGCCACTGCATCTACTGTGGTATTTTTTGTCGCACCACCAGCTGGGGTGTCTGACATCAATAGCTTCTCGGTTCCCACCAAGGCTATATCGGTTGAATAGTTATTAATGTTAGGCATTTTTTATTTCTCCTGTGCTTAGGTCGATAGTCACGTCACCGTACTTCTCGAAAAGCTCTGACTGGAACTTGCTCAGTTCTTCAGCAGCTACTTCGATTTCAAACAGTGAGCTCTGTTTCTTAGTTTTTAGTCTTGACAAAGATACTTCAATGTCAGCAATGTCTTCTTTGAGGCTCTTAACTTTAAAGTTTAAGTCCTTCAAGTTTTCCAATTCGTTTAATTCTAGTGTATTCATTTCGTTACAAATCTAATGATAATTAATAAGAAAAGCAATATGCAAGCTGCCCAAAGTGCAGTTTGCACATCTGTCATTTTATCTTTAACAACTTTGGGTGGTAGTTGGAAAGGGATCTTTGTTGTGATACGAACGGTATCCGACTTACACTTAGTGTAAACTTTAATTACATTATCCTTGCGGATGACCTGTGTGTACACGAAGCTGTCTTCAACAGTTACCGTGTCATAACACGTTGTTACAAAACTGTCGTAAAGAACTCGTTCCTTTGTGGTGATCACGGTATCGTGAACCAACACGGTATCGCCACCCTTCAGCAGTGATGGGTCTTTTTTAATTGCACGATTTAAGTGCCAGTTAGCACTGCAAGATGCGAAAAGAAGGATGGCGATAGCGTACTTGATCATTACTTCTTTTTCTTCATTTTAGCATACATCATCTTTTCTTTGGCTTCAACTTTCTTTCCCTCTTTCTTTTCGTGCTTCATCTCTGCCTTCTTAGACGTGTACTTTTCCATTCCTCCGTATTCAGATACGGGTTTTTTAGTCATTTTTTTCATATTTTTTAGCTTCCTTTAATCCATTTTTTACTGGGAGACGCAGTTTTACTTGGACTCCACTTTACTTTATCGGCCCAATAAGCAGCAGACATTTTTCCCTTTGATATGTTCTTAGCATGGCGAGACTTAAAAGCCTCACGCTGCCCAGCTGTTTGGTTTGTTTTTACGCCTTGCTGTCCAAAACGAATCGTCTTAATCTTGTCGCCTTCTTTGGCAACAACGATGTGAGACTTCGCCGGATGTCCAGGCGTACGTTTTGGCTTGTTGAAGCCTTCTACGCCAGCTTTTAACAATCTACTATCCTTGGGCATTTCTATTACCGAATTTGTCGATAGACGTGAAACCTAAAGAAAGAATTGTAACCCACTCAACTGCAGCTACGAGCTCAGCACTAGGAGCAATCTCCTGTGGGCTCATTGAGTTGTGGGCCATTGTACCAAAAAGAATAAACGCTCCGATAATTCCAACAAAACGCTTGCTAGAATATTCACCGTTGTCACCCTTGAAAATCTCGAGTATTTTCTTCATGTCGCAAATTTAGTTAATAAATGCGATACAGGTTGAACATCTCTGTTTGTATCTGATTGATTGGGTTTGCAGTGTCCCACTGAGCTGTAACGTTTAGTGTATTAGCAACAGTTGTGTTGAACGTTGTGTTGTTCAAGTTAAAAAATCCCTCGCTCTCTGGTAGAGACGCAGAGTCTTTGTTATACAAGAACCTACCAGATGTAGCAATTGAAGCTACTCCAGCAGCTCCTATTGTTCTAACGGTAAAGTTTATAAACATCTCCCAATCTTTATTGGTAGCTGCAAACATTGTCATTGGCCCTGTGTCTGCAAGTGTATTTCCGTCAGCCACTACGTGTATTTCTAGTACTGCGTTGTTGACACTTGACATCTTTCCAGAGAAATAAGCAACAAATGAGTCACCAACTTGGAATCCATTTGCGGGGACTGTCGTTGACCCTACGCCTCCGTTAATTAGGGTTTGTGGTGTCGTGCCTGTAACTATCGTCGCAGGCGCTGTCTGTGCATATAGCCCACCACTGTGAAGCAATGACGTGTTTACAGACACGGTGACATTACCGGTTCCAGATGCAGGTGACACGGTAATGTATGTTCCAGCAATAATCTTGTCGACCTTCGGCTTACGAATAATCTTTAGGATATAGTCGATAGACTTTTGTAGATCCTGTAGATACTGGTCGAACTTTACTGGATACCTAAACATTATTTTTTAGTTGACTTACCGTTTGAGCCTTGTCTTGCCCTGTTCTTTGATTTGTTCTCAAGGACCATCTTGCCATCTTTTGTGTGGCTAAGGTCCATGGACTTGCGCTTGCCATATATGCCACGCTCGCGTGCCTCAGCGTTTAGCTCGGCCCTGTACGCCTTGCGTTTTGGGCTAGACTGGTAAGACTTCTCCTTTGAGTAGTCCCTGCCGGTAGCCTTGTTGCTTCCTGGTCTAGTGTTTTTGCCTGTAATCTTTGCCATCTAAGTACTCTCCTATAATATATGAAACGCCTATTGTGAAGGTAACGAACAACGTCCCAAACAAAAAGCCTTCCATCATTTTCTTTTTATGCTAGAGACGCGTGACCCCATCCCCACTCTTGACTTTTCGGCCTTCTTTGCCGCAAGCTTAGAACTGCTCAGCTCAGATTTTGTTACTGGCGTCTTTGAAGAGACACGCTTTGATGGGCGGCAGTACTCGTTCTTTCCGCCGGCACCGCAAGCTTTACCGCTCTTGGTGTCTACCCACTTTTCCGCTCCCCAACGCTTTAAGTCTGACCCGGCCTTTGTCTTCTTGACATTGCCAGATGCCTTCCTGCACTTAGCAATTGCCTGTGACGCCCTCGCTGACGGGAACACGTCGTACTGTGCCTTGACTTTGGTGTAGCAAGCGTCTTTCATCGTCCTTGTCCTTTGTATTTTTTAACGTAGTTCTTTGATGTTTTCAAAGAAGAGCTTTTCTTTTTAGATACAACTCCAGGGCGTTTGATCGCTGGCTTTGGCTTCCATTTGGCAGCCTCTTTGGTTGATTTTACTTTTGCTGCCATATGTATAATCTGAAATATTCAAAGTCCTCTTGACCTCCCTCCTCTACGTAGTTTAAGAACGCGTCGTATGCGGGGCCGGTCATTTTAATCTCATCGATTGCGGTGTCTATGCCATTTGCCACCATCTTTGCGGCGTACATTTCTTGCACCATCTCCATCTTCTCGACCATGGCTTTTGCCTTGACAACAGATTCCTTCAGTTGTGCCTTCTCTTTTTGCTTTTGTGCAACTAGCGCTGCACTTTTAACCTGTGCAACCTTCGTTACTTGAGAGGCTACTGAAATGTTGTTCTGCACGCGTCTAATCATTGCTTCTATGTCGTCAACCTGAGGCGTAGAAATAGCTCCCACAGGGAACGACACCTCTATCGCAAACAAGAACGCAAATAAAGCGATTAGAACGTATTTCATATCTTTTTCATGGTATTTATAATCCGAAGCTCAGTTATTGCAGCAGAGAGCGCAGAATCGCTTCTCTTGAGTGCGTACGCCATCTTGTCAATCTTAATCTCCATGGCGTCGATCTTTTTGTTGGCCTTGTCGATCTGCTCGGTGTATCCTGAGCGAAGGTCGATGTAGAGGTACCCAACGACGAGTAGCATGCAGAACGCTACAGCTGCGACTGGGTTGGACTTAAACTCTTCAAAGCTAACTGGTAGTTTCATTTCTTAACAATTCCTTTCACGTAATATATAGAAGCAAGAATACCTGATACAATTCCTATAATCCCAACAACCATAGAGATTATTGGTTGCCATGCAGTTGCGAATGATGCGACGGCTGCTACGCCTGTAATTGTTGTAAGTGTGTTAGCTGCGGAGTCCGTTTGCTGTATCATTTTTCAATAACTGGGATTACGCAATAAGGTGAATCAGGGAATTTTTCACAGTAAGCCTTCATGTACAAAGACTCACATCCTTGGAATGTATGTACGCCAGACGCAGGCCACACTTCGTACTTAGAGAATTCTGCGGGTGGTTCTGCATAAAACAAAATGTCGACCGCCCATTTCTCGCTCAAAACTGCGGGGGTAATTGGCAAAAATCCCAACTCTACAACGGCACAATCTTTCCAACTTGTGACGGGTTCGCCTTCGGGGTTGGTTGTGGTTTGTTCTATTAACTTGCGAAGCGTTGCCCATTCGGTTTGGGTGCATTCATATTTGCGAAAAGTCTTTGTCATTGCTTAAATTGTTGTGAGTGAGGCAAGTTCTGAATTTGTTAGGCGGGTTGGGAAGTGTGTGTATTGATTAAATACAAATTCGCACATTTCAGTTCCATTGAACTGACCAATTTGCAAATCTACATTGTTGTTTGGCGTTCCGCTTGACGCAGTTGCCACGCTTACCCCATTAATATACAAAGCAAAATCATTCGGTGCAAAAACTAATGCAACTTTGTAGCGTGTGTTTGGTTGCAATGCGGTATTGTAAAATAAACTTCCCCAACTTGCATTGGTCGTAATTTTATTTGCCCCATCTAAATACAAATAACTTTGACTACCTCCAGAAGTAACATAATAGCAAAATTGCTTGTAATTTGCTGAACTTAAAATGGGGTTTGTTGTAATGTCAAAAAACACCGTTCCACTTGTTCCGCCAATCAATGCACCAATTCCATTTTTTGTGCATATATCCGCAACCCTTGTGGCACTTGC
>Ga0129333_10005781_pt1 | contig 11660 bp, 10 predicted proteins | sample CPB6_08_DNA_FD_94474 | JGI IMG/M metagenome (GOLD analysis project Ga0129333, IMG submission 94474) | Freshwater to marine salinity gradient microbial communities from Chesapeake Bay, USA - CPBay_Sum_0.6_0.8_DNA | ecosystem: Environmental > Aquatic > Marine > Coastal | place: USA: Chesapeake... | reverse complement strand
GTAATGGCCATAATCTAGTATTTACGTAAATGTAACAGTACCGGTTCCTGCTGTTACAGTGTATGTTCTATAACCCACTTGACTGGTTGATGTAGCAACATTGGCTGAGATACCTGCTGAGAATGTGGCTGTATACTGTACAGGAATTCTAAGTATAACTATGCCGGAACCGCCAGCACCACTAATTCCGCCTGTGTACCCGGATCCAACTTCATCGGTTGCACCTGCCCCGCCGCCGCCACCGGTGTTAGTTCCGCCAGCACCACCAATGGATCCTGTACTTGTTCCGCCACTTAATCCCGGGTTTAGTGCGCTGCCGCCTCCGGTCCCCGCGGGACCTAATCCTGTGCATCCACCGCCGCCGCCACCTAGACCACCGTTACCACCTCCCACCGCACTGCCTTGGAATCCAGATCCACCTCCACCACCTGCCCAATACAAATTAGTACCGTTTATAGCCGATTGATATCCATCCCCACCGGCACCACCTTTTGAACTATTACTTGCAGCAGTTTGCCCTGCGGCACCGCCGCCACCGCCGCCACCACCTGGATAGTTTGGTGCACCTGCTACACCAGTACCACCTGCATATCCTTGTATACTTCTATACTCGCCCGAGGCTTGTGTAATTGCAGTAGCAGCACCACCGGCATCACTGCCTTCGGCCCCACCACCTCCACCTGAACCACCTGCTTTACCTAATCCAGTTGAAGTGCTGCTATAACCACCACCGCCCCCACCACCAGCAGCAGTTATAGATGCAAATACACTGTCTGATCCATTGTTACCTGCCGCGCCCGAAGATGTTTTAGCTATCGAAGCACCGCCACCTCCTACGGTTACTGTGTACGCAGTTCTTGTTTGAAAGCTAGTACTAGAACCTGCTCTAACACCACCGCCGCCGCCACCGGCTGCGCCATAAGTGCCACCCATTCCGCCTGACCCGCCACCGGCAACCACAAGATAATCTACAGAAAACGGTGCAGTTGTGGCAAATGAAATTAACCCAGTTCCTGCAGTAAATCTTGTGTATTTTTCTGCGGCATTAATAACACCAGTATCAGCAGATAATCCTGTACCTACATTAATATAATAATTTGTACTGTAGCGCAGGATGACTACACCACTACCTCCAGTACCACCGTACCCGCTGTTATGCCCACCGCCGCCAGCACCACCGCCAGTATTTGCACCGCCTGCTCCCCCAGCTGCGGTAGAAGTCCCTGCTCCAGATAATCCATTGGCTCCAGAATTCGCTGCACCACCACCCCCCGAGCCTGCCGAAGCAGGCGATTGGGCACCAGCCCCGCCTCCACCACCGAGTCCGCCATTACCTGCTGTAGCTGCACCGCCGACCCCAGCAGTGCCGCCTCCACCACCGGCATAATATAAATTACTGCCAGTTATGCTGCTTTGGCTACCTGCACCGCCAACACCGCCAACACCGCTGGTTCCAGTAGTTCCGGTTGTTCCAGAAGCGCCTCCACCTCCACCACCGCCACCTGCGTGCTGTCCTGATTGTGTTCCTCCACCACCCGATGCTCCTTGACTAGGAGTAGTAGATGGTGTATTACCCGAACCTCCCGAGCTACTACCAGGACCATGTCCCCCACCGCCCCCAGACCCCCCGGCAGTGCCGTTACTTGGTCCAGATCCACCTTTACCACCTCCGGCTGCTGTGATTGAAGCAAACAATGATAAACTTCCGCTGGTACTGCCGGTTCCGTTAGAGTCAGTGGCCCCAGAACCGCCAGCCCCAACTGTAACTGAGTAAACTGTGTTTAATTGTAAAGAGCTATTGGTTCCCGATTGCATGCCACCGCCACCTGCTCCACCACCAATATGACTACCACCGCCGCCACCGCCGGCTACTACAAGATATTGTACTTCAATTGGTGGAGTTGTGCTAAAACTTATAACACCTGTACCAGCTGTAAATGTGGCTATTTTAAAACTACCCGAAACCACTGTGCTTGCTGTCAACCCTGTGTCGACTGTAAGATAGTAAGCTATGGGAAATTTTATTATAACTATGCCAGATCCCCCGGCGCCACCAACGCCAGTCCATGATTGATATTGACTTTGGCCATTACCACCGCCGCCACCACCTGTGTTAGTACCGCCAGCGCCTCCACTGGCATCACCCGACGCACCTGCTTTAGATCCAGCAGAGCCAGTCAGTCTGGCAGTTCCACCGCCAGTTCCTGCTGCACCAGATCCATTGGCTAAACCACCTCCACCTCCGCCCCCTAGTCCGCCATTTCCAGCGTTAACAGATCCTTGCCATACTCCACCGCCACCGCCACCGGCATAATAATAACTGTTTCCATCTATAGAATTTAGAATACCAATACCACCATGCCCAGCCACGCTTGGTGTTCCTGTTGTACCTGCTGCACCTGCTCCGCCCCCACCGCCACAAGATCTCACATCACCGCTTGTGCCATATGTATGGTTTCCTCCATCATACCCTTGACGCTCTGAGTTAACATAACTACTGCCAGGATAAACACCTTTGCCGCCTGTGGCGTCTGCATTTGACCCAGCGCCACCACCACTTCCCCCATCAACTCCATTTGTTGGAGAAACATATATGCCGCCACCCCCGCCTCCATAAGCGGTGAAAGATGATAGTATACTGTTAGATCCGCGGGCACCAACCGCCCCACCAGTAGATTGTGCTGCGCCGGCCCCTACAGTCACAGTGTAACTAGTAGACGTTGCTAAGTTAATATTTCCTTGTAGAAGTCCACCTCCACCTCCACCCCCACCATGACGCCCACCACCTGCTCCGCCACCTGCAACTACTAGATATTCAATTAATACTGTGCTCGTGCCGCCGCCGGCTATTTTATCTACTGCCATCCATTGCGAATATGTAGGATCCCAGTACTCAACATTCAAAGTTGATGAATTATAACGTATTGCACCTGAAGGCGGATTAATAGGGCGCTGTTGCGTAGTGCCTGATGGTAAATCAATATACCCAGTACTAAGACTAGGTTGATCACTTACTGCGGTGATATTACCTGCTGTACTAGCAGCAGACTTAGTCCATGATCTACCGTTCCATATCCAGGTCACACCTAAAAAAGTGTAGGTTTGGTTAGTACTGGGATTTGAAGGGAAACTTAATGGCATATTATAAACTTGCTATTCTAAAAACCCAGATGTCCACAGTACGACCGATCCAAGTACCAAGTCCTAGTGTGGTAGTAGAACTTGTCCATCCTGGGTTCCCCGACGGTGTACCTGCTAGGCCTGCTGTTCTAGTGCCAGTCTGGGTCCACCCTTGTATTCTATAATTACTACTGGCAGAATCTACTCTATAAATTATATGAAAGTCTTCCGTGTGATTATCTTCAGATCCCATTCTAGCAGTCATACCCACTACATTATTAGTTCCATCCTTGGTCACAGCATATTGTGTCCATATGTCCGAGCCGCTGGCTTGTCTATAACTCATGTGTAAGGCATAGATTCCAGTTAAAGCATGAGTCCATGTACCACCAGATGCACTAGTTGTCACTGTGATATTTTTAGGAGTGCTAAAAGTTCTATATATAGGCATTGTGGTACCATCTGACGCTGTACTAGAAATTGTGATTTGTAGCGCATCATCAAACAGCGTACCAAAATTAGCATAGGCAGCACCATTCAACACAGTTGAATCAGGCAAAGTTATAGCTGTACCACTTATACTAATAGGCATAGATTACTCAGGTTTAGGGTATTGTGCTTTGACTGCTAAACAATCTTGTATATACTTATCAATTTGTGCTTGGTCAGATTTGACCACAGCATCTAGGTAATCTGTAATAGGCGGATAGGCTGCTGCTCTTAGGCGTTGGTATTCAGTAATCACATCCATATTCTTTAATCTTGTTATTTCATCAATTATTTCTTGTTCAGAGGGTTTAGGTAATGTGTTTGATGCTTTCCATTCTAATCCAGAATACTTAGCACTTCTTAAAACCCATTCTGCCCCCGGTCTTAAACTGTTTAATGCTCTTATTATGTCATCCATTATTGTGCTATCTCGTAAATTATCATCTTACAAACCTGTTCTTTCCCTGTAAGACCTAAAGTTGAATAATTAAAATTCGAAGTTCCCCCGGACCAAGATCTTGCATAAATTCTATATGTAATAGACGAGGTTGTTGCGGGTAAGTCTATTGCATCAGTGACATGTCTTCTATGTGCATTGCCGGTAGCGTAGTAAAAACAAGTAGATCCAGACACATACGAGTAAGCCCCTCCGCCTACACTCTTATACCAAAATGTTGCTCCCCCGTCTGTATTAGTGTTGTTGCGTATGTCCATTGTTGAATATAGATACAATTTTGAATTAGCAAATTTTGGTGTTATACTAATCTCTAATCCAGTAAGATAAGTATCGGTTGTGGTAGTAAGAGCTGTTTCTCCTAAATATGTAGCAGTAACTATTTGAATGGGAATATTGTATGTAACACCAGCAGTGTTTTGCCATATGTCAAATTTAGCATAACTAGGCATTGTCATCACCTTTTGGGTATAATGCTTTTACTGCCGCACAAGCTGCCAAGTAATCAGTCATGGGTTGCAGATTTCCCTGTGCTTGCCAATACAGTGCATCAGCTAGGTCTTGCAAAGGCGGATATTCTTTGGCTCTTTGGCGCTGATATTCTGTGGCTGTCCATGCTTGCTGTAATCTTGCTAGTTCTTGTTTAACTTCTTCAATGGTTGGTTTAGATTGAACAGTGTCTAACCATTCTAAACCTGTATAATCATCTCCGGTCATTGACCAAACTGCACCAGGGCGTAGATTTAACAAAGCCTTGTCGATCATGCTGCTATCTCCATTACAACAATATTTGAAGCACTTCTATGTCCATCGCCTCCGGCTGTATCACTATCGTTTTGAGTTCTATTAACATACACTGTTGAACTGGTTTGAGTTCCTATATAAACCTGATAAGTTAATGGACTTAGCGTGGCCGGGGCATCTAAAATACTAAAAGACATAGGGGTCATTACACTTACAAACTCGGCATATGCACGATTCACAACGCCTGGTCTATTACTTACAGGAGTACCATTTCCAATCTCGGTAGTGTTTCTGCGTAAACGCATGTAGACCTGACTAACTGTACTGGTACCAGCTGCAGAAACATATCCAAAAACTAAAAAAGAACTGTTAATAAACCTCGGTGTTATATCAACTGATAATCCAGTTATAGCAGCACCCCCAGTATTAATATTAACTGTAGTAGTAAATGGAGTTGTTAATGTTGTGGCCTTAACTTGTATAACTCCTTGTACCCTAGTACCATCAGTTAATTCTCTGAAATTATATCGTGCTGTACTCATATTAGACCACCGTCCATGTCGACCCATTGGGCACAGTTATTGTTATGTTATTTGACACTGTGACTGGACCAGGTGTCATAGCGTTAAAGTTTGCAGGTATAGTAGTGTTTTCAGAAATCGTAGTACCACCCAAAAAGAATGGTTTGGTGGCTGTAATTGTGCCTCCAGCTTTGACATTACCTGTCAAGTTCTCAGAGTCTGAAGACCCTCCGCCGCCTACGATAACCCAGGCGTTGCTAAAATATACATTAAGATCACCATAATCACTGTCAACCCACAATGCACCAGTGGTTGGTGATGTTGGTGCTGTATTGCTTACTGTCACAGTGGCGCCACCGCCTCCTGAACTTGCACCTGTGCTAGATTTTGACCATCCGTTGCCGTTGAAAGTCCATGTTATACCATTATAGGTATAAGTTGCATTCAAACTAGGACTAGAGGGAAATGATAATGGCATAATTTTAACTAAATGTAACTGTTCCTGTTCCTGCTGTAACTCTGGTCACACTGTTTGTACCAACCACAGTGGTATTGGCTGTTATACCTACTGTTGCAGTTAATGTATATCCCAATGGATACCTCAATACCACTATACCAGAACCTCCATTGTTACCACTACCGCCGCCAGAGTTAACTAAACCACCGCCACCGCCACCTGTGTTAGTTACACCAGGATTACCAGTTCCACCTGTGGTACCTGCTCCGCCCCCGCCGAGTCCTGCTGCACCTGCACCCCCTGATCCGCCACCGCCACCACCACCTGCATAATATACAGCACTACCAGAAATGGTATTTTGAATTCCATCGCCACCTTTTCCGCCCACTGTGCTAGTGGCTCCAGTTCCTACTGCACTAGCACCTCCGCCACCACCACCTGCTGACGGTGCGCCATTACCTCCAGCGAATCCTTGAGCAGGTGTAGTAGAAGGCGTATTACCTGCTCCACCTGCTGTGCTATTATGTGTGCCTCCTCCGCCACTGCCGCCAGAATTTCCACCAGCAGAGCCATTAGCACCTTTACCACCACCCGAAGAGGTTATTAAGTGGAATGTGCTGTCTGAGCCGTTTGATGCACTACCGCCACCTCCCACAGTCATTGTATAAGTGGTTCCTAAAACTAGATTGGCATACGATCCAGTTCGGTAACCTCCAGCACCGCCAGCGCCACTTTCATGTCCGTTGCCATTACCTTGTCCACCAGAACCGCCGCCGGCTACTACCAAGTATTCTACTACTAGTGGCGCAGCAGCAATTGTTATAGCGTAGCTATTTGAATTTGTTCCGTCTGATTTTAACCAAACTATACTACCAACTACACCAAAAGACTGCTGATATACAGCAGCAGGTACATTAGCAACAAAACTGGTGTTTGCAATAGGCGTAGCGTAAACATCACTGACTACATTACCAAAACTAAATCTCAAAGTTCCTTGTAAAGCACCTAAATTCGTTCCGTAAACAGTGATATTACTGGCTATAGTACTCTGTATTGCACCACCTATGTTAGAAATAGTAGGAAGATCCCCGCCCACACGCTGCCAACCCAAAGTATTGTATTGTTCTAAAGTTCCAATGGTGGTATTATATCTTATCATACCATTTGCTGCTGTGGCAGGTCTTTGTGCTGTGGTACCAGAAGGCAAGCTAAAATATCCGGTGCTAGAACTTGCTACATCATAAACAGCAGCAACACCACCAGATCCTCCACCGCCACCGCCAGCTAACACCCAACCACCACCTGCATAAACATACAAGTCACCAGTTTCCGAATGCAACCACATGCTGCCTTCTGCAGGACTTGAGGGCGCTGTAACAGCCACACTGGTAGCAATACCACCACTTTGTAAATCCCACCCAGAGCCATTGTAAACCCATGTATCACTATTATTAGTGTAAATTTGATTTTGACTGGGATTTGATGGAAATGAGATAGGCATACTTTATTTAATCTAAGCTGTAAATGTTCCTGTTGTGGTAAAGGTATGTATGGTATACCCACCTGAACTGGTAATGGTGCCACCAGAACCGCGTTGACTACCCAAATATCTTATAATAACAATACCAGATCCGCCTGCCACACCAGTGACAGATTCGCCGCCTCCACCAATTGCACCACCACCTGCTCCGCCCCCTGTGTTAGCAGCACCAGCAGTACCTGGATACCCGCCACCGCCACCATTGGTATTACCTGCGTTGCCACCGCCGCCTAATCCACCGGATCCGTCTGTGCCATGGTTGGCTGTGCCACCACCTCCACCACCTGCGTAGTATGTGGCTGTTCCAGAGATAGAACTTTGTATACCTATACCTCCGTTGCCGCCTTGTGGACCGCCTGCACCGCCTGCACCTCCTGCTCCACCACCGCCTCCACCGCCCAGTGGATCACCTGGTCCACCAGATCCACCTGCGTTACCCTGCCCCGGAGTGCCTGCTCCACCTGTTCCATAAGTAGGCCATGAAGCACTGGCACCTGATCCAGAGCCACCCGTACGACCGTTTAAACTTGCGCTATCCCCGCCACCTCCGCCTAGGGCTATCACGCTAACACTTCCGCCTACTATGTTACTGTTACCACCATTGGTAGATATAGCACCACCTGCACCCACTGTTACTGTATAAGCGATTCCTGAGGTTAAACTTTGACTGTTCGATTGTAATACTCCGCCTCCGCCTCCGCCGCCAGCTCCACCGCCGGCATTAGTCTTAGAACCACCACCGCCGGCCACGACCAAGTATTCAACTGTATAAGTTGGTGGTGCTAAAGAAAATGAAATTTGTCCTGTGCCTGCTGTAAAGCTAGTAATTTTAAAACTACCCGAAATAACAGTACTGGCGGTAATTCCTGCATTAGCTGTTAAATCTAAAGAATTAGAATACTTAATTATAACTATTCCAGATCCTCCGGCTGCTCCCGAAGAACCACCATCGCAAGCTCCGCCACCACCGCCCCCGCGATTTGCAGTTCCGGGCGAAGCTCCACCTTGCCCTCCTGACCCACCTGTCCCATTTACTGAGCCATTGGCACCACTTCTTGTACCACCTCCACCACCGCCTGCATAATAGAGCAAAGATCCGGTGATAGATGAAGATCCATCTGCTCCGCCAGTACCGCCGGTGAATCCCACTGCATTTCCGCCAGCTCCATTCGCTCCGCCGCCTCCGCCTCCACCTTCTACAGCACCATTTCCCCCTGTATTACCTTGGCTGGGGCTAGTAGCAGGAGTGTTCCCGGCTCCCCCAGGGAATAAATACGCCCCTCCCCTTCCGTCTCCGTTACCACCACCTCCTGAACCACCAGGCATTCCCGGAGCGAATCCTCCACCTAAACCCCCACCTGCGCTGGTTATTGTATGGAATACTGAAGCGGCACCGTTGGCACTGACATAGGATCCACCTGTACCACCTGCACCTATCGTTATAGTATAATTTGTTCCAGTTGCTAATCCGATATTTCCTGTGCGAAAGCCGCCAGCACCACCTCCGCCACCGCCGTGTCCAAATCCGCCACCGCCGCCGGCCACGACCAAGTATTCAACTGTATAAGTTGGTATTGTTGTAGTTGTTGTGGTAGTTGATGTTGTAGAGGTAGTAGTAGTTGTCGGTGCCGCAGTGGTTGTGGTAGTTGTAGTAGTTGTAACAACATTTGATTGTGAAGCGCCAGTTGTAAAAAATTGCCCCCAAGCGCCTCCATATCTAGCATACATTCTGCCAGTATCCGAATTCAACCACAAGGATCCTTCTGTGGTAGAAGTAGGCGCAGTATTGCTTACTGTTACTGTAGCACTGGCTCCACTGGACGCTTGACTCCATCCCTTGCCATTATAGGTCCAAGTTTTCCCACCTGCTGTGTAGGTTTGGTTTTGGCTGGGATTTGACGGAAAAGTTATTGGCATAATATTATTTAATAAACTATAAAATCTTGTAAGACAGTTGCAATTAATTGTCTAGTATTAACTGTGGTTGAAAAATATTCAACACCATTAATTACCATTTGCTCAACGGACAGTCTGCTGCTACAAATTTTACTTTCCATGTCATGAGACATCCGCATTGATCACATAATTGCTTTTCAGTCCACACTCCATAATCTTGTGTTTCTGGATTATATTCACCCCCGATGTACTGTGGTTTCAATTCCGGACAAGACTGACAAACAGACAATCTTGCAGATGCAGTTGATTCATCTGTAAACCCGCTGTCGGCCAAACGTTGCATTTCTTGCTTGCCATTAATCATTTAGTATCCTTTAGCCCAAATTAATATATAACCGCTATTGCCCATCCAATTTCCTCCGCTGAAACGACCAGGGTTTCCACCGCAATAACTTGGGTGCGTGCCTAATCCGCTGTTTGTATCATTTGAATTATCCCTGGCATTAAAGCCAAACATCAGCGGCTGACCGCAACCAGCTCTACCTCTGGTAGATGCCACAGTCTGATTAGCAGCACTACCGTATCTTTCAAATAAAGGATCTGTTCCTCGATCGTGCCCAAAGGTAGAAACCCAAGTACTATAGCTACTATCCCATGACATGGCGTTGGCAGTAGTAAACATTAAGTTTTTAGGAGTATTAGTACCTGTAAAACTGAAAGTAAAATTCCTATAAGTTCCATCTGCACCTGCTCCACCGAAGCCTCCAGCATACAACTTAATTTGATTACAATTAGTCATATAGAAAAAAGCATCTGATTTAGCAAAACTACCAGTGGCATTAACTAGTATTCCTGCCTCATTTACAGCAACATTGTTGGTCCAAGTGGCATTATCATAAGCATAGTCGTCAGTACCAAATCCCTTCATAACCAAGTACCATCCACCCGACACTGAAAGATCGCAATAGATTTGTTTTGGTCCAACAGTTGGAAGATTAATCCAATAAACACCCGACGTAGTAATTCCAAAACTTTGCATGGATCCGATATTAACTGCTGCGCTAGCTGAAGACGAACCATCGGACCAACGTCTTATAATATTAAAAACTCTATTACTGGTGTTGGTGGCTAAATCAGTGGCTACCAATGTAAATGAGCTTGTAACTGAACTAGCGCCAGGACTTTGAATTGTACCTGAAATTACACCAGTGTTGGCATCCAAAGTTAAGCCAGTAGGCAAGGAAGATCCGCCAGCCACTGAATAACTTACACTGTCGCCCGAATCAACGTCGGTAGCTACCACAGTGTTAGAAAAAGTTGCTGTAGCTGAAACATTAGCAAAATATACAGGATTTCCTAATGTGCCCGATGGAGTTTGCCAGGCCGGTAGTGCCCCTGTATCAATACAATCAACCTTGGTTGATGTTCCAGACGCCTGTACTACTTGTACGTCCAATGGTCCTTGGCTCACTGTAAAGTCCGCCGGAGTGGTTGCATAAATTAGTGTACTATTATTAAAAGTTGTTGTAGCTGCTTGAACAGAAGTCCCAGCAGAGGTTATAAAATAAACTGCGGCATCATTGGTAAAATTAAGACCGTTTATGGTAATAGTTGTACCTGCATTACCATTGTATGTAGTAGGACTAACAGTGCTTATACTAGGCGGTAATGCACCAAATATACCCCACCCCGCGGCAGTGTATACTTCAGCAAAACCTGTAGTAGAATTATATCTTATTGCACCAGGAGACGGCGATGCAGGTCTTTGTGCAGTGTTTCCTGAAGGTAACGCAAAATATCCAGTACTGGAACTTGCAATATCATACACTGCGGCTACCCCACCGGATCCACCACCGCCACCTACTGTGGCCCAGGCATTGCCAAAACGCACATAAAAATCACCAGTATCATTATCCAACCATAAACTACCTTCAGTGGTAGTAGTGGGCACAGCATTAGCCACTGTGACTGTAGCTCCTCCAGGAGCCACAACTATATTACCATTGATAAAAGTAGAAACACCGCTGGAACCAGCTTGTAACGTAACTGTATTCGCACCAGTTTGAATTTGTACACTACTCACAACAATGGTGGCAATATTGTTAGCAGTATTACGTACTTCAATGCCCCCAGCATTGGCCTGTATTTTACTACCACCTATGTCGATAGTATTCCCTGACAGATACAAGTCGCGCCAACGTAGACTACTAGTTCCTAGATCATACACAACGTTACTGGCAGGAATTATACTAGATGCTACCGCGGTAAGATTGGCTTGTATACCAGTTGCACCTTGCGGCCCAACGTTACCCTGTATACCAGTTGCACCTTGCGGCCCAACGTTACCCTGTATTCCGGTGGCACCAGTGGCTCCTATATTTCCTTGTATACCAGTGGCACCAGTAGCTCCTATATTTCCTTGTATACCAGTGGCACCTT
>Ga0129333_10005780_pt1 | contig 11660 bp, 14 predicted proteins | sample CPB6_08_DNA_FD_94474 | JGI IMG/M metagenome (GOLD analysis project Ga0129333, IMG submission 94474) | Freshwater to marine salinity gradient microbial communities from Chesapeake Bay, USA - CPBay_Sum_0.6_0.8_DNA | ecosystem: Environmental > Aquatic > Marine > Coastal | place: USA: Chesapeake... | reverse complement strand
TAAGTGTGTTTCCCTACTGGGACTTGAAACCAACACTGTGTCCCCCCGACAGGACTCGAACCTGTACTCTTCCGATTAAAAGTCGGAAGCTTTAACCAATTAAGCTACGAGGGGTTTTGTTTGCCATACTTGTCACTTTCCATAAGACATTAGTTTTTGATTGTTTATTTTTATTTCTGTTTCTACTCTTTTTAATTCTTCACTTAAATCACCACGATACGTTGAATCTTTGCTAATTCTCACAAGGCTAAGATAGTAATTATTTAAACCATCTAACAATCCTTTGATAGAAATTTTTTCACATTCTTTGTTTGTTACCATTTTTCCTAAAAATTAGTAGGGTAGACAGGACTCGAACCTGCATCGTCCACGTCCCAAACGTGGTGACTTACCAATTAGTCAACTACCCTGTGTTTGAGGAAGAAGTAGGTGTCGATCCCAATACCCGTCAAGGTACCGCCCGTTTTCAAGACGGGGTCACAGGCCGCTGTGATTCATCTTCCTTATTGTTGTTCCCCAAGGATTCGAACCTCGATTCCACGGACCAAAACCGCGTGTCCTGCCGTTAGACGAGGGAACAGAATGAAACCAATATTTCAAAGAACTTTTTCTTTTTGAGGTCTCTATCAGGTTCGAACTGATGACTCCGGGTTACAAAGCCGGGATATTACCAACTATACTAAGAGACCAATATAAAACAAAAAACCCGAGATTTTTTGTCTCGGGTTTTACATTCTTTTTATTATTTTGTTAAAAGTTTTTAACTCATAAATGAAAATACCCCAGACTGATTTTGCGTAAGATAACTAAACGACCACTGATTGTTCGGCTTGTTACAAATGACGATATGTCTAAGATTTGTTTTCATTTTGATATAAATATAGTGTTTTTTCTAAAAGTTTAAATTCTTATACAAATATAGGTATTTTATTTTAAATGGCAAGTGTTTTTTTAATTATTTTATTTCAAAAGCACATTTCATAATTTTTTTTGTTTTTACGGAATCCTCATAGTTTCCAATTACAACACCATCTTTAATTGTAAATGCATGTCGTTTAACAATAACAAGAAAGGTTCCTTTTGGGTTTTTTTTGATAAAAGTTCCTACGGTCATATTTCTTCGTTTAATAACACCATTAACTTTCACATCGTAAGATAGTGAACCAAACATGGTATTAGTAAGTCTTACACCAACAGGATAAACTCTTTTATAATTTACTGTAGTTCTATCATCTGCCATCCTAACAAGTTTACTTGCCGTCCCATAAGTCCCTTTTCTTGGTTGTCTACCAAATTTTTCAGCAACATATTTATGAGCCTTGTCATAAGAAACCTCAAATGATGAAGCAAAAGCTCTTACAACACAATCATTTGTTTCTCCTTTAGCAATTGCCGATTCTGAATATCCTTTGATCGCCCTTGATGTTGCTTCGTATGGTAATTTGTTTTTCATACCACAAAGATATATAAATTCTACAATTCAACAAAATAAAATTCCGATCCTTTGTCAGAATTTAAAAGATTGTAACCTCTTTTTTTGTAAAGATTTTTTGCAACAGAGTTATCTTTGTCGGCAATAAATGTAAGATAATTGAACCCGTTTTGTTTTGCGATCTCATGACAACGGTCAAGTAGTTGAGATCCAAATCCCTTTCTTTGAAGATTTTTATCAATATTTAAAGAGTGCATAAACAGTGAATTCTGATAATTCAAAGGTATTGTTTGAAACCTTTTTTCATCGAATAGTTTAATAAAATCAGGATCAACGTTTTTGGCATTCTCCATAGTAGTTACATACATTTTACCTACGGGTAAACTATCTGAGGTTTGTATCTCTAAAATTTTTCCAAAATCATCATCAAACTCCCCGTGTGATTTGACATCAACCTGAGGGGTTTCATACATTATGTTTTTAATCCTATTTAACTGTTCATTTAGGTTCATAATGATAAATATCATAAAGATACTTATCGTAATCCTCTGAGTTGATAAACTCTTCGTGTATTTGTTGGTGTATATCTTCCATTGGTTAGATTTTTTGTGTCTATTTCTATATTTATAATATATGGAAAATAAAATGTGTAGTCAATGTGGCGAGATAAAATTGATCACCGAATTTTACCAAAAAAAAGGTTATAAAAACCCCCAATCAAAATGTAAAAGTTGTTTTAACAAATATTGTAGTGAAAGATGGGTAAATAAAAAAATTAAATTTATAGAATATAAGGGATCTAAATGTGTCAACTGTGGTTTAAGTTACCCTGAAGAACCTTATGTCATTTTTGATTTTCATCACAGAGACCCAAACGAAAAAGAATTTGATTGGTCAAAAATGAGGTTAAGATCTGAAGACAAAATAAAAGAGGAAATCGATAAGTGTGACCTCCTCTGTTCTAATTGTCATAGGAAAAAACATTTCCATTTGTAGTCCCGCCAGGATTCAAACCTGGAATCTACTCATTAGAAGTGAGTTGCATTATTCAATTATGCTACGGGACCATTCCGTCAAATTTTTTTGACTTCGTATTTATGACCTGAATCTGTATTTTTATTCAGGATGTTTACCATTTCTTGAGCCTTCTCCCTATTATCAAACTCCCAAACCTCACCATGTGTGTCTAACATAATCACAGGAAGTGTTCTGTTATTTTGTGTCTTAACGTGTTTTACAATTACATACATAACTTAAATATACTATTTGTTATACAACATGTCAATTAGTTCTCGATCAATTGGGGCATATTCTGTTACAGTTGTCCACTCTTGGTAAAAAATACTTTCAGGATATCTGTATGAGTCGTTAGATAAACCCAAACACTGTGTTAATTCTTCTCTAAGTAGGTGTTTTTGTTCTAATTCACTAGCCCTCTCAGTGTCAACATACATGTAACCTTCATTATCGTATTGGTGAAAAAATCCCCAATTACCCTCTAATAGGCTGAAATCCTCTTGAGGTCTTACATTTTTGTAATCTATGTAAGAACCAAAATAAATGAACATATTTGCAGATGAACGATCATTCACAATCTCAATGTCAATCGGGTTAATAATTTGATTTAATTCTGAAACAATTTCAGACAATTCTTGATTTAACTCAGGTGAATTTTGACCATAGACATATATTTTCACATCAGTTGTCCAACGGTATAATTGTGTTTTAGAAGGTTCGAATTCAGAACCAAGGGCAACTTCTTTGAAGTATTCAACAGACTCTTTTGAATATTCGTTATATTTTGATTCGTCAAAATCTGACCAACAACTTCCACCTCCGACATTACCGTTTTCTTCAGTTACTAAAGGTTCTGAAGAAAAAAATTCTTCTATTTTTTTAGTAATTTCTAATTGAGTTTGTGTTCCTAAAAGACAGAAAGCGAAAAAAGATACTACGGCGATTGTGATAATTCTGTTCATGGCGTTTTTTTAATTATTAATTTCTTACTACAAAGATAATTAAATAAAACAATCTGCCAAACAAAAATTAAAAAATACTTATATCCCCACTTGAAATTCCGTCTCTAATTCCCTCAACAATAGAACAAACTACTTTACCAACAAGCCCCTCAAGTCTTTTAAATGGGGTTGTGTTTGCTGCAGTTTCAGTTACTGTATTCTTAAGTGCTGAATAAACAAAAGTTGTTACACCACCATCTCCAGTTCCCATAGATTGTGCCGCTTTATCTAACCACGCCTCAAGAGCTGATTTTGTAATTATAGCACTAAACTTTTCACAATTGTTTATAAATTCACCATACTCACTAACCTCTAAGTTTGCAAAAATATTCACAAGTAATAACGCCATATAGCTTTGAGGATCGAATCCTAAATATGCGATTATTTTTTTAGCGACAGTTTCTTTACCCGCTTGCCATAATTTATCACCTAATCCAGACCCTAAAGCACTTCCTATACCACTAACAAATCCACCAACTTTATCTCCAACCGCTGAAATGGCATCACCAGCAATACTTTCGTTAAGTCTACCAAAGGTTTTCAAATCACGTTTTAAGTCAAAGTAAGCACTTAATACTAATTGATCCGCCAAAGTTTCAACGACAACTTTATCAAATTTAACTTTTGGTCGATTATATGATAAATTTCGGAAATTTTCATTTAAAATCCTATTAATTTTTCTATCAAGATTTTCAGTCATCCCTTGAAATTTTACCTGTCCTCTTGCTCTTGCAAGTCTTGCCAAACCATAAGGCCCTGCATCACCTGCAATTTCTCTATACTCATCACCTCTACCAAATGGACCCTCAACATAGTTTTTATCACCACAAGAAAGGGCGATAAATTTATCTCTAAATAAGTTTTTAGTACATCCCGCTTTGTTTGTTGCGTTTTTACATTTACTTAATCGGTCAATAACCATTTTACAAGTCTTTTTATCGGGTGTCAAAACAGATCCTCCATATTCACTGATGTAGTTAGGATCTGGAAAATATATCAATTTGTTTCTCAATTCTGGGTCTATACTCAATGAAGGTAAATCCCCTTGAACGTCTTTAAGATAAAATCCATAGTTTGCTTCATCAGATCCAATAGGTGGTTTTTTCTGAGTAAACCCTTGAATTTTCATAAAGTCATCAATCTCATCGGCAATGTTACCCATTTCAGCCTTTCCTGCACCGACCTTTTTCCAAACTATACCTTCACCAGGATTCTGTAAAAGTGGTCTACCATCAGCGTCTTTCAGATCTTTCATTTTATACTCACGGTAGTTTAACGGATCTTTAGGATCAGTCGTTGTGAATAGTCCTCCTTGGATTCTCATGAAATCATCTAACTTGGCCTTATCATATGCCGATAGTTGGGCTTGACCAACATCTTGTATTTTTTGAACATATTGACAACCTTTGGCAATACCTCCTACAATTCTATCAGCAACGGCACCATTCCTTAAAGTGTAACCTAACAAAGCATTTTCTGGAATGTTCGGATCCTGCATACCAAAAACAATTACAGTGTTACCTGCTCCAGCGTCGGCAGCGGCGAATGCAACATTTTCTTTACCTGATTTTATAACATCAGGAAATTTATACATCAAAGCCACACCAGCAGAATCTGCAGGACTTGTTTTTGTCATTGCCTTGATAGGTCTACCCTTCAGAAAATTGACACCCTGACAACCAGAAATAACGTTACTCAAAAGAGTGCCTGTGTCATCATAGTTAATTCCCTTGGCTTGTTTACTCGGTTCCTGCTCAGACAATAGTTCTCTGATTATTTTTGTAGATTCAATTGATACTTTCATTTTTTTCTTTTTTTTATAATTAGTATGAAAAATTGCTTGCACCATAACTTCTAGCACATATTGTTGGGATATCAGATTTGGTGAAACTTTTCTTATTTATTTTATTTTTTAATGCATCTTCTGTTTCTTGATTAAAAAACCCATTAGGAGTTACTCCTAAACAATCTTGTATTTCTCTTATATCATTATTTCCTTTTTTAGAAACACATCCTTTGTAATATGGTGGGTCACATTCTGTATATTTATTTCCTTCTACATCCATCACAATTTTAGTTTCGTCACCACCACCTGTTCGTCCGTCATCGGTTTCTCCACCTCCACCTGTTCGTCCGTCATCGGTTTCTCCACCTCCATCGGTATCTCCTGAATCTGGAATACATCCTTTTCCTTCCTCCCAATGTGATCCTGTTGCACATTCAGGTTTTTTTCCGTTATCCTTGAAAAAGAGATACCATACCAACCAACCGACTCCGGCGATTTTGGCTAATCCGAAAATAGTTCTCCAACTTACATTTCTTTTCAACCAATCCAAAGATCTTCCAAAAATACCCTTACCACTTTTGGCGGATTCTCTTACTGTATTTTTTGCTGCAGCCTCGTCAGCTCTCATATACTCTTCAAAATTCTTATATCCTTTTTCTTTAGCCAAATTATCAAAATCATTACCGTATTCTTTAGCCCAAGATTCACCTTCACCTTTCATATAGTTTGTAAACTCCTCTGTGTTTTTAAATCTTCTTGTTCCGCCACCTTCTAAATTAATATTGATGTTATTCGTATTAACGTTTGTCGCTTCGGGTTTAATAGGTTCTACTTTGGGTTTAACAGGCTCCACTTTTGGTTTGTAAGGCTCAACCTTTAAAGGCTCAACTTTGATTGGTGTAGGTAATTTTTTTCGTTTTCTTAAAAAATTGTCTGCTAAGTTTTCGGCTTCAGCCTTTGTATACTTACCGGGACCGTTCATTAGTTCATTAATAATTGTTTCCCTTGTTTTTCCACCAAATCTCTGGCTGAATGATTTTGTATCAGTGATTACGTCCATTGCTAATGATCTTACCTCTAAAGAAGTTGAGGTTTTGAATACTTCTTTTGCTAGTTTTCCCGCTTCAGCATAAGCTATACGTCCTTCTTTCATCGCCAATACAATTTCTTCGGCGTTTTTTGTTGCATATGGAATTCCTCTACCATCCATAATTGTAACTTTCCCAATTTCTGCTATTGCCGATTCAACCCCCGCCTTCAAGGCCACACGATCAGCCATGGCAAGTTCCTTAACGGCAGTTTCACTACCCCTAACAAGTTCACTTGCAAGTCTTTCTGTAATTAGTTTGTTAGTTAAAATTTTAGATCTATTTTCGTCTAAAGTTTTTTGTGTTTTATACCCGTATAATAATTTTATACGATCCAATTCCTCATTTAAAATATTTCTATTCATTTTTTTTATTTTTTTTTTAAATTTAAAAAAGTCCCAAATTGGCGGCATCATCTACCGTCATTTTATCCATTTCCTTCTTAAGATCACCGGATTTTAAACCTGCTTTTAATTCGTTTTCTGCCTTTGCAATTTGTTCAGGAGTAATTTCACCGTTTTCAACCTTTTCTTTACAAGTCCATCCATCGTGTCCTAAGGCGGCACATAATCCAGCAGTTAAAATGACCATTTTACCTGTTGATTTCATTACTACTGGTAATGGTTTTGTTAGTTTGAAACTTTTTCCAAAATTACTTACGGCTTCAGCCCCTCTTTTCAGAAAACTTTTTGAGGTTTTAGTTGCCGCTTTAGCCTCAGCAGCAGTAGCCTCTTTAATTCCTTTACCTATAACAGATTCAGCTTTAGACCCAAATTTAGTTAAAAATTCTAAACCTAATTTTTCTCCGATCCATTTAATACCTTGTGCAATTGCAGAACCAATTTTACTAAAACCACCTTTAAGATAATTTAATGTTTTTTTAAATATACCTCCTTCTGTTGCGGCTTTAGTCCCTAACTCCGCCATAGATTTAACTCCAGCTGCTTCCGCTTTAAATAACTTCCCTGCATATGGTAATATACAACAAACGGCGTCAACAATTATATCCATCCAACTCCATTTATATGGTCCTGATTCGTATTTACCACTTAACATTTTATATACATCCCAAACAAGTAAACTTCCAAAAACTACAACATCTACGACTGCCCCGATTGGTTGAATAAAAGTAAGGGCTGTCATAACTCCCATTCCAATTGCGGAAAATGACATCTCTCTAATACCTTCCATAAGACATTCAAAGAAATTAGCAGTTAAACAATTCCATGCTTTCGCAATAGCGTTTTTAACCGAGTTCCAAACCGCACTTACTTTTTCTCCTGCCCATGTAAAAAATCCCTTTTCACCAATTTGTTTTGCTTGGTCGGCAACCCATTTACCCCCTTTTTTAACTTGGTCTACACCCCAATCAACTGCCTTTTTTGCTCCGCTTACAACTCCACTACCAATCTCACTCCAATTTTTTCCTGAGTAAAATTCACTGCTCAAAGGATTCAAAGTCCACTCTAAAATTTGATGAACACCTACCCAAGCATCGTTTATCCTACTCTCAACTATCAACTTATCTACAGATTCATTTATCAATAATAATTTATTTCCATAGATTTCTTCCCATTCCTTCAATATAGTTGATTGTGTATTGGGTTGTAAAATTTCAAACAGGTTATATAAAAATTTACGTGGAGAATTAGAATACTCTACAAGTGAAATTTGTCCCGCATTATAAAAAGTTTGATAATGTTCTTTCACCATTTCTAAACCGATTGGTAAATTCTCTTCAGTGTATTCAATAAATCTACCATTTCCCTTTTGAAAAACTGCTGAAGTTTCTAATATACCTCTGTTAGTAAAAATATATTTCACATCAAAAGAAATTCCTAAAAGTTGTAAGTTTTCTCTTCCCATTTTAAAAAGTTTTCTCTATAAATATCATCTAATAATGTTTATAATAAAGTATTACCTTTACCCCTTGTAATTTTATATAAATCTTTCCACTTCGCCTTGTAATCTATTTGATTTGCAACACTTCTTGTTAAACCTGTTTCCCATTTTGTTACACTTGGATATGTAGATCCTCCGCCACCTCCCGACGCAGCAGCATCTTGTTCTCCCATTTCAGATTTCTTATTATGGGTTGTATATTTTTTTAGTATGTAAATAATTTCGTTTAAGTCCATTATTTTTATAAATAGTTTGTGACATATAAAAAAAAACGTATATTTGTATAAATAAAAAATTATGAGAAAGTTATTGATATTGTTTTTAGTAGTTAAGTTGATTTTGGTTTTATGTTTAACTTCTTGTGTAAAATATGCAGAACCACCATCTTTAAGTCTGAGTGGTGAATATCGTATAGATAAGATTACTTACGAAAATAGAGACAACTCGGATTTAAACCGAGTTTTTTACCCTGGTGATCTTTATGTTAATCCAAGCGAAACCAAACCTTTAGATTCAATATCACTCGGTTTTACCAGATTGGCATTAGATTATTCTGTAATATATTTTGATCCTGTTGATTTACCAAGTGGCGGAACTTCTTGGACTAAAAAATTTACATACTATGTTCATGGACAAAGGACTGTATATGACAATGGTTATATTGTTTTTGATTATGATGGAACACGTAGAGTTTGGAAAATTTTAGACGACGGTATGGAAAGTTTAGTTATTAGAACTTCAGGAAGTTATGATTATGGTTCTAACAGTAGTGGAGAAACTACAACAATGTATTTAACTCGAGTTGGTCCTTAAATCAACTCGGGTTTTGGTAACTTTTCAGGACTAACAACATAATACTCATTAAGAAAATTTATTAGATTATCCTCATCTATTGATGGGGATTCTAACCAATAAAATTCTTCGTCATCATCTTCATCACCTTTTAAGTCGTAATCCTCTAAAATTAAGTCATAACCAAAATCTGAAGCCTCATTTAAATCTATTAAATCAATTCTTATTTCCTCCTCAGAATCAACATTCAATCTGAATTGCACTTCGATTGTATTTGTATTTTCGTGTAAATAGAAAAATATCAATTCTTGTATTTCCATTTTAATTGTATTTGTTAAATCTTCTAAACATCTCCATAGACTCATACAACTGATACACCACATCAGGCAACACGTCCTCGTCTAAATTTTGTAAAACATCTTCAAGTCTCTCACTGTATGTGAGATCTTCTTCTTCCTGATAATAATCCTCTTCAGTTGGTTCTGATTCTTGATACATTTCATACATGACATCAGTGTGATAATCACCCATTTCATCGATATCATATTCGTATCTATCATCTGTATCATCAATGTCGATTACAACATCTAAGTTATCATTATCATCGATATTTTTCATGCCCGCAGAAACATATCCTTCATCATTTTCATTTGATGTTGGGTAATATTTATGTAACATTTTTTTGTTGATTGATTCCATATCAGAAACACTATCAAAATCTACAGTTCCATTCTTTAAATCTCTTGGGCCGTCTGCAACCATATCGAGAAGTCCCTCATTTATACCAACGTTAGTATAAGTTTTAACAACACCCTTATTGTTAACAGTAATTCCATTTTTGTCGTTTGCCAAATCCTGTATATATATTGGAGACTCGCTGTTCATTTTGTTTTCTCTTGTGACATAACCATCATATAGACTCTTGTGTTGATCTAAGATGTTTTGTCTTTCCTCTTTGTTCATTTTAAAAAAATATGAATTCATAACTTGTAGTTTTGAATATAAATATCTTTCGTAAAGATAAATTTTACTATTCGAATGTAATTTAACTCCTCAATAAATAAATTATTACTGTATAATAGAATATTTACATATAGTATGGATATAATTTTAACAGAATCTCAGTATATAAAAATACTTAAGGAATCGAAGGAAAACCAAATTGAAAGGGTATTTTCTGACTCTAGAAGTTTTACCAAAAAAATTATTTCAGACGCAAAAAAACAATTTGGTATAGATTTTAGTTTTTTAGCAACATGGGGTTCAGTGATTGGTGGATTTGTTGGTCCTGTGTCTCTATATATGCAAGGACTATATCCTAATTTGAGTGACTCGGATATAACACTAATTTCATTTGGGATTATTCTAACTTTTTTTTCGAGTAATAAAGAAAAGTTAGCAAAGGTGTTAGAACTAATTAAAGAAAAAAAACTAATTACTTTTTTTGATAGAGCTCTTAATAAATCATATGAACTTAAGGATGTATTTTTTGGATTTTTGGAAAGTTTGAATGTTACCTTCTCCAAAGTATCAAATATGATTGCTTATACATTCTTAGTTCCTTTAGTTCCGTTATTAAGAGATATTTCAACATTTTCACTGACTGAAAACCAAATTGAATTGATTGCTATGGGTCTTGGTCATTACACAGGTGGAATCATAGCTTCCAACCTTTTAACTAACTTGGTAAAAAAAATGATTGATCGATTTAAATCATAGGTTTAAATTTCAAAATTTTGTCAATAACTATTTTAGAATCTAAATCATTCATTTGGTGTATATCTTTATTCTTTTCAAACCAATCTCTAACGAGTAACTCGAATGGTTTTTTTGTTATTTTCGACATCCTCTTAAATCCGTAATATTGTGCATCTAATTCCTCAGGTTGTGTATAATATTTTAAACCCTCTTGATCGTCATAATTTTTACCTAAAGTGAACATTTCTGTATTTTTTTGGAAGTTGTGTCTTACTTCATGTCCCAAAAGTTCGTTTAGGTCTCCCACTAACTCATACAAAGTTTTAAATTTTTCTTTTGGGTTATATATAATTTTTACTGCGATAACATCGTCACCTGGATAATATTCCGCATTAATTAAGAACTTTGAGATTTCCTTTGATTTCTCCAAAATAAGTTCAATCGAAACTTCAACATTCTTTAAATTATAGGTAATTTCATTTTCGTCTAAATCTTCGGGTAAATAATACTCACCATCTTCATTCGATTTATAAATTGTCACAATATCTTTTACAATTTTTCTAATTAATGAATCATAATTGTAACTTTCTGTAATCATTTTTTTGTTTATTATTCTCACGTTTTCCTTTAAGTCTGTATCGTAAAACTCCTCATCCCCGTTTGTTTTTTTTGGTTCGTCAGGCAAATCTGACAAGTCTTGATTAAAAGTTTCTTCGCGATCTTTTGTCTTTTTTGGTTTCAAAGGAGGATCTAAGAAAAATTTCTCGTTCAAAAAATGACGTAATTCATTTTCCACAAAATATTCTGGAACTATTTCATTGTCATCTTTTTCACTTGCAACTTCAGAAATATAATGTGCAAATTCAATTTTATATTTATCGTTTATCATGGTCATTAATCCGTCAGATATAAAAAATATTTTAGACAACGGATCGTCGGCATTT
>Ga0129333_10005778_pt1 | contig 11661 bp, 34 predicted proteins | sample CPB6_08_DNA_FD_94474 | JGI IMG/M metagenome (GOLD analysis project Ga0129333, IMG submission 94474) | Freshwater to marine salinity gradient microbial communities from Chesapeake Bay, USA - CPBay_Sum_0.6_0.8_DNA | ecosystem: Environmental > Aquatic > Marine > Coastal | place: USA: Chesapeake... | reverse complement strand
CTTATCACGATGATAAGTCCTAAAAACTGTTTTATGTTCTTTGTAGTGATCTACAATTTTTAATGTAACCAAAGGCTTTCCGCTCTTAGAAGTCCATTCTTTTTCTAAAAATCCAGCCCTAATTGTGTTGTCTTTATATCCTTTTACAAGATACATCTTCATTTTTTTTCTCCTAATTTAAAAATTTCTAGTTTAATTATGTCAACACAATCATCGTTGTCAAGTTTTCTTAAATCAAACATATCTAGAGCAACAATTTTAACAGATTCCAAACTCATTATTTCTGGTTTTGGCAAGTGTTTTTTCTTCATAAGTGATAGTTTATGCATAAGCATAGATTTTAAAAACTTTTTCCATTTTGTTTTTGGTATTGAATAAATTTTATCATCAAAAATAAAAAATTTTTTAATTTCTATATTCATATTTCACCTACTTATTGAATGTATAACAATACTTTATGCTCACATTTATTTTTTCAATCTCTCTAGAGTCGTATGGGCTAATACTAGTAGAAACACTCTGTTCTATAGTTCCACACCCATACAGACATACTAGAGCAAAACACAAAATAATCCTTGAGCAAATCATAAACCCTCCTAGTTTAGAAAATACACACTATTGTTGTTCCAAAACTTTAGCATCAACTTCATCGTAGTTTGCTTGATCTATATATCTATCATTTATTTTATCTATATAGCTAATAGCGTCTAAGATGCTCTTATGATAAATCAATCCATCTCTTTCAAACCGATGTTCTACATATTGATTCTTGAGAAGTTGAAGTCTTTCGAGAACACTTTTTGATGGGATAGAATATTTAATATTTTGAAATCTTGTAATATTAACAAGCCATGACAAAATAAACTCTTTATCATTGTCGTGCATACAACCTGAGTTTACCATTGTGTTTATGCCACTAATGATATTGTTTGTAACACTAATTCTTCTTTCCTTATTATTCATAAGTCCTCCTTCTAATCTTTAAAGTTAAGGTATACGATTTGAATTACAAAAGATGCAATCAAAAAGAACAAACAAAAACCACCTAAGTTTGGATCTGCTGGATACATTTGATTCTCCTTTATATTTGTTTCTATATTATTATTCGTTTCAAGATTGAAATTATTTAGCATTTTTCAAATTTTTTATTTCATGGTGAAGAATTTCTAGTTGCTCATCTCTATCATATAAACAAACCAAATTCTGGAAAGCAAAATTTATTTTTTCAATTTCATTTTGCAGAGAAGCTATATTGATAGTTGTTCTTGGTTTTTCTTTGTACAAACGATTACTATACTCATTCAAAATATTATATGATTCTTTAATAGCAGATATTAAAGCCGATGTGCATCCAATTAATTCTTCAACATTATCTTTTCTTCTTTTACTTATATTTTTTACAATATCAATCATTTATGACCATCCCTTCTGGTAATAAAATTGAAACCCATTCTGTTCGTACAGATTTATTTGAATTGTTTGCTTGAAGACAAACCTGTATAGCTTCAGCATATTCTACAGATCTAGCAACCAAAATTTTTTTATTGTTTGGCCCATGCATCCATATGTCATACTTTGCCATCGCCTTTCTCCTTTAAAAATTTTTCCCATTCATCGTTCCATTTCCATGGCTTAGAAAGAAAATATATCATCCTTTTTGCAGGATTGTCTTTATATATTTTACCATTTACTTCGCCACTACAATCTTTCCATTCTCCATCATCAAGTAACCAACTAGCTAACATAGCTAGATTTTCTCGTTTTTCATACCACATACTTCCTCCCCTTTTTGAATATTATTTGCGAGTAATTTAAATCTTTTATTCAATTCTTTTTCTGGTATTGGAAAAAAAACTATCTGAATACTTCCATCAGTCACATCGCTCTTTTTATCATATTTATGATTAGTTAAATAAAGAACAGAACAATTCTTAGAAACTTTTTCTACAATTAAACCTTCTTGAAAAACATCTGTGTGTACAACAACTCGATACTTTTCTGAATGAATATCCTCTACTGCAAATACATCTTCAAGCAATTGTTTTTGACTTTCTATTTTTGTCATTTGTTACTCCTTTATTACAAATCTTTGACTTTGACTTTATCTATCATCTTCTGAAGTTCAGAATGCATATACTTCCAATCCATATTAAAATGTATATAATCAGCTATGTTTGACCAGACAATATTATTAGTAAAAGTTTTCTTTTGCTTTCTAATAAAGTCTTTTGCTTCCCAAAAAGAAAAGATGATATCTTTTGAACCATTAGTCTTAGCGTCATTAAGCATTTTAATTGCTTCATCTATCTTCATTCTTTATTCCCCCATCATCAAATATTTTTATTTTTCCATTATCTTCCACAGAAATAAAGTAACTGGCTACAATTTTTCCAGCCTTTGGCAAGAATGGGTTGTTTGTTCCTTGCCAGATGTTAACTCTATATCTGTTTGAATATACATTTATTACTGACTCTTTAATTGTATTTTCCACTCTATCAACTTGCTGATAAAGCATTGATAGTATTGCACCTTCGCTAAACTTTTGTTTGTTTACTTTTGTTGTTGGCTTATCTTCTGTTGATGTCATATTTATCTCCTTGTGTAAAAGTTTTAATCCTTAGTTTTATACACCCTCAACTATACTAATATCAGCTAGAACAAATCTCTCGCCTTCATCATCTGTGTGTATAGATACACGATGAGATCCCTTAACTGAATTCTCCCATAGTAAAATCATCTCAGCAGCAAGTTTTGGTCTGTGACTAAAATCGCCAACCTGATAGGGGGTTGAGTCATCATCAAATAGAATTGGGCATTCTGCCCTTTTAAAATCAGCTTCCATTGTTGCCACCTTTTCTCCATTTGCGAGAATATTGTATTTCATTTCTTTTCTCCTGTTGCTTTGGCGATTGCTGCAATCGCTTTATCTATGGCCACACCTTGATGAAAAGTTCGGTGATCGTAACCATCTTCTTTTTCTACGATCTTAAGCCTTTCTAACGCAAATTGCAAAGCCTCCAACAACCTTGGTGCTGCTGCGATGAGGTGTGCGTTGGCATCTGCGGTTTCCTCATCATGTTCATTTCCATCAACTCTTGCGATCATTTTGGAGCCAGCCCATATGTTTCTATGAAGTCCACTATTATTACAATAAATCCAAGGGCTTGGTGTGTGGTTCATTTCTATTCTCCTTTAATAAACTTTACTTGCAAATAGATATTCAGATAAGGATTTAATATAACTTGTTAGCTCTAAAACATTGTCTTGATTATCTTTATCCATGATATCATCTTGATGTATCCGATAAAGGTTCTTATCTGCTCCAACAGCTAACCATTTGTTATAAACATTCAAAGGTCTAACTAAAGTATAAATAGCAAAATTATTTTCTGGTGTTCTGCAAACAACCACATCGTTTTCTTTATATTTTGTCATTAATCACCTCTGCTTGGAAATATACCTTTAATAAAACCAATTACACAAGAAAACATTAGAATAAAAGTCATTGCATCTTTGTTCATTTGATCTCCTTAAGTAATTGTAATTGTTCACGCAACATCTTTACTTCTTCACGCAGCTTATCTAATTCAGCTTCATTATGTTTAATAGCAAGATTAGCAAGATCAAATCTGTTTAACTTTATCAAATTATCAATGTCTTTTTCATCAATCATTTTCTCTCCTTATTATAGTGTGCCTTTAATATAAACTTAAAGATTATCCATATGTTTGCCAGCTTTATTTATGGCCGATTCTACTCCAGCCTTGTAACCCGCATCAAATCCTTCTTTATAGATCATTTTCAAAGGGTCAGTATGATTATATTTCGGTTTAAGAGTTTCAATCTTAAAATACGAACAGACAAAGCACCAATTGTCTTCCCAGTCAGGTGTTTCAATATCACCACAATTTTTGCAATTACTTTTCTCTTTTATTCCAATGGTTTTGGCATATTCCAAAGCTTTAGAAAGCTTGTTAAAATCATTTTTGTTGTTGTTTTGAAACTCTATCCATTGTTTATACTGTTCTAGTGTTGCTTTCATTTTTTATCTCCTTCCCTATATGTTTATTCGCATGACATGGCAAATTATTTAGTGGGGATAGAAAGATTTGAACTTTCGACCCAAGAATTATGAGTTCTTCGCTCTAACCAGACTGAGCTATATCCCCTTATAACTACACTCCCAAAACTTGCTTTGAGGTAAAGTTATTTTGCGGGTTATCAATTGCTTGATCTTGCAGTTTTTCTATCAGGCTAACAACGCTAGATAGAATTTCTTTTTCTGTGTTAGTTAATCCCGATGATATTAGTAACACATCTGTTTTCATCTTTTGTAATTGTACAAAATCTATTTCTAACATCATTTTTACTTTTGGCATTTAATACTCCTTACATCGTAAAGTTTTTCAGTCGTATCTTTGAGATTTTCAAAGACATTTTCACTATCTAACACTACTTTTTCACAAAGAGCGTATACCCAATTTCTTTCCCATCGTTCTAAATGAATATTTGATATGCTAATACATCTCAAAATATTATTATCATTATCTACGATAATCTCTCCATTAGATGGATAGCCATCCCCAAGATTAGATATTTTATGTGTGTAGTCCATTTTATAATTCCTCCGCACTACAAAAGTGCCAACTCCAACTAAATCCTTGCTCAATGTAGCACCCATGTTTTTCAGCAATTTTCTTGATTGTATCTTTTTCTTTTCGCCCATGCTGACCATTTAGAGCATAATAAAGCTCGCCTTCTGCTACAAATACCACCTCGCCAAAGTGCATGGTGCTTTCTTTCTTTTGCCATTCCTCTGCGGTATATACAGCAGTATCACAATACTTAGATACAAACTTCTTTACATCTGCCAACAATTTATCTCTAGTTTTAATCATGTTATTCTCCTTATAAAGTTGGGAAATCAAGCCCATTTTCCTCATCTGTCTGTCCATCTTCACCAATTTCGTTTGCATACTTCCAGATTGAATCTGCTTGTTCTTCAATCTGATCTATTGCTTTTTGAATGGTTTCTTCTGAGAAGTCTTCGTCATACTTAAGTTCAAAGACATCAGTTCCTTCGTCTGAACCTTCTACAATAGAACCAAGTCTAATGCCCCAGTCTTTAAATTCGATCCAAGCACCACAGCTTGTGTACTTGTATAAATTTCTTTCGCATTGTTTTTCATTTTCAGCAGAAAAGAACTTCAATACTGTTTTAAAACCATCTTCATACTGTTCGCTATATTCTTGTTCATGTTCTTCTATCATTTTACTCTCCTTGTATATTTAATACTGTGTGTTAAATCCCCATACTTACTTATTCGTTTAACAATCAATTTTATTTAGTAAAATTTAAAAATACATACTTATAATGTATGATATGTGATCTTCTATATTTCCAAATGTTTTCTTTAATATATCTTTGGTCATATCTGTACCATTTTCCCAGACATCTTCTGTATCTTTTACTTCTTTAAGGAATAAAGCTGCATCATCTCCTTGCAGATATACACTTACTGTGTTGTCAACCCTTTTTGATGCCTTAGAGTATAGCCATAAGGTTACGCCATCAGGACTAACTGTATAGATATAAGACTTTTGTTGTTTTTTCATTTTATTGGTTAAGTGCATGACTAACTCCTTTACTGTTGGTAAGACAAAAATAGACTAAAGATTTTCTAATCATTTGCAACCAGCCTTTCTAAAAGTTTATTTATTTCTGCGACATCATACTTATCTGCTACAAACTCTGTTTCTTCATCATCCTCAAGAGCATCCAAAAAGTAATTGGTTGATTCTAATAAAATTTTGAGTTGATTTCTTGATAATGATACTGTTTTATTTTCATTGTCGTGATAGGTAGAATGCCCACATACAAGACAGGTCATAAAGTTATCATCCATGATAGGACTGTTGCATTCACATGGTTCGCATTTGCCCCATGTCTTATGCCCAATCTTAATGCAATAAGCTATTACTGCATCTTGTCCATCTTCCTCATAAATCTTTACGCACTTCTCATACAGCTTTTCATCATGTGCCATGTTACTCTCCTTGTTAAGTATTGTTATCCCTATTTACTTATTCGCCCCACATATGATTTTATTTAGTCTTTCCACAATTTTAATTTTTCAAGACTCTTGTCTTCTGTACTAATGCCAATAGATCTAAGTATATTCTTTAATCTGCATATCTCTGTAGATATAACCCCAATGTCTAATACAGCAAGGAACTTATCTTTTTCTAACTTCTGTTCGTACTTAAGCGATAATCTCATTTTGCTCTCCTTGTTAAACTTTTAATAAATCAATAGGTTTACCATTCAACACATGAGCTAACGCAAGTATTTTTTTATCGTGCTTAATATAAGTGTTAAAAGTTTCGTAAAACTCTTTTTCAAAAATCTTTTTCTTCATGTTGTCGTATTGTTGCCACCCATCACCGCCTTTTAAAATTGCAGAAATAATCACATAGTCATTGTTTTTCAAGTCTTTACGCAAAGAAATGATATCCTTTGCCATTAACAAATTGGTTTTTTCATCTCTCGTAAGCTTATTCTTGCTCATGTTATTCTCCTATATAGTCCATGTTTAGTAATTTCATAACTCCATAAGTGTAAACATTTTCTTCACCATCATGTACAAATTCGATTTGTATTCTAACATATATGCCACCATCTTTATGAATAAGCTTTCGCCCACTTATATAGATATTAGTAGCTATTTCTGTAGTTCCGAATGTGTAGCCAGTTGGTAGATAGAAGTCTGATTTTTCCCAATCGCTAGATTTAAGACATTCTCCAAGATTCCAACCATCGGGTTTAACATAATATCCAACCTTGGCTTCAACCTTCCAGCCATTGATCACTTTGAATTTTGGATATTCTTTTGGATTAAGTGAAATGTCCATTCTCTTTGTCATTTTTCATCTCCTTTGTTAAAGCTCACTTCCATATTTAATTATTCGTAGTAAAACCAGAATTATTCAAAATTATTTTTATTAAATCAAAACTGGTTCGCATACAGAATTACACTTAATAGAACATGATGTATAAAACAATTCCTTACCATAACTAAATATGTTTAGGTTTTCAGCTTTATCCATGTTTGTATTATTATGACCAACCCAATTCGGAGTTACTCTAGGATTGTATGAAAGCTTCATATGTGTTTTTCTCACAACTTTATTTATATAATTAATGTTGGCTTTTCCACCAGCAGTATCATCCCTATAAATAACCAGATTCTCACATTCAATCCATGCACAAACACTTTTGTTAGCACCACAATTTATTTTTTGTGCAGTAGAATGATGATTAACCAATTTTGAGTTAAGCATATACAGGCACACTTCTTCTGGATCGGCATAAAAAACAATCTTGTTATTAATACTTGTTGGTGACTCATTAGTGCCAGTTATCTGCCACTTCATGTAGTTCTTCCCTTTTGCTAAATGGAATCTAACTTTGTACATTTCACATTCTCCTTGTTAATTTTTCCAAAGTTTTAGTTTTTCAAGATCCTTATCTTTTGTGCTAACACCAACTGATCTAAGAATACTCTTTAATCTACATATCTCTGTAGATATAACTCCGACATCCCCAATATCAAGGAACTTGTCATTTCTCAGCTTTTCTTCATACTTGATAGATAATCTCATGTAATACCTCCTTATAAAATTGGAAAGTCAAAACCCCTATCAGCATCGGTCAATCCGTCTTCTCCTATTTTGTTTGCCCAATCCCAAATTAGCTTTGCCTCGTCCTCAATTTTTTTTATAGTTTCTTCCAGCCTATCTTTAGTGACATCTTCATATTTAATTTTAAATGTTGAAGTGCCACTTTCGCTGCCCTCAACTATGCTTCCTAATGCAATTCCATCTTCTTCAAACTCAATCCAAGCTCCGCAATCAGTATATTTGTATATATGCTTTTTTGCTTGTTGTTCAGTTTTAGAAGAAAAATATTCAAGCACTTCATTTTTTGTCATAATTAATTTCCTTTCTTGTATTATTATTCGTTTTGAGTTAAAAATTATTTAATAATTATTTCCATAAATTTTATCTTTGTATGAATACATACTGTTAAAAAACTCTCCGTTTGGTGGTACTAAATTTAAATGTGTAGCACCTTGCTTAAGATGACCAATCTTTCTATCATCTACTGGATTTTCTCCTTCGACATAGATAAACAAATTGGCACAGGTTATAACTCCGTTGGCATCCATTCGCCCACGAAGAATGTGAAGAAAAACTTCATCCATATTTCTATAGGCAGGACTTGTTGGTTCATCACTTTCAATTCTCCATTGATTACCAATTGGTTTTATTTTAATCATTAGTTACCTCCATTTTCATTTGTTAAAACACACCCACACTTTTCGCACACATAATCACAATCATCGTAATTATGATGTTCACCCTTATAAACAAACCAACTTTCAGCATCTTCTTTGTAGTCATAGATAGATCTTGCAGCTTCTTCATTTGGGAAACACTTCAAACAAAAGTCAACTGCATAGTTTTCTGCCGTATAAATTCTTGGCATTGTTTGTCCTCCTATTTATATATTCGTTTAGACTGATAAATTGTTTAGTCTATTTTCGACATGATCGTAAAATAGTCTAAAATCCATTTGTGTAAATGTATGAGCGAAAATTGCCGTATGCCCATATAAGTTTAAATCCTTCAAGCTCACTCTCATGTAGTGGATATTGAACACCGCTCAGAGAAAGCTCTTTGTTTACAACTTGCTCTATGGATTCTCCTTGCTCAAGTTTATTCTTCCAAGTAACTCTACTCAGAGCAGTACCAAGATATCCATCAAAGTTAGTCATCTTTTCTAGGATGACAAAAGCACCGCCCACTTTACATTTAGATTTAAGCTTTTGAATAAAGTTAACTCTCTTAGATGGATGAACAAAACATAAAGCTAAAATGCTTGTGGCAAAAGAGAACTCTTGAATTGGTGCGTGTAAAAAATCACCAATGATTAGTCTACCTTTATTCCCTTTATATTTTTCGGACATCTCAAAACATTTTTCAACTGGTACAAAACTAACACCTCTCTCATCAATCATATCTGATAAAGCAATCTCTACATTGCCTGTGCTTGCACCAAAGTCGTACACATAAGAGTCTTTCTCCATGTATACAGATGCAATCTCTGGCAAGAAATGATTGACAAAATCTTTGTGCCAAAACAATTGTCCTTTTAAATGATCATCAAACTTGTCAGCTATTTGTTCAAATTGAAACATTAATTATACTCCTTTAAATTTCTCCCACGAAAACTTATCCAATATATAAGACCATTTCAAACAGTTTGCAACATATCTAACAGAATGAACATCCATGCCACAGTATTTATATTTATCTGTGTCTGACGCATTTTCTAGATGCCAATCATCTGGAAATCCCATCAACCTAAGTCTTTCTGTTGGTGTTACCTTTCTTAATTTGCCATCTATTAGAATGACATCTGTAAAATCTTTATAGTCTCTTTTCATCAATGTAGATGATACTCCGCACTCAGCAAATTCATCAGAGCGTTGTCGAGTGAAGTAGGCAAAGTCTTTTTCCCCTTCGCTCTCCGCTTTAAAATTCCAATCAAAGCTTTGTTTGACAGATTGTACTTTTCGTTTGCATTCATCTGAACTACGCTCTTTAAACTTGAACGGATCGGATTCTCTGGGGATTCCATCACGGACTCCGAGAATGTAAACTCTGCGTCTTCGCTGTGGTGTTCCACAGAATTGGGCATCGAGGGTCGTGTAAGTCGCATCGTACCCGATTTCGGCAAGGTCTGCGAGAACTGTGTTAAGCCCCCTTCTAAGGAGCATTTGGACATTTTCAATGACACAATATTTTGGTTTGACTTCTCTGATTGCTCTGAAGAATTCTTTCCACAAAAAAGATCTTTTGCCATAGATACCCTCCTTTGTTTTACTAGCTATAGATATATCTGTACAAGGAAAACCACCAACGATTACATCAAACTGATCTTTTTCATATTTTACTTTTGTGACATCTCCATAGTTTGGCACATCTGGAAAATTCTTTTTTAATACTTTGCTTGGGTATTCCTCTATCTCTGCTTGAGCAGCAATATCAAAACCTTCTTGTTGAAACCCAAGGCTAAACCCGCCAATTCCAGAAAACATATCATAAACTTTCATGTTTAAACTCCTTTTAAATTTGCCCCGCTTGGTTTGTTCCATTAAACAAGGGGCAGGGCGAATCCCTTACTCAGTTTTGGTTCGCATGGATGCAGGAGACTGAGCAAATCCCCAATGACATTATAATTTTTCTTCTGTTGCTTTAGCGATTGCTTTTTTGGCATCTTTTATCTTGCATATGTTTAGATATGGATACCAACTTCCTATCATTGTGCTGTTTATTCTGCTTATTTCTCTTTCAGCAAAAGGCAGCAAATCTTGTAAACTTTTAAGAAGATCCGCTGCTGCTGCTTCAAGATGAGTTTTTTTTGTTCTAGCCATTTTTATTCTCCTTTGTCATATTGCTTAAATTTTTTAATTACTTCCGCAGACGCTTTCTTTAAAGACTTGCCACTTTTAACAAGCTGTTCAAAAAGATTTTGCATGAAATAATCAGCAAACCACTTTGGCACTTCTTTACGCTTCATTAATTTTATCCTTTGTGCTATATGTTTATATATACATATTCGTTTGATAGGTCATTTTATTTAGTGTTCTACGGTTTAATTCCACCAAATGCTATTCTTAACTCTCTAAAGCCAATTTCTTCTGTCCAAATACCATTTTTATCTAGTATTTTTACTCCATCATTGGACATGATTAGACAATTATTGTTGTTAACACATTTGATAAATACTTGCTCTCTAGGCTCAGTATTGAAGTTAACATTGACCATAAACTTAGATGATTTTATTTTTAAATCTGCCATTTTTCCCCCTATTTTTAAGGCTTTTTACTATTATTATCAACACCTATATACATATAAGATATAAAGCTATAGTACTTAATACTGTCCTTAATAGTGCTTTGTAGTGCTTTGTATTGTACTATGTGAACCTATACAGTTAAGCATCTAGCTCACGCACAACAAGTGTCTACTTTTGTATACTTAGCTATAACCCCTTACACAGTAACGACTTACATCGACAAACCTCCACTATTTTTGGCTACTTTTGCCTCCAGAAGCGACAGGATCGTGTCTACTTTTGTCTATTTTTTGTGCCTCAATCATGGCAAAAAACATGATAATATTGGCAATATCGTTAGTAAGTTGTTTGATTTTCTTGTTTATTTTTTTCTTCTTCTTCACTTTTGATACTCCCTATAGGTAAAAAGTTAATAATTCCCGCAAAAAACGCACTTTTTTTGTCCAATGTGACCATAAAGGTACACACATAGTTTTTTTGATGTCTATTTTTGTCTATTTTACTAATTTTTGATCTACAGCAGGATAAAACCCTGAGATTAGACTATCTTCTGTTGCATGGGTAAAATCTTCATGATCTACCCTATATATATTATATCCATCGGGAAATCTAATATATCTAACTGGAGTTTCTGACCTAGTAAATTCTTTTTTTAGGTTATTAATAACAATCTGATAGTTTTTAGGCTTATCACCTAATAGGTTATACCAAGGCTCAAGCTCAAAAACTAATTCTTG
>Ga0129333_10005777_pt1 | contig 11661 bp, 5 predicted proteins | sample CPB6_08_DNA_FD_94474 | JGI IMG/M metagenome (GOLD analysis project Ga0129333, IMG submission 94474) | Freshwater to marine salinity gradient microbial communities from Chesapeake Bay, USA - CPBay_Sum_0.6_0.8_DNA | ecosystem: Environmental > Aquatic > Marine > Coastal | place: USA: Chesapeake Bay... | reverse complement strand
TAATTCTATAGAATGGAAAAGCTCGTTATAAGAACCATCAATGACCTGGTGCCATAACTGGTTGTTGTTTACGAGATCAGAAGGTACCTGATATATGTTTACGTTATAATTTTGCTGCTCTATAACAATCTTGATGGCTACGCATGCTGTCCTTTGTCCATTCCACTCTAGCCATTCTAGAGTCTCTTCGTAAGACAGTGGGTCGAATCCCGGGAACGTAGTCCAGTTTTCTGACGAGTCAGATGTCTTGTAGCAGAGATCTATTACTCTTACCGGGTAGTCTGCTATAGGCATCAGCTTTATATTATTAGCATGTATAGTCTTGCTAAATGTATATACGACCTCAAAAATCATACCATTAGATTCGTATGTGTTTCCGTACTGAAGACCAGAACCTATCGGTCTTTCCTCAGAGGAGTGCGACACTAGAACCTTGTGCTGCGGCCTTCCATCGGCAAGAACAGTCATAGCCCAAAAATTATCAGGATTTGAATCCAAAGTATTTTCTATACCAAACCCTTTTATATTGCCGCTAGTTATTCCTCCGCCATATGTAAATACCTCAGCCGTTGCAAAATCTAGATTAAATCTACTGCTTCCATAACGATTATTTATATTAGCAGGTAATTTAAGTTTCTTAACAGAAGAATCTACGTATGCCTTTGGGTTAAAACCTGTATTATTAATTGCATTATTAAAATCTATATACTTGGCATCCTGGTATTGTGGATTCTTTTTCAGGAAACTAAATAGTCTAAGCTGATTGATAGACTCTAGAATTGCGGCCTTAGTCTTAATAAAATCGTCGTTGGTGGATGCACTTACACGATTTTTTATCCCACTTATGACACCCATCTGGGTGTATAGAGTTTTTAGATCTAAATAAATGTCTTCAAATATGCTGTTGATTTGATCAGATGATATCCTTTGACCTGGGAATACTGGATCAAAGACAAAGTTTTTACCGTTTGATTTGGCAAACTCTATCTTCTCTTTGGCCTCCGTAATCATCTGCATTTTGTCAAGAATAAATCCAAGGCGTCTTCTTTCTTGCATTAAATCATTTACAGCTTGCCTTTGAGCAAGTGGTACTGCAGACATATATCCTGAAAGGAATCCTGGGTTTAAGTCAGCCATATTAGAACTCTAATCCATCTACGATAGCCACGTTTCCTAGAACTATCGTTCTAGTAGCGCGCTCTCTGATCTCATCCCTTGGCATACCAGACGACTTGAGGTAATCTGGAAGCGTAATTATTACTCCTCCATTACCCGGTATTGGCACACCATCTATTGACCCGATATCCCAGAAGTACTCAACTTCTCTCCAGGACTTACGGCTATCTTCTATAGTATCGTGATGTATGCCACCACCTCTTGTTCTAGTGTCTAGTATCTCAACATCATCTGTTATGCCCTGTCTAACAGAGACTGAGCCAAGATAGAGAACAGGCTCGTACAGTAACTTGTTACCGGCAACAGATTGATCTACAAGTCTTACTGTACGACCTCTTCCTGCTAGTGAAGTGTTTAAGAACTCATGGAATATAGCATCGCCGCCAGATATCATTGCGCCTTCGGCTGAAGTAGGCTTCAAGTAGAATGCTACAAAACTATCTATAGCAATAGGATTATGAGAAGTAGTAGGGTTTAGATCAATCGCATCGTATAGATAAAAATCTTCTTTATATGCATAGTCAATTGTAATATTAGTATTTGGGTTTAACTTTATATTTAAGTATATTAAACCGTTATTCTCATCTACGTATTTTATGATTGAAGATCTTTGTCTAACTCCCTTGATGGTTACTGATATGTTTTTATTGCGCCAGTAAATCGGCTTGTTAGCCACTCTTATTACGGTCGTGCTAGTAGTCGAATTGTATCTACCGATCTGCGGTACCTCGCCAAATACGTCCTTGTAAGGCGCACCATACTGAAGTGACCACTCTTGTTCGTAGTATTCAGGTACAGAGAATGTATACACTGCATTAGGAGTTATGCCAGGAAATGCGCCTGGAGATATGTCTGTAAACCTTACTCTGACTTGGCCATTACCTATCTTTGGATACCAAGATACGAGGGGCCCCACCTCAGTGGGTGGTTTTAATTGAAGTATACTGGACTCCTGATATCGTATGGCAAATCCGGCGTATCTTATCAGATAGGCACCATCACCGTGTCTGTCAGAATCATTTGATATCAGGGCGTTATCGGACAACCGCTCTTTACCTAGATCTACTAGCCTTACTACAGTTGCCTTAAGTGCGGTCGAGTTTAGCCCGGAGCAAACCTCATCTATGGTCTTGCCAGAATATGTAATTGGTCCATAAGTAGCAGTGCCATCATTGACTTGAATGGTAGTTTTATTAGTGGTTATAGTAAGTGATATACCCGGATCAGGGTATATTCCTATTGCTGAAAGGGCTCTCCTTACCTGGTGCTCGGAAGGCTGAGATGGATATTTTCTTATCTTAGCTCCGGTGTCCCCATATTGCGGATTGAATACCGAATCTCCTAGTATTTCTACCATCTTATATCTCCGGCATCTCTTCTCTTGCTATGTAGAAGTCTTGCATGTATGGTGTCCATTCGCCCGTTCTTAGGTTAACGGTAAACTTAATCGGATTAGTTGGAATACTTCTGGATAGATCTGGCATTTCTGGCAGATATGAGGCCGAGTAAGTTTCCCCAGTAACTCTAGTAGTAGAGGTTATTCTTCTGTAGATTGGCTTTGGATTAATTACTTCGCTATGGTTTCTAATGACCTTATAGTTATTAACTGGATTAACTGCATTGTAATTCGCAAATATTGTTTTTCCGTTTATAAACTTATCCCTACTAAGCACATCTACACTATACACATTTTCCGGCAGGATAATACCGTCTTCTCTGTACTTAGATACTCTTATGTCCCATGGGAAGTTTTCAATTGGAACATCCAGGCCATCTTCATCAGTTAATCTTATTGATCTTCTAAGCTCAACGAAATCGCCACTAACCGCATCCTGGCCACCAATTATAGTAGGATAAAGTTCCTCATTACCTAATCTATGAGCGTAAAACAGTGGTGCTGGGAAATCAACCTCTGGTCTACTCATGGTATAGGTAGTTAATACAAAATCATCTGTATTAACTTGTCCGGTTATTGTTATGGAAGTGTTGGCGTACGAATCAAATACACCAGTCACAGGAGGAAGAACTTCATATGTTCTAACGGCATTTACTAGATTCTGCTCTATAGAGGCAGAGCCATCTATGAAGCTCATTGACGACTCAGGACTTAGTGTCGTTGTCGTCAGGTATGCAAGATTGACTGCGTCCTTAGGAACTCTATTGCCTATTCTGAAAGGAGATTTAGTCTTGCATATCTTTTCGGATATATCGCCTATCTTCTCTCTTGTAACTGGGTCAGCTACTAAGTATCTTGTACCTATGTATGTAAACGCCGGCGCTACGTCTATGTAACCAGCATCAGTATCTACGGATATATTGATCGTTGCACCTGTGTATGAGAACTCAGTTCTAGCCGGCATGTATACTTCCTTCTCATATACACCCGGGTGACTTACTCTGGTTCCAGTTAATCTGACATTGTTAAAATACACATACTCGTCAGGATCTCTGAGGTCCCTTCGATAGTCTATGTGATCTAGGTTTCTAAGTGTGCCAGTATGGAAGAATAGCTGGTCAATAAATACATCACCTACATCAGAGGGATTAGAGGAATTATGACCAAGATATAGGGTGTCGTTAAATTTTGGAATGGTTCCGCCAGTGCTAAAACCAGAGAACTGCATCACAGCGCCAATGTCCCCTGTGCCTTGGCCTGTGCCCACGTATGCCCATATATGTGTTCCAGTCAGTAATGTGCCGCTAACATATTGATGCGCGACCATGAAGGGCCTGTATGCAAAGGGATTGATTACATCTGTTATTCCTGTAAACGTGCTTCCACTATATGAATACCTTAACTTTCCATTCTTAATGTCTAACGAGCTATTACCGAACTTGAATATCCTTGGTTCTAAGCTATAGTCCGATAGGCACCCGATATAACCGCCGACACTATATCCAGAACCCGTGTATTTAACAGCGGTCTTTGAATGAGCGTATCCGTAGTTATTGTTAAATGCTACCGCATCGCCGACTACACCCTCTACGTTGCGCTCAGTGTATAGTCTTGCGTTATCTGCCTCCGGTATTATGCAGTGGTTCTTTCCGCTTGCGTAATCAATTAGTGTGCCCTTGCCAAACCTGTAGTAGGCAAAAGAGCCGCCGTCACCTATTTCATGGCTAGTAGTGAATCTTGGCGGTGCTATAAATGAATCAAGTGCTCTTATTTGAGCGGCAGATCTAGTTCCTATTCTTACTCTTGCATATTCAAGGTGACCGCAAAAGTGTTGACCAACATTCAGGAACGTACCAAGCGGCGCAAAGTTACCAAAGGTAATTGCTTCACTACCTGTATGATAGGCGGCTAGCTCGCCGTTCACGTACAGCTCTATATCGCTACCAGGACTTACTACAGCAGCCACATGATTCCACTTATTAACCTCGAGTCCTATCTTAGATTTAAGTTGGAGATTCTTATAGCCATTGGTCGATGTGGTTACGAATACGGGGAATCCCGCCCTATCTAGAACTATAGATCTTTGAGTCTCATTGTTAAATACATTTGATGCTGCCCAGGTCTTTAGCAATGAGCAGTGATCTATCGTACCGTATATTGAACTTATTATAGAATCGTTACCAGACGTAAGTAATCCGGCGCCATTGCCGGTATAGTTATCGGTAATCATGGTAAAACCATTAGGCTTTACCCACAGGTCCATAGTGCAACCAGATGAATATAGATCACTCGTACTATGTAGCTTACAGAATTTATCTACGTTAGTAGAAGTTATGTCAAAGCCCATACCAGACTGAATACCTATATTGATATCAGATATTGAGAAATCACATACAGTGGTGCCGGTTATCGATCCTGTAGTACTAGGCAGTAGACCTACCACATTGATGTTAAATTTACCTGTTGGTCTGGGGAATATGGATTTAACTTTTTGCGTATTAGAGAATCTCTGGCTAGGATAAACAACGTAATACTTATTAGTTCCATCTAGTGAATAAACATTATTAGAGTCGTAGCCAACAACGGAAATACCTACGGCACCCTCTGTACAAGACAGGGTGCTCTCAATCACTAGGTCTCCGGTTATAAATGATGAACCGTCAAGATATTTAGCCTGAAATCCATATCCTTCTCTGGCCCTCACTCTTTGTCCAATGTTAAACACGGAGCCATCTGACCCTGGGGCAAGCATTTTAACTGGCTCGTAGAACACAGGATCGTTTAAATTCTGAGTTAAACCAGAAGCGTAATAAGGCGTTAGCCAGTAACCACCGGTTCCAGTTGCTCTGCCGGTAAAGTTGCCGCCAGTTAGTCCTCCAGAAGGCCACAAGAAGGCATACCCAGTAGAGGCCAATAGCTTGCCTCTATTTCCAACAGAAATAGTCTTGTAATTAACTCCTTCTATTGGCTCCGAAATCGTTCTAAAGATCTCTTCAGTTACCGTACTAGATTGTATCTGAGTGTTGTCAAATGATCTGGGTGTTCTTCCTAGGTACCCATCTATAAGAAGGTTACCCGTTGAACCGTTGTAGTTAATGAATGTCGAGCCGGCTGCAACAGGTGCCACGTCTGATACCGTGTTACCTTGCATGTTTACCAGACTTATAAGACTACTATCATTAGTGCTTGGTGGACCTACGTGAGACCTGGCTAGCGGGTCTATGCCGATAACGACTGGGTAGTTGCCATCGCTGGAGCCAAATTCAGGATAAACGTATATCAGGCCATCGTGGTCATCTGAATTTACTGCAACTGTTATATAGTCTAGTGAAAGAGGTGGCTTATATGTCCCATACTTAGCTACAGAATATACTCTAAATCTTAAAGAACCCTTATAAGAATTTATTGGAGGCAGAGTATTTTCAGCCAATATAGAGTAGATTCCCGGAGTACCTTTATAGGAGATAGACGGCACATGAGCGTCCATAATCACAGCACTACCATCATCAAGTAATGCACCTATAACAATGATTCCGTCTACGCTATCGCCATCTAGTTTATAGGTTACAGAAGAATATCCTCTTATTGGTTTCTCAGGAGTAAACGAGGATAGCTCTACATATGGCCAACTCTGTAATTCCAGGAGCGCAGGCACCAAGTTACCAGCTCCAAAATTACCTATGAATCCGAGGACATCGCCGGTCACATACTCGGTATCGGCTATAAAATCTCCGGCTACATCGTCTATAGGATAGTTAAGATATAGATGATTTAATTCGGTTCTTGAAGCAGGATCAGTTGACTGACCACCCACATATTGAGATATATTCCCGACCGCAAGACCGCTAAACGGCAATATACCTGTAGCCGGAGCAAAGCCGGTAGTAATGGCGGTATAGCCATTCTGACCAACCACCTGAAGAAGACTGCCTCTTCTTCCGATCCTGAAGTTAAATATACCTTCATCTATTCCTGAGGCAGGTATAAAGGCCTCCGTAGTATGACCGGTATTAATCCATAAACCAGGTGTAGGATATGTGGTCAGAAGAACCGAATCAGATCTAGCGGATGCTCCGGTACTATCCTGTATTACTAGACCATATTTATTAGAATCTCCAGTTAGATTTCCTGTTTGAGATGAAACGAATAGACCACATTCAACAACGTAGCCTTCGGCGAATGTTATAGGAAGTCCGCTAAAAAATATACTAGTCGTGCCTGTCAGCGAGGTGGTTTGGTACGCTGGGTTCCAAACGGGTATTCCGCCACTGGCCTTTATGGACCCGGAATTTAAGCTCCACGGAATACTTAGATCTTTGGCAACTAGCCAATCAATGGCTGGCCAAGGCTGGCCCTGAGGTATTATTACGCCAGTAGTGGTTGATACGTTTCTTAAGCTAAGATAGCCACCTAGATTATTTAGCTGATTAAAATTACTGTATGTTATCTCGCCTGTTTTTAGCGACGAGAAATTCTCAGTAGAGAACAATGAGTTTCTTGGGTACCACATTACGGTCTAAACTCCAGAACTTTGATCATATGTGTCGTTTCTAGATTGACCACATCATCATAATGCCCAGTATATCTTCCGGAGTATACGAAGTCATGCCATTGTGCGTATGTTCCGGAGGCGACATAAAGGTCGTAAGCTGTACCAGAAGCTAGGTATTTTCCACTAACTAAGTTTATTCGCTGGCTTCCAGCGGTATTTGCAGACGAGCTAATCACGCCTATTTTGCCGTCTTGAGACATCCAGGCAGTAGACTGTATCGCTACTCCGGTAGCCGGAGCGTCGTACCTTGTCATTAGGTACTCCCTAGAGCCGCTGATCGGCCTAAGCTTCTGTCCGTATATAAGATATTTATCAGAGGCGCCAGAGCTCTTGATGAATGATGCCATCATTGACAGAACGTCTACTGCCGCAGGGAAATATGCCGCATAATCTAGTATTCCATAAGGAACAACGTTACCTATTATAGGAAGGCTACCAGGTACATCGATCAAAAGTATGCCGGGTATCGCTCCATCATGATATATTCTGCCAATATCTTGACTAGAGCCCATGTAATCAAAATTACCTATTCTGCCATACTCGTGATAAACGGTAGAAAGTAGTGGGGCTGTTATTATTCCGGTATTATTTTGAATAACAACGTCACCAGTATATATACTTACGCCGTCATTCCAAAACGTAGCTAGCTCTGCCCTGTAGCAATTAGGCAGATCCTGCTCCATAAAAGATATCTCATTACCATACTCACCTATCTGTACAAAATCACTTCCTAGATAGCCAGTTGCAAATGATTTGAACCTTAGATGATTATCTACGAATCCCAGATGGTGTCTCGGCGTACCGCCTTTAATTGATGCTAAGGGGTTATAGTTTATTGGAGCTTCGCTGGGATAAACATCATAGTATATTCCCTTAAATCCAGCATCAGTTACTATGCCAGTATTGACTTTAAATATGGAATCGTTAAGCTCCTTACGCTGACTATCAATTATATTTCCTGGCTCATCTATGCCGTTATATATAGCATTATTTGCTTCAACAAGAGTTGCAATACTAACTAGTTTTTGATATTCATATACTTTTATATAATTTAAATCATATGAATTCGCTTTATGCCAAGTCTCATCTCTTAGAGGAAATTGAACCATATGGTATGTATATGGAACTATTGAGTAGCCATCGCTTTGTGCTTCAGCCACAGCATCAGCTAATCCCTCAGTTAGTCCGCCTAGACTAGTCCAGTCTGGGAAAGGTGTATATGGGGTTATTAACGAGCGCTGTCTGTGCCAGTCATACCATATACTAACTACCTCTTCCTTGCTTACTGTTGTATTAAACAGAGCAGCCATAGTGGAAATAAATGTGTCCATACTTTGTTTAAGAGAAACAAATGAGGGACCATCCACTGAGATAGGAGTTTGTAGGAATGTAAATCGATTTTTCTTGGCTATTGAAGAGTGTCTACCGCTAGGGTCTTGAAGTAACTTACCTCTATGCGTGGCCCAAAATTGCCCGGTAGCCCATTCCCTGTATTTAACACTAGCATCGTACCAGTCGCCACTAATCAGTGATGCTATTCTAGTTCTGTACTGTTGGTAGTAGGAGTTAAATTCTTCGTCGCCATTAATGGTGAACGATCTCCATGCTAACTCTGTTCTGGTACCAGCGGAGTTACCGGCGAAAAGAAAGTCCTTAGGATATGTATATGGATCTAGCTGCTGTATATATAAATTATGGCCATCTTCGTAGTTGTACAAAGACACATACTGCATACCGAGATTACCGGGGTAGTTAAATGACTTGTAAGAACTACCTAGTGCAGGCTTTCTGTAATATGCTCCGCCTATCTTGGTAGCAGGCACCGCTATTACCTGATTGTTATTGCTTGACCCAAGAACCTTTGTGCTTAGTATAGGGAACTTTACAGATTTAAGACCATAGCCAGGTATCTTGCAGACAACGTCTATTGAAAGATCCGCCTCACTATTTTCTCCAGCAATTCCGTTTATGTGTACCTTTAATATGCCCGGTGAATCGTAGTCGTAATAGGAGATCTTTAAAGTATTATCGTCATATACCTTGCAAGAACTTTTCCTAAAATTGGTGCACTCTATATAGGAAATAGATTTATTTTCTAGATTAATCAGCTCTAGCTGGAACATAGACGCAATATTAAACTGGTAATTATGACTGTTGTCTGATATCTCAGTCATATAATATAGATTATTACTACCAGTTATTGTTATAAGCATATTATGTAGTCCAGGTTATTATAGATGGCGCTGACGAACTATTGATTGTCACCCAATCAGACCACTGGCTTGACTCGTTGTATACAGAATGAAATTTAGTCCTGTATGAAATCTGAATGTCATTCCTAACATCTTTGTCTTCAAATATAAGATCGTGATGAGATGATATGTTAGACATAGATCTGATGGACTTATTAACAAAGATAGTTTCGGGGGTTGAGAAGTTATCCCCATAAACCCTTTGTATACTGAATGAAGTTATCTGAGACAGATCTAGCGCCTCGCCGCTGATTGTTCTGTCATTAACTGCAACCACTGCTAAATATGTAGTTGCTGTTTTATCTGAGTAAGGAACAATAGCAGCGTTAGGTCTCATTGGCTTAATGCCAGATATACCCGATATATTTACTACTGACGAGTTACCGTTAGAATCTGAGAAGGTAAAAGAGAAGGACGCAATTTCAGATTCCCTAGCGCCCTGACCAGTATAGGCAACTTCAAAATGATAAAGAGGGATCTCGCCGTTAAAGCAATAATTTGATATGGTTGACTGGCCGCTCGGATCTATAAAGCTAATAGTTTGATTGAGACACTGGAACTGACAGCTTTCCGGAGGACATGTACCACCGGTAAACTTATTGAAGTAAACAGAGTAACCAACGTTAGCACCAGATACATCAGCTACTAGATAAAATGGTGGGGGTACTGGTCCCTTGGAGAATGTTGCCCACGCACTTCTATAGGGATATCCTCTGACCAGGAACTTCTGCGCTAACTCGGCATCAGTATTAACGACCAAAGGACTACAGTCGCCGATATTAATGTCCTGCGGAAAGGATATCTGAGGTGTAACAAATACTCTGTTACTCATATAGATTTGCGCATCCTACTCTTGTCTGAGTTATCCTTGGCGATCTTGAGAAGGTTAATCTAAAAGATATATTAGTCTCTGAAAGCCACGTACTAACGTGATCGTTGGTCATGTCAAATACAAATGTGTGTACTGGCAACCCTAGATTTGTGTAGTTAGGCACACACGGGTCGTTAGTTAAGTGTGCTGGATTTGACGGGTCATATAATGTGTACGACCATGTAGCGTCAACCTGATCCGTACCTTTTAGAGATATATTATTTAGACTAGGATTATGGTACTCATTACCTATATCCGGTCTAAGGCTATGCCATATACCGTCGACGCCATTAGTTGTGTCAAAACTAAAACCGCTTTGTCTGTAATCAAAGCTCCAGATGCCGTGCGCAGTTCCTAGGTGAAATGATATATGGACCCAGGATGGTACGTTAACGTCTTGACATATCCTAACTATATATGGCCTAACTACATAGATCTCGTTGCCATACGTTTGATCAGAGCATATACAGGGCAGACCAAAAGGATCATCAAAAACATCCGATAGCCAGCTACTTATATGCGACTGATCTACATATGACGGAGGCAGCTGACTAAGATTGTTTCTCATGATACGGTAAGCTCTCCCACTAGATTCTCGGACGAGTACAGATTATCGTAGCCTGGCCTAAATATTTCTAGTACATCGCCTACGATTGCATCTAACCTAATCTCTGGGCCCCACGTAGGGCCGGAGTCGGTTGGTCCTGCAGCCAGTTCAACGGAACCGTTTATCCAGTTAGACATACGCTCTACTTCAACTCCAGTTCGCTTGTTGCGAATCTTTATAATCTGGTTGCAGTGATAAGTCGCTATAGTTCCAGAAGCCTGTCCATTAGAAACCGTTATAGTTCCAGATGGAGCCGGTATTCTTAAGCCGGTTGTATATAGGACGTATCCGTATTTGTCCGAGTACGGGCCATTATTATACACTCTTATTCTATAATTAGTGCCCTGAGATATGGCATCCCTATCGTTAATCGCAGATACTTCGCTATACTTAAATAATAGATAGCATTGGTGAGTTCCGCCGTAAAGTGAAGGATTAAATGGGCCAGAATTTATATTCCCATACTGGTCAGTAATGAATGCGGAAGTTCCGCCCTTACCTCCCAGTCCGCTATTACCAGGCCCAGTTGTATTTAATGCCATGCCTCCGTTATACCAGCCAGGAAGAGAAGATACTGAACTACCTACAAATACAGTTTCCGCATTTGTAACCGTGTATTCAGACTTAGAAATTAAAGAATCATTATAGAGCTCTAGCACAGGTCTAAATGGGGGCTGTTGACTTAGAGCTGTAACAGTAGCTTTTAATACTATGGCAACGGTTTGAGTGGCGGATACCGGAGTAACTATTACAGAGGGCTCTGATTTGTACCAAATAGATTGGTTTGTCCCACCATAAGAAACTGTG
>Ga0129333_10005775_pt1 | contig 11662 bp, 10 predicted proteins | sample CPB6_08_DNA_FD_94474 | JGI IMG/M metagenome (GOLD analysis project Ga0129333, IMG submission 94474) | Freshwater to marine salinity gradient microbial communities from Chesapeake Bay, USA - CPBay_Sum_0.6_0.8_DNA | ecosystem: Environmental > Aquatic > Marine > Coastal | place: USA: Chesapeake... | reverse complement strand
CCATTCTCAATTCTCCATTCCCCATTCCCCATTCTCAATTCTCCATTCTCAATTCTCCATTCTCGGCTACCAACGTAAGGCGAAATAAAATGGACTGGTAGATCGGCTGAAACCCTTGCAGGCTGGGATCGGCTCCGTATGGGAGTTTTCGCCTTAAGTTGATACCCCCATTCTCCATTACCAACAATTCCCTGACACCACAGACACAGGACTTTGTTGGGCGACTAACTGTACAGAGCCATCAGGGTTCTGAACCCAGGTGTGGGCTTCCTGGAGGGACTGGGAAGATTGGGACTGGGATGATTGGGATTGGGGTAGATCCCTTAAGGTTGTCCCAGTTGGGGAAAGATTAGGCCAGCGGAGGTCAGACAGGAGGGTTTCTCTGGGCAGGGCCTGACGGGGATCGGTAGGGAGACCATTACGCCCGACGACCACAAAGCGATTTTTAGCATGATGGGAACTCTTCCCCGTGGGACAATGGGCTGCGATTTGATCGGAGATGTCCAACACGTCATCGGACAGTAGGGTTAGAAGGTTCTCTAGGGCAACGCCGGAAAATTCAATGTTGACCACGCCATCAATGCCCAGTTGAGAAGAAGCGGAAATGGTGAGGAAACGATCGCCCAAAATATTTTGGGTATTGATGAAAATATTGCCCCCTTTCCCGGAAAATGCATTGGCGGTAATCCTATTGGTGTTTAGGGGAAGGGCAATCACTAAGGGCGTATTTAAGGTAATGTTGCCGCCGTCTCCCCCCGTTTGATCCGTACCGGCTGTTGCGGAAATACGACTACCATTACTAAGTTGGAGCCACTGGCTTAAGTTCAGGGTGAGGTTGCCGCCCTGATTGCTTCTGGTCTCGGCGGTAATCAGGGCATTGTCCAGTAAGTCTAGTCTTTGCCCCGTCAAGTCAATATTGCCCCCTGGCCCAGTCCCCTGGCTATTCACCGCTAAAGTAGCCCCATTTTGTAATTGAATGAGTGGGGCATTTAACTGCAAATTTCCGGCGGCACTGCTGGCTTCCGTTTGGGAAGAAATCCGAGTATTGGTAGTATTGGGCGCAATTCGTGAAATGTTTAACGTATATTGAACCGTTTCCGTTAAGGGCGGAGGACTATCCGGCAAATCCTCATCCGGTTGAATGCCAATAAAATAGGTTCCCGCACTGGGAAAAATAAACGAAAAATTGGGATCTTCATCCCGATCGCTTCCCAGGTCAGCCAGCACGGAGTCTCGACTGGTGGCGAGGACTAAATTTTCAGTATTGGCCACAAATAAATAGGCATTTAAGGTTTGATCCGTATTGTCCACATCAAAAATCAGGGTGCTGCCGGGTTCAGTAATGTCCAGTTGGTAAAAATCTTTACGATCGCTCGGCCCAATGGTGCCTTGAATAGCCACAAAGGGAAATTGATTGGCTTCAAAGACGGTGGGATAGTCCGTAGCCTGCTCTGCTAAGAAGAACCGATCGCTAACCTGCTCTGCCCGGCCGAGGGGTGAAGCACTGCCCCGTTCCGGGGAATTAGTATCAATGCCCACCGCTTCTTTTTCTAAATAGGTGGGGGTGGAAGCGGTGAGGGGTGGGGGAAAAAACACCTGATCTTGCCCAGCCAAGACGATCGCTTCTCCTGCGTTGAGTTGAATATTGCCACTGGAACCGGTGGCCAGAAAGGTCGCTGCGGTGGTTACCGTACTTCCTTCCGTCAGATTAATCCGTTGACCTGCGCTGAGATCAATTTCTCCTCCCGCACCTTCCCCAGAGGTTAGGCTGTAAATATAACCCGCTGCCAGGTTCAAAGATTGATTGGTCTGGATCTCAATATTTCCCGCATTACCCTTATTAAAGGTCGAAGCCGCGATCGTTCCTCCCCGTTGTAGGGTGATGTTTCCCCGCTCCGCTGTTAGACGAATACTGCCCGCATTGCCCTGATCACTGGTACTACTGCTGATGGAGCTATTGCGATCGAGCAGAATATTCCCCCCTGCTTCCACTTGAATGGCACTGGCATTTCCTTGACCAAAACTATTACTAGATAAGGCGCTCACATTGTCTAAGGTAATATTGCCCCCAGCTTTAAAACTGATAACTCCGGCTGGATTATTGGCAAAGGTATCACTGGCAAAAAAAGTTCCGTCATCTAGCAGTAAATTTCCCCCAGCTTCTAGGGTAATTGAGCCCGCACCTCCTGAATTTAGGGACGTTGTAACCAAAACCGTTTGACTAAATTCCAGATCTGAACTACTTCGTAACTTGACATTTCCCGAATCCAGGGCATTGGGGGTACTGGTCACTAAAACCACGGGGAGACGATCGGCCGTGGGGCCACGACTGGCCAGAATTTTTCCTTGGGCAACAATCTCAATGTCTCCAATTTTATCTACTGGGGCGGTGAGGGCAGGGGTGCCGGTATCCACAAAAAGATTATTTAATTCAATATTGGCTTGGCTTTGGAGTTGGAAAGATTTTGAAGAAACGAGTAAACCATTGATTAAGTTTAAGTTTCCTTCAGACTCTACTCGGAAATTTTCAAACGCATTACTGGCAAAGAATCTAGAAAAGGCTAAGTTATTCAGTCCATCTAAGGTCATCTCTTCAAAAGAATGAAGATAAACATCCCCTTGAGGCAGATCAAAATAGGTATCTTTTAAATAAATTTGAGACCCAATCAAGTTAAAAATGGTTCCCGGTTCGCTACTAATAAAACCATTTTCTAAGGTTAGATTTCCCTGATTAATACCGATGGGAGTAGAGCGCGTACCAAACTGTAAGCCCACGGGCACACTCACCGTTAACAGTGGAGTCGGATCATTAACTTCAAAAATGGATCCATCTTCAAAGAGGAGTCGATCGCTGCTGCTGCCAATGAAGGCTCCGTTAAAGTCTAGAACGGCATTTTTACCGAGAATAATTCCCCTTGGATTCAACAGATATAAATCCACCGGAGTACTGCTCTGAATCTGTAACCGACCATCCAAAACCGATCGCTCTAACCCCAGCACACGGGTAATAATTCGCTCAATGCCCGATCCGGGTTCAAAGCGGGCGGTTTCTTGGGGAGTCAAACTAAAGGCTTGTAAACTATGAAATAAATTCCCACCGGCAACGGTTCCCCCCTGAATCCGATAGAGGGTCTGTGGTGTGGAAAATTCTGTCACCACCTGCGAATCTATGGGCAACGTATTCGGGGCGATCGTCACCTCCGCGAAGGCAGGCGGCCCTAGGCCAACAGCCAGGAGCCCTGCGATCGAACTGAACCAAACCAACCGCTGTTTCACCACTTTATGCCCCTCCACAGATAATCGGTCAACCATCCCTATACATCCCGCTATGAAAGCCCCAGTTCAAAATAGGTTTGGGAGTGAAACTGAAGATTAAACTCTTGTCCAAAATACTCCCGGATCCGCTCTTGAACGTCATCTTTAGACAAACCCGGTTTAAATTGTGCCAAACTTCCCACAGGATAGTCGGCAATCCCACAGGGAACGATCGCTTCAAAGCCGGTTAAATCCGGGCAGACATTGAGGGCAAACCCATGACAGGTGATCCACCGTTTCACCTGAATTCCTAATGCCGCCACTTTAGTATTCTTCACCCAGACCCCCGTTAGCCCTGGTTTACGATCGGCGGCGATGCCGTAGCTGAACAGAACATTTATCAATACCTGCTCTAACTGCCGCAGATACCAATGTAAATCCGGTTTATGACGCTGAAGATTCAAAATAGGATAGCCCACCACCTGCCCCGGACAATGGTGGGTTACTTCTCCACCTCTGCCAATGGTATGAACTGGAAAAGGGAGGGGAAGCGATCGTAAATAGGCGGGGGAAGCGCCGCGCCCTAGGGTATATACCGGGGGATGTTCTAGCAGCAACAACACATCCGGTAAGTCTGGATTTGCTAGACGTTGTTGTACCAATTCCATTTGCCACTGTAGCGCCAGCGGGTAGGGCACTTGACCAGCACAACACAGGAGGGCAGGCAGTGGGGGCATAGGACTAGGAAGCGTAGGGATTTTCAGGCTCTGGAATAGCTTCAATTTGTTGGGGACGAATGATTGCTTTGCGTTGGTCATTAATGGTGGCGGTGCTCATGGTGCCCTGAATCCGAATCCAACCATCTACCGGATAGTCTGCTCGCGTTTTCGCCACGGCTTCGAGTTGGACGGGTAAGCCCACGGGATACACATCGGCGGCACAGCAGGTAATAATAAACCGGGCCACTAACAGGTATGGCTCCGGTAGATCCGGCGGATATAGCACAAAGCCCTCCACCTTAACGGTGTCCCCATCGTAGGCATCGGGTTCTGGGTAAACATTCAGGGTTCTAACCCAATCAACGATCGTGCGGTCTTCTGGTTTAATCGCGGCCTGAAAACTATCGGGCTTGGTACGGGCAAGGTTTAAAAACTCTGTAACAGGACGATCGGTTGAAAGGCTACTGGCAAAGACTTGGGGAGGAATTAAAAAACCGGCGATGGCCACCGTACTTAAAACCACAATACTCACCAGTTGCCCAAGGATTGGGGTACGGGAATGGCTGCCCAAAGTGCCTCCCCCAGAACCCGCCTTAAAAAAGGTCAGGAATTGGGCCGCCGTCAACATCAGCAACACCAGCCCCGCAGCGATCGTTAGCCCATGATAGGCCGGGTGAATTAACAGATTTAGCTCACCGCTATGCCAATACTGTAACAGTAGCATTCCCCATAACCCCGTTGGGACTAAAGCTAAACCGCGCAGCCAGAGGGGATAAGAACTATTAAGCATATTGAGTAAGATCTTGAGCCGAGAGTCTAAATCAATTAGAGTTTGACGATCATCACTGATCATTCATCACTGATTATTCATCACTGATCATCAGGAACGCTTATATTGTACGGAGATCTGGGGTCGGCAAACGCCCAATCTTGAAATTCACGCCTTCTTAAGTTATAAGCCCGCAAGTAATCTATAGAATGAGAATACGGAACTCAATTGAGAAATTGAGTTAAGCTCTGGGGTGTCATCGATCTGCTGTGGAAAGGTAAACGTAGACCTAACGCGATTTTTCATCGTGTTCTGAGTCTGCATGGTTTGTCCAATACAGGGCAATCTGTCTTTTGATGCACCACTCAACTCTGTCCGGGATTTATTGTGACCACCAGCATCGGCCAAAAGCAATCTATCTCCCCCCACGAGAAGCGTTTAGCTTTGCTGAGTCGCTGCTTACAGGACATTCGTGAGGCCCCGCAAGCCACGGATATGTTCAAGACAGCCCTAGGGTTCTTTCAAGAGGAATTGGCCTATCCGTTTGTCTGGTTTTGTCGTTACGATCGCACCCAGCACCGCATTCAGGGCGTTAGTGGTATTGCTCAGGGCAAGGAATTACCCTTTCTTCAGGAAGTTGTACCGTTCTCACGAGGAGAGATTCTAGAGCAACTCGTGCTTCAAATGCGTCCTGTGATTATCCCCGATTTGCGGGCAGAGCAACGGGGGGGACGGCTGAGCCAAATTGCCCAAAAGCTAGGCATTCAAGGGGCAATTTTGTTTCCCCTCCGCTACCGTGAAGTGTGCCACGGACTGATCATTCTCGGATCCGATCGCTGGGGAATGCTGGCCAAAACCGACGAAAAAGCCCTGCTTTCTATCCTCTCTGGAGAATTAGGGCTGGGTCTGCATCGTCTGACCGATCAAGGAAACCAGGCTACGGCTCCACAGGACAACCCCCTGCCCAAAGTGATCACCCAAATCCATCAGGCCCAGAATCTAGAGCAACGGTTGGCGGTGGCCGTAGAAGAAGCTCAGGCCCATTTGAAGCCTACTCGGATGGTGATCTATTGGTTTGAATCTGAAGGGCGTTACTTTTGGCAACGAACCCTCCCTGCCCAAAAGACCCAACGGAAAACCCTGCCCCAAACGGGAGAGGAGCAATTCCGCCTATCGGTGAAGCAGTGTCCAGGGTTGTACCAAACTCTGATGAAAAATTCGATCGTTGAAATTACCCCTACCCAGAGTTCCCTGGCCCTCGATGCCACCACCAAAGTTCTGGAATTGCTACGGGTCAAGACCTTGCTGGCCGTACCCCTCTGGCAGCAGGAGCGTCTGTTTGGTTTCCTCGCGGCGGAAGAAGGCAATTCTAGGGTGTGGCAACCCCAGGAAGTGGAATATTTACAAACGATCGCCCAAGTCCTCTCTCTCAGTTGCCGACTCGATCGGGTGGATCAGGAAACTCGCAGGGTTCAGGCCAACCAAGCCCTCGTCAATGACATCAGCCAGGTCATCCGCACCGAGCAGGATTGGCAAGTGGCTCTGAAAAACACTGCCGAGCGTCTGACCGAACATTTTCAAACCGATCGGATTTTGCTCCTAGGCTATGATGCTCAAAGCCATCACTTTTCTATGGTTTTTCAGCATCAAACAGGACGGCTCAAAGAAATCTACGATCGTTTTTCGGGACTGAGTGAAGTGGATTGGCGGATGCTAGAAGAGCGGGCCGATCCCATTGCCATTGAAGACCTGGAAACGGATTTACGATTTCTCCATTGGCGGGATATTTTTCGGAGTCATGGAGTCGCCTCCTTAGTAGTCTGTCGTACCACGGCTCACCTACCCCTAGAGGGGGTTGTGGTGATGACCCATGATCAGCCTCAATCCTGGGGAGGCCGAGATCTAGATTTATTTCAAACCGTGGTTCACCAGTTGGGGGTGTTGTTGCACCAATGGCAACTGCAACGGGATATTGATCACCAAAAGAACCTTTATCAAACCCTGCAATGGGGATTAACTACCATTCAACAGGTTTCTAACCAACAGCAACTGGAACAATTAGTCACTCAGTTTGTCGCCCAACTCCTGCATACCCCCTTAGCCCTGCTAATCACCTGGCAGCCCCGCCGTCCCATCGGTCACTTAGCCGCTTTATCGGTTTCCAATCCAGAGTTTCAGTTACTAAAAAGCGAGATCAAAATCTCCCTTCAGGATGTTTTTATTCAACAAATTTTGGCTACGGATGGCATTTTGCATCTGACCGTCGATCAATTATTACCGGATACTTTGCAATGGTTAAGTTCACCGGCCATCGAGCAGGTGTTAGGCTTAGCCCTACGAACCAATCCCGAAGATGATCCCCTAGGGGTGATGATTGTGGCGGCTCAGGGGGATCACTATTGGTCAGAGCGTACTCTTAGCCTGTTTGGGATTTTTGTCAATCAACTCGCCTGGTTTCGTCGATCGTTTCTTCAGGTGGATCAACTCAAAGCGAGTCAATTACAACTACGGCAATTGAATTGGTATAAACAGTTTCGCATCATCGAACTGAAGCGATCGTTAGAACTAGCCTCTAATTCCTTAAATGCCCTCACCAGTGGTCAGAAATCTCCGAATATTACCCCCAAGGTTTACTACCAACAGGCTCTGGGGCAGGTGAACCATGTGATGAATACGATGATTCAGATTTTGCGTCAGGAGCAATGGCAATTACAACTGATCAAGCAAACGGTTTCCCTGGCGAGTTTTCTGAAACGCTCCCTAGAGCGCATAGATCCCCTAGTGCGTCAACGTCACCTCTGGTTACAGGTTCATGCGGAAAATACTACCCTGGATCTGATGGGGGATATTCCGAAACTAGAAGGCATTTTGTATCAACTCTTGCTGTTTGCCTCGAACCGCTGTCCAGAGCAGGGACGCATTGATATGTGGTGTCGCTTACTGGATCCCAAGACCTTGGATCTGTCCATTACCGACAATGGCACGATCGAACCCCGCCTGTTAATGGAATTGCAGGAAGGCCCGCCGAGGGATGCTTTGACCCCCTCCGCCCTAGAGCAACAGCCAGGGATGACCCTCTTTATTTGCCAGACCATTCTCAAAACCTTGGGGGGTAGTTTAGAGTTTTATCACTTAGAAGATGGGCGGGTGATGAGTCGGATGGTGTTACCGTTTATTGTCCAGTGAGATCCCCTCTGCCCCCACAGAACACCGTTCCCCCTGAAGAAAGTTGGCGCTGGCTTTGGGGCTCCGATCGTTGTGGAATAGGCCCCAATAGGGTTCTGGATTAAGGGCAGGAGTCGAGGACTGGGTTGCTCCTTGTCCAGTCGATCGCTTCCAGGGCAGGTCAAAGGCGGTAAAGAAAATGAATTTTACGGAGGTTTGGCTTAAGGCTTGGTAATACTGGGCTTGGGCTGCTTCGCTGACTTCTGGATCCCCCGCTGTGGGCAGTCCCACTTCTTTAAAAACCAGGGGACGATCGCTGAGGGCTTGGAGGCGCTTAAACCAGGTTTCTGTCCATTGAGCCGCCGCGAGGGGTTCTTTAACCGGACTAAAGTAGGGATGGGCATTGGGAAAGAGCCAGTCCCCCACCTGCCGTAAACGATCGTCTAGCAAATAATCCTTGAATTCTTCACTGGTGGTCACGGGTTTGTGGGTTTGTTCCTGAAGGGTGGCGATCGTGGTAGCTAAGGTTTCCCAAGTGTAACGTTTCCCCAGACCTTCATTCCCCACCACAAAACCCAACACCAAGGGATCCCCCTGAAACGCCTTCACCGCCTCCTGCTCCTCCACACTCTCTAAATTCCATATCCCTAGGACAATCCCCTCAAACCCTTGCTGCTGTGCCAATTGGGGTAGATTTAGTAAGACCTGGGGTTGGGAGCGATCGACATAATTAGCCCGGTAGGTCACTAAGCCTTTGACCCCAAAATCCCGTAAGGTGCGTAGATCCGCTTCCACCTCCGCCTGGGTGGGCCAATGGGGCGGGGTTAGGGTGGGGTCAAAGGTGGATGGAGTATAGGTCACCCAACAGTTTTGCCGAAAGGACTGGACTAAAGACTGGACTAACCCTCCCCGATCGTCCTCTTGGGCTGAAGGATGGGGGGATGGGGCGTTCAGGGTAGTCTGGCAACCTCCGACCAACATGAGGAGGGGTAAGCCTAGGCTTCTGAGTTTCAAGGATTTATCTCCGGCTTGACTGCATTCCAAAATAATCTAGCAATTGTTCCTGAATTTCTTAATCAAGAACCTCTTCCTCCTCTTTCAGAAAAAATCCCACAAAAAAAAGACCCCCTTCAGTCCACTGAAGCAGGTCTAGATGCTAGTCGAGAGAGTCAAAACAAAGCTGGGTTTACCCTAAGTCAACGCGAGGTCAACCATCAGTAACAAAGTGGAGAATACATGAAGAGAAGGGCGCACCCTAGAGCGATCGGCTGGCGTAGGCATCATTGGCCACAAAACCCGGCACCCGCTCGGTATAGTCTGTTTTGCTACCAGTGACCACTTCAGCGATCGTTTCAAAACTATCAGAGTTCCAGTTCCGCTCGTGGATGGGCTTAGACTGTTCTCCTCGGAAGTAGGCTTGACTTCCTAAAACTACTACGGCTACCCAACCCACGATCGCTAAGGCAACTAAAAATGTAACCATGTCCTTTCCTCCTGTTTTCTGGAATCGGAGACTTAACGCACCGCTTTAAGAGGTTTGTTAAGTTATGTAACTTTTCATGTAAATAAATGTAACATACCTTGACAAAAATAGCTCGTATTTAGCCAAAAAGATTTTGGCTAACCTCTGAACCCGGTTAATTTGTCCAAAAACCTGGCCCCTACGCTCAAGAAGGGGTAGACAGCAAACCACACTCTGTTGGCTGAATTTGATGCTTGGCTAAATTGGCTAATTCCTGAAGTTGACTAATGGCTTCAGCCCCTTCCAGTTTCATTAACTCCCGATCGTCTCGGAGTTCTGTCCAGGTAATCCCATAATCGGAGACGAGGAACCGGATCAGGTGATTATCCGCCAGGCTGACCATAAACGAGGCGCTGGTCATTTCACCGCCACAGGTGTAACAAGAGGCTAAATATCCTTGATTTTCCAAGACGATCGCTAAAGCCTGGAGGCTCATTACCAAGTCCCGTACAAATTGTCGATGCTGTTCCGCCAGTCGTAAAAACACGTTCCCTCCAAGAATCGTAATTTAATTTTACACTTTCTTAAGATTTATAACCTACTCTCACCGGGAACCTTAAAAATCCACCGTTTGTCCCCGTATGCTCATCTACGGGCTGAAGTGCGCCTGGGGCAAGCCATTAAGGAACTCAGAGGCTCAAACTAAACGCCCTAGAGCGGATGTGCAGCCTTAGATCAAAAAACGATGAAAGGCTTTCCTGTCGCTCTGTTTAGGCATTCTCCTACGGTTTTGGGGAATATGGAGAAAAATTAAAGTTAAATTAAAGTTACATTAAAATTATCCTGCACTATAGCGTGTTTCTCCTTCATTGGTATGTCTATCCCTTCCCTGAGTCCTTCCCCAAATGCGATCGGTTCTGAGCCAACTACTCCGATTGCGGAAATGTTTAACCTGCCCGTCTATGAATGGCTCTGGCATGACCATACTATTCGCTACACCGTTCTAGGCGAAGGACAGCCCCTGTTGTTGGTGCATGGTTTTGGGGCCTCCTTTGGGCACTGGCGCAATAATATCCCCGTTTTGGCGGCGGCGGGCTATCAGGTCTATGGGTTGGATCTCCTGGGTTTTGGGGCTTCAGATAAGCCGATTTTGGACTATAGTCTTAACCTTTGGCAGGGTTTACTCGAAGCTTTTTGGCAAGCCCACATCCGTCGCCCCGTGGTCTTTGTAGGGAATTCCATCGGTGCTTTGCTCAGCCTCATGGTGACGATCGATCGTCCTGAATGGGTCAGGGGATCGGTGTTACTCAACTGTGCCGGGGGACTAAACCATCGCCCCGAAGAGTTACATTTTCCCCTCGGTGCCATTATGGGGCTTTTTAGCTGGGCGGTGAACCATCCCCTCCTGGGCCCGTTTTTGTTTAATGGCGTTCGCCAAAAGTCCCAGATTCGCCGTACCCTGCATCAGGTTTATGGCAACCCCGCAGCGGTGACCGATGAATTAGTGGATCTGCTCTATGAGCCCTCCTGTCATCCCCACGCCCAAAAGGTGTTTGCCTCCATTTTGTCTGCACCCCCTGGGCCATCCCCCACGGAATTATTGCCCCGCTTACAACGCCCCCTTTTAGTGCTTTGGGGAGAAGCGGATCCCTGGACTCCCCTGAGTGGGGGTACAATTTTCCAGACCTGCGATCGTGCGGATCTGATTCAATTTAAGAGTCTACCGGGCACAGGACACTGCCCCCACGACGATCGTCCAGAGTTGACCAATCCCCTGATTGTAGACTGGCTCGAATGTTTAAGCCAATCCGTCAATTAACCCCCCCGTTCCCAACCTCCGCCCAAACCCAAACCTAAAAACGCAAAAAAAAGCAATAAAAGACAAGAAGATTGCCAAGATGCGGTAAAGTGACGCTGAGCTACTATGCCAGTACTCTCTGCCATTACTCTCTAGCCTCAGCGATCGCGTATGATTTTGGAACGTGCCAGCGGTGTTCTTCTCCATCCTACTTCCTTACCGAGTCGCCACGGCATTGGTGATTTAGGCAAGGGGGCATACGATTTTATCGATTTTTTGCAAGCCAGTGGACAACGCTACTGGCAAATTCTGCCCCTCGGCCCCACCGGCTATGAGCATTCCCCCTACATTATGAATTACAGCACCTTTGCGGGGAATCCGTTGATGATCAGTTTGGAAAAGCTGCTGGAACAAGGATTGCTCCAAGGGGATGAGTTAACGGTATTGCCTCATTTGCCCCATAGTCGGCGGGATTGGGTCGAGTTCGATCGGGT
>Ga0129333_10005773_pt1 | contig 11664 bp, 8 predicted proteins | sample CPB6_08_DNA_FD_94474 | JGI IMG/M metagenome (GOLD analysis project Ga0129333, IMG submission 94474) | Freshwater to marine salinity gradient microbial communities from Chesapeake Bay, USA - CPBay_Sum_0.6_0.8_DNA | ecosystem: Environmental > Aquatic > Marine > Coastal | place: USA: Chesapeake Bay... | reverse complement strand
ATTATTAACGAAGATATTATATATAAAAATGTAATGCTAAAAGAAAAGATAAGTTTAGATTTGGATAAGTTTATTTTATTTAATTAATATATAATGAACAAAACTCGTAAAAATAGAAATACCCATAATAAAACAAAAAAATATGTTTTCACTAAAAGCGAATACAATTCTGGCGATGGAATGCTTGTTAGCGTTTGGGGTGCTCCCATGTGGCATTATCTTCACACAATGAGTTTTAATTATCCAGCAAAACCTACATTACAAGATAAAAAACATTATAAAGATTTTATTTACAATTTAAGGTATGTTTTACCGTGTAAATATTGTAGAATAAATTTAACGAATAATCTTAAGAAAAAACCATTATTAATGTGTCATATGGCAAGTAGATCTACTTTCTCACGATATATATATGAATTACATGAATTAGTGAATAAAATGTTGAATAAAAAATCCAATTTATCTTATTGTGACGTGAGAGAAAGATATGAACACTTTAGATCCAGATGTACAGAAGAAAAACCAAAAATATTTACATTTAAACGAAGTGAAACCAGAAAGAAGAGAGAAAAGGGGTGTACAGAGCCATTATACGGCAAAAAATCTAAATGTATTATTAATATTGTTCCACAGGAAGAAAAAAGTGCTACATTTCAAATGGATAAAAAATGTATTAAAACGAGAGAATAATATTGTAAAAATGCTTTTAAGGAATAAATAATGAAAGAAAAAATAATGAAAAAAGAATCATTAAATTATTTATTGAAGTAATAAATTATTTAATTATTAAATACTATTTACATACCAAATTGAGAGAAATCATTTAATACTGGAGCAGGTAAATAATCATTATTAATAGCATCATAATTAGGCACTTTTTTACATTCAAAAGCAGGTTCAGGACATCTGGCGCAAGCTGGACATGCTGGACATGGTTCTTGTCTTGGACAAGCTGATGATGTGGGACAAGCAGGACAAACTGGTGGCACAACTTCTGTTTTTAATATATATAAGTCTTCTTGGCCTGGAGGTATTTGACTTGCTGGAATGCCATGTGGTAAACTGTTGTAATAATTAGAGCCAGGTGGATTATAAGGCCCAGCAGACCCAGGTGGATTGTATCCTGGTGGATTATAAGGTCCAGCAGAACCTGGTGGATTATATCCTGGTGGATTATAAGGTCCAGCAGTTCCAGGTGGATTGTATCCTGGTGGATTATAAGGTCCAGCAGAACCTGGTGGATTATAAGGTCCATAATATTGATTTCCATAAGTTGATGGTGTTCCGGCAACAGTATTGCCTGCTGGTCCTTGAGCATAGTAAGCCGTATTTCCTGCTGGGCCAGTAACAGAACCAGCTGAGCCCCCATATGCTCCTTGATAAGATGAAGAATTAATAGAACTTCCTGTGCTACCATAATATTGAGTAGACGATGGGGTTCCAGATACATTATAATAATATGTGCCAGATGAGGTTGTAACTTTGATAGCTTGTTGTCCATTGTTAGTATTAACTACAGTTGCTGTATCACCATTTGGACCGTAATATGTGGTTGCGGTTCCATTATTTCCATAATAATTTGTGTAACTTTCAACGGTTGTGGATGAAGCATCGGTTGATGTTGTTTGTTGTGGTGTAAATGTTACTGGTGAAGTTGATCCAGGCAATGTTATTTGTAATGATTGTGTGCCATCACTATTAGTAACGACTACTGCTGTTGTTCCATTTTGACCATAAAAAGTAGTTCCTGTAGTTAACTGTGTAGATCCACCAGTATAATGATTGTAATTATCATATGTATTGCTTGAATAACCACCAGAAGATGAACCAGAAGATGAACCAGAAGATGAACCATAATTATATCCAGTTCCATTACCGTCACCAGTCATATTAAAATTTGCTGTAAAATTGCCTGTTAACCCTTCCTTTCCACAATTGCCTCCTAAAAAGGAACATAACACAAGGCCTAATAATAAAATCAGGAATAGAAATAATGCTTCAGTATTCATTGTATAATTTATATAGTGAAAAAATTTAATTAATATTTTGTAAACTTTAAAATTGAATTAATTTTAAATAATTAATATTATTATAAATAATATAATGAAAACAGATTACAAATCAGCTGAAATTATTGATGATTCTTCATCGGATGAAGAATATGTTATTCAACCAAAGGTAGATTCGCTTAAAAAATCAAAAAAATTAAAAGTAATAAAAGAGAAAACAAAAACTATATTAAAAAGCTGTCATAATGAAGATGAAAAAATATTGGAAATAGGAGTTGATGAAGCCGGAAGAGGACCATTATTTGGAAGAGTTTACACAGCAGCAGTAATTTTACCTAAAGATGATTCGTTTGATTATTCGAAAGTAAAAGATAGTAAAAAATTTCATTCAAAAAAGAAGATTGAAGAAGCAGCTGAATATGTTAAAAATAATGCGTTAGCGTGGCATGTTAGTTATGAAGATGAAAAAAAGATTGATGAAATAAATATTCTACAGGCTACTCAATTATCAATGCATAATTCAATTATGGAGGTAAGGAAAAAATATAACAAAGTATTAAATTCTAATGGTAAACAAGAGAAATTAGATTATCATTTTAGTTTATTAATTGATGGAAATTACTTTAACCCAATTACATTATTTAATAAAGATTCTAATAAAATAGAAACAATACCATATATGACAGTTGAAGGAGGTGATAATAAATATGCTTCGATTGCTGCTGCCTCTATTTTGGCCAAAGTGGAGCGCGATAAATATATAGATGAATTATGTGAACAATATCCTGAATTATCAGACCATTATGGGATAGACACTAACAAAGGTTATGGCGCAAAAAGACATTTGGAAGGAATCAAAGAACATGGAATTACAATATGGCATCGTCGCAGTTTTGCTCCATGTAAAAATTATGTATAAACAAATTATTTATTTAATAATAATAAAAAAAATTGATTTTTTATTTGTGTATTTAATAAATTTATAAATACTTAAACAAGGACTTAAAATCTTATACACAAGTAAATAAAATAACAACATGAAATTTTTAGTTTTTGACACAGAAACTACTGGATTACCACAATCTAAATTTATAAGTCCTTCTACATTAAATTTATGGCCTTACATTGTTCAATTTAGTTATATTATTTATGATTCCTCATTTAATGACATTGTTGAATCAAAAGATTATATAATTAAGGTTCCTGAAAATGTGATAATACCGAATGAGTCTTCCAAGATTCATGGAATAACAAACGATATATCCAATGAAAAAGGTGTTGATATCAATGATGTATTTATAGAATTTTTCAAACATTTAAAAAATGTAGATACATTAATTGGTCATAATATTCAATTTGATATTAATATGATTAAAATAGAATTATTGCGAATTATTAATAACGAATTATATTCACCCAATCAAATTAAATTACATAAACATAATTTACATTATATTACAAATTATCAGAATATAACATGTACATTAAAAGATTCTATAACATTTTGTAATATTCAATTAATGGATAAATTTGGAAACCCATTTTTAAAATATCCAAAATTGGTTGAGCTACATGAAAAATTATTTAATACAATTCCAAATAATTTACATAATTCATTCAATGATATTTTAGTGACCTTAAGATGTTTTATGAAATTGAAACATGATATTGATTTAATAGATAATTGTGAAAGTTTTAAAAAATATTCATATAATTTAGGTTTAGTATAATATGAACGAAAATATAGTTACAAATATAGATTTACACCTTTGAAGATTTACGCCTATATTATTGAAAAAATAACTTAAAGAGATTACCTTACTTTACTACAATAAGTATAATGACTTTAATAAAATAAAATGTCTTTAAATAGTTTTTCAATAATATTCAGCGTTTTAAATATCCAAAGGTGTAAAATCGCGCAAAACCGACAACAAACTGGAGGAGTAAATTTACGTAATCAAATTTTAAATTTTATAAGAACAATGATTCTTTTTTTAATTATAGGTTCACCATTAAGCTTGTCACAAAAGTTTGATCAACATATTATTCAACAATCTGGACAACTACAAGCAGTAATAAATGATGCTAATATGATTCCACAACTTAACCAAAGAATAATTGATTTAAGTATAGATGATTTAAGTGAAATTGCTATGGATAAACAAGCGGTACAATCTAAAAAACCTCTTCAAATGGGAGAATTTGTTACATTATATGATAATGTAATTAAAGAACAACAAAAACAGTTAGTAACAAGATTTATAAATTTGTTCCAAATTCAACAAGATGGACTTCAATTTCTTCAACAAATTATTAGAAAATTTAATGGTGGTCTACGACAATTTTCAAATGGAGTTGAAGAAACGTGTGTTGAATTAATGACAGAAGCATATCGAAAACAATTTTTTAAAGATATGAAGGGGTTTGATGATTTAGATGAAACCTCACAAAAATTAGAAGAGTTACAACAAAATGTAAGTTTACATAAATTAGAATTAGCAGAAAAAACTACCGGAGCAATTGTAGGAACAGCACTAACAGGTGTTACATCAGCATTAGTAGGTGATTATTCATATGTTATTGAAAATATTATGCCATATTTGGCAGAATTTGGCAGCTCTCTTTATGATTCTTTATCAAATACAGAAAAAATTGTAAAAGAAACAAGATTAATTATAGGTCAATCACAATCAAATTTAATAGAATATTCTCCACAACAAAGAATACAAATAGAAGAAAAAGCATTCGATATATCAAAATTCTATTGTTTGTTTGGTTTTAATCTACAATTAAAATTAAATGCCACTGATGTAACTTTAATAGGCGGAAAAATAGAATATGATTGGTTATTAATTACAATAATTTTATTAGATAAAAATATAGATTATAGAATTACCACTATTTCCCTTAATAAAGGTGGCAATATGAATGAATTATATGAGTTAAGTAGTTTAAAACAAAGATTTTATATACTTAAAGGAATTACTCAAAAATTAAATGAAATTATTAATTTTTCGATGTATGCACATTTATCTACATTACAGATTTCTCCAAGTCCGAAAACATTAGAAGAAATTGACAAATATTTTAATGATCAACTACAATATTTGTTGGATATGTTGGAACAACTAAATAAAACATTTCCATTAAGAGAAAAACAAATACAAAAGAATAAAGAAATATTCGAAGCGAACAATGAGTTAGATAGATTAGACCTTCAATTACAACAACAACAAGTAGCAGCAGAAAGAGAATTTCAAGAAAAAAGACATAATATAACTCAAACAGAAACTCAAATGAAAGCCGATGAAATAACAAATTGGTGGGTTTATACTAAAACATTACTTAAATCCTATTTAACTGTATTTAACAGCGCACCTGAATTTATTGGTGAAAGTTTAAATAAATTTACAAGAGCTTTGACAGATGCTTGTTTAAGTATTCCTTTAGGATTTGTTCAATCTGTTTTGGGTTTTTGTAATAATATTCTTTGGTCATTTGTAATCAATCATTCAGGATATGTAATTATCGGCGTCGTTATAGTAGTAGTGGGTTTTTTTATAAGAGGGTTAACATTAACAACAAGAGTTTTTAGATTTGGAAGAGACGCTTTTGTTTATGTAACATATGGTAGTTTTAGTTGTATATACAAATTGGTGGTCAGACCTTTTCGGTCGGTGTAATTTATAAAAGAGTTGATACCATAGCTGTTGGTCAAATAAATAATGTCCAATATACTCCAACTCTTTGAAGTGATATACAATCCAGACGGTGTCCGCTTGTAAATAATGGTGGTAGTATAAAGAAACAATCAAACCATGTATATAATAGAACAAAAACACGTTTTATCAAAAACATAATACCAAAAAAAATATAATAAATAATATGATATTGTATTTAATTATATTATTTATTCTTTTATGCTGAACACATTTCACAAATTTCTTCATGCTCTTTTTCGTCATGGTTTTGTTCTGGCTCAATTGTAAATTGTTGTGCTTGATGCTTTGCTTTTCTACGCAAATAATAAATTCCTGTTTTTAATCCTTTTTTCCACGAATAAAAGTGCATCGATGTTAAAGCATTATAGGTTGGATCTTCCATCCATAAATTTAAACTTTGGCTTTGACAAATAAATGCGCCTCTATCTGCTGCCATATCAATTATATGTTTCATTGGTATTTCCCAAACTATTTTGTATTTATTTCTTATGTGTTCAGGTAAAACAGTTAATTGTTGTATAGAACCTTTATTCGCAATAATATTATTTTTAATTTTTTCATTCCAATGTCCCAATTCAATTAATTCTTTCATTAGATATTTATTCACTACAACAAATTCGCCTGCTAATGTTCTTCTTGAATATAAATTACTTGTAAATGGTTCGAAACATTCATTAAATCCTAATATTTGTGATGTAGATGCTGTTGGCATCGGAGCGACTAATAATGAGTTTCTGAGACCATATTTTGTAATTGATTCTTTGAGAGAAGTCCAGTCATATCTGTCACTTGGTTTTATAGACCAAAGATCAAATTGAAGTATTCCTTGTGATGCTGGAGATCCATTGAAAGAACTATAAGCACAAAAACAAGGCTCAGATTTTCTATATATTCTTATTTCATATTCATTAAATAATTCATATATTGGTTTATTATTTGATAATTCAATCATTCTTTCAACTACTATTTCATTACTTCTCTCTAAAGCTGCGTGATAAATAGTTTCGAATATAAGTTTATTGACTTCTTTCGCATCTTCTGAATGAAAAGGAATATCCATTAAGACAAATGTATCTGCTAATCCTTGAACACCAATACCAATTGGTCTATGTTTCAAATTGCTGCGCTTTGTTTTTTCTGTTGGGTAAAAATTAATATCAATTACTTTATTTAAATTATTTGTCACAACTTTTGTAACTTCGTGTAATTTATCATAATCAAATTGCTTTGTAACTTGGTCAACAAATGTTGGTAATCCAATTGACGCAAGATTACATACTGCTGTTTCTTTATCGTCTGAATACTCGATTATTTCACAACATAAGTTAGACGATTTAATAGTTCCCAAATTTTTCTGATTTGATTTAAAATTCGCAGCGTCTTTATATAATAAATATGGTGTACCAGTTTCCATTTGAGCATCCAAAATTTTAAACCATAAATCACGCGCATTAATTGTTTTTCTTACTTTACCTTCTAACTCATATTTTTCATAAAGTTCAGCAAATTCAGAACCATACACGTCACTTAGACCAGGACATTCGTGCGGACACATAAGTGACCACTTACCACTGCTTTTTACTCTATCCATAAATAAATCGGAAATCCATAAAGCGTAAAATAAATCTCTGGCTTTCATTTCTTCATCACCATGATTCTTTTTCATTTCTAAAAAATCTTCTATGTCCGCATGCCAAGGTTCTAAATAAATAGCGAATGAACCATTACGCTTATTGCCGCCTTGATCAACATACCGAGCTGTATTATTAAAAACACGTAACATTGGTACTAAACCATTCGATGTTCCATTTGTTCCTACAATGTGGGTTCCTTTAGCACGAATATTATGAATATGTAATCCAACACCACCTGCCCATTTAGAAATATGAGCGCAATCCTTTAATGTATTAAAAATACCATCTATACTATCATCTTCCATCGCAACTAAATAACAGCTTGATAATTGTGGTCTTGGTGTTCCAGCATTAAATAATGTTGGAGTAGCATGAGTAAAATATTTCTGAGACATTAAATCATATGTTTCTTTTACTAAATGTAAAGAAATTTCGGATTCTAAATCTCCATGTATTCCAATTGCCACTCGCATCCACATATGTTGAATACGCTCTACGGTCTTATTACCTAATTTAAATAAATATGCTCTCTCTAATGTCTTAAAACCAAAGTAATCAATTAAATAATCTCTGTCGTGAACAATATATTTGTCAATCTCTTCTTTATATTTTAGTGTAAAATTCCAAAGCGAATTAGAAACAAGACTTCTATTTTGTCCATGGATATCCTTAAAATCATATAATTGTTTCATTACATTTGAAAAAAGAGAATCTGTATTCTTTTGATGATTTGAAATAACAATTCTTCCGGCTAATACACCATAATCTGGATTATTCGTTGAAAGAGAGGCACATTGCTCTGCTGTTAATTCATCAATTTTAGTTGTAGAAATTGTGTCATATAATTGATCAATAACTTTCATAACAAGCGATTGGTAATTAATATGAATATTTGCCTCATGACCTAATTTTCTAATTCTATTTAAAATTTTATCAAAAGCCAAATCTTCAAGCTCGCCATTTCGTTTTGTAACGCGCATTTCTGTTGTATTATCCATATTATTATATAATTTCATAATATATTTTTAAACTGTTTTATACTATTTATTAGAAATTTTAGATGATATAATTATAAAATATATAAATTAAAAATATATAATTTATATATATGAATCAATTTGTTTTTTTACTTTTATTAATAATATTAGCAATAGGTTTACCATTTATATTCAATTTACCAAATATTTATGAAGGTTATTCAAATTATTCATTAAATCAAGCCATGGGTAAAGTTCCTGATTCACAAACTCAAGTATTAGTACAAGATACCTATCCTCCAATTGGTAGAAATCAAATTTCTAACGATAACGCGAGTAATATATGGTGGCATTATCCAACTTTTAAATTAGGATCTTATGACCAAATTACTAATAATATAAGATATTCAAATAATCCAGATGTAGGAAGATGTACACCAGCTTCTATGTGTGGAGCATTATATCATCAAAAAGATATTGGTTCTAATTATGTAAAACCTTTACCACCAGTTAACCCTGATTGTGGGACTAGAGTTGGATATTTTACTACTGATGACCAATTAATCGATAGCTTGCCGTATAGAACAAATATGCAGAATATTTTGTATTAATATGTGTCACACTATAACTCTTCAATAGATTCTTTATACAATATTATACCGTCTTGGATGAGTTAAAATTGTGAAATTTACACATTATCATACTTATCTTCCTTAACAGAAGTATCGTATTCATTTATTTTTTTCATTTACGAATTTCATTTTCAATTCTTCCAATACTTATATAAAAGTATTATGTTTATTTTTATATAATAAAAATTGTGTCATTTATATTTTGCGTTATTTGTTCTTATAGTAAAAAATTAAGGGACTAAACCATATGTATATGGAGTACCTGGATTAGTTACATTAACGTTGATAGTTTGGTTCCTTATCATATTAAGCATAAATTTATTATTGACAGATGTATTTACCGAAAATATATTATAATCTCCAGTTACCAATGTTGTAATAAAAGGAACAATACTCCCACCAGCTGCTGTAAATTGTCCTCCTGCTATGAAACTATTATCTGAATCAACTACTATGGAAAACACTGGACCACTAATGCCTGATCCAAAAGTGATGAATTGAGAACTACTAAAAACCCATTTACCAATATTGTTTGCATTTATATTTCCGAAACGTTGAAAACTGCCACCAATATATAAATTATTATCTAAATCAAATTGTAATGCATATATTTCAGCATAGTCGGTGCCACCGTTCAATAAATTAGACCATACTGATGTATTTGGATTCCATATAGCAAGGGCCATTGCCGATATACCACCAGCTGTTTGAAAATTACCACCAACATATAAATTTCCGTTTATATCAAATGTTAGAGCGTATACGGTTGAATTTAATCCTGTACCTAAAGATGACCATGAAGAATTGGCAGGCGACCATTTAGCTATATAATTAGCTTGATTATTACCGGCAGTTGTGAAATTGCCGCCAAAATATACAAGATTGTTATTGAAATCAATTTGTAAACATCTTACTTGATTATTTACACCGTCACCTAAAGAAGACCAATTATTGCCATCCCATTTAGCTACAAAATTTATTGATTGTCCACCGACTTGATTAAAACTACCTCCAACATATAAATTGCCAGTTAAATCTGGTTGCAAACAATAAACAGTACTATCATTTACACCGTCACCTAAAGAAGACCAATTATTACCATCCCATTTAGCTACACGATTGGCCGGTTGTCCTCCGGCTTGAGTAAATTCGCCTCCAACATATATATTATTATTTGAATCAATAGCTAAAGCAAATACTACATAATTTACACCATCGCCTAATGCAGACCATTCAACACCATTCCATTTAGCTACATAATTTGCAGATATACCACCTATTTCAGTAAAAAACCCTCCAGCATATAGATTACCATTTGAATCATAAGCCATTGATCTTATGGTGCTGTTAGCTCCGGACGAACCTGTTGGAAACGAAGTATATTTGTTCATGATTAAATCACATGTTAAATAATTAATTGAATTCGAATTCAGATTTATATTTAATTCTCCTATATCTACACCGGGAGTAATAATCAAATCATTTGAATAACTGCTTAAATACAATTGATTAACAGTTAATCCTGTTCCTTGAGGACCTTGAGAGCCTGTATCACCTTGAGGGCCTTGAGAGCCTGTATCACCTTGAGAGCCTTTATCACCTTGAGGGCCTTGAGAGCCTGTATCACCTTGAGGGCCTGTATCACCTTGAGGGCCTGTATCACCTTGAGGGCCTGTTGCTCCTGTAGACGATGATGTGCCAGGGGTTCCTTGAGGGCCCGTATCACCTTGAGGACCTTGAATGCCTTGAGGACCTGTTGCCCCTGTAGACGATGCTTCACCAGGGGTTCCTTGAGGACCTGTATCACCTTGAGGACCTGTATCACCTTGAGGGCCTTGAATACCTTGAGGTCCTTGAATACCTTGAGGTCCTTGAATACCTTGAGGTCCTTGAGCACCTGCATCTCCTTGAGGACCTTGAGGGCCTGGAGGACCTTGTTCTCCTTGAGAACCTGTATCGCCTTGAGGTCCTTGTTCTCCTTTAACGCCTGGAGGACCTTGAATGCCTGGAAGACCTTGTTCTCCTTGAGAACCTGTATTACCAATTGGTCCTTGTTCTCCTGTAACGCCTTGAATGCCTCGAACGCCTTGAGGACCTGTATCACCAGCTTGTCCAATATCACCTTTTGATCCCATTACTCCTTGAGGACCTGTAGGACCAGTATCTCCTGTTACTTCTGACATTATATAATAATAATATATTTTATTTTTTTATATTATTATTTTTAAATTAATTAAAGAATGTACTATTAGGATTATACACGTACCAACAATATACCTGTATTTCACCCACTAAAGTTGTCCCTTTTATGTAAATTAAACCATTTAAAATATTAAAATATATGGATCCATAAGGAATAGTTGTATTATTTAAATCAGGTAAATCATTAGTAGAGTCTATATTATTAATATAAGTTATTGATGATGCTGGTCCCTGATCACCCTTAGGACCTTGAATGCCTTGAGAACCTTGAGTGCCTTGAATGCCTTGAGTACCTTGAGAACCTTGTGGTCCTGTATTACCTTGAGGACCTTGAACGCCTTCAAGGCCTTGACTGCCTTGAAGGCCTTGAGGACCTTGAGAACCTTGTGGTCCTGTATTACCTTGAAGGCCTTGACTGCCTTGAGGACCTTGAGAACCTTGTGGTCCTGTATTACCTTGAAGGCCTTGTGGTCCTGTATTACCTT
>Ga0129333_10005771_pt1 | contig 11665 bp, 21 predicted proteins | sample CPB6_08_DNA_FD_94474 | JGI IMG/M metagenome (GOLD analysis project Ga0129333, IMG submission 94474) | Freshwater to marine salinity gradient microbial communities from Chesapeake Bay, USA - CPBay_Sum_0.6_0.8_DNA | ecosystem: Environmental > Aquatic > Marine > Coastal | place: USA: Chesapeake... | reverse complement strand
TGGACCGGCTCCGGTGTGCCCGGCGCATCGCTCACCTACCAGAACCGCGTAGACCTCTACCGGCAGCTGCTCGACACCGCACTCACACCGGTCATGAACCTCATTCAGCAGCGCCTATCGATGAACGACGTGACGCCGCGCGGCCACACCGTCAGATTCGACACCACCACATTCCTGCGCCAAAACCCGAGCGATATCGCGCAGCTGATTGCCACGCTTCGGCCCCTGGACGTCATCACCGTGGACGAGGCCCGCGCCCTGCTCGACCTGCCCGCCCTCGGCGTCATTGACCCGCCCTCAACCCCCGCAGTGAGGTCACTATGAACACCACCGAACTCGTCGCCGAATTCGTCATCGACGTACGCGAGGACGACACCGACGGCGACACCGTCGCCCGATTCCACGGCCGCGCCGTCCCCTACGACACCCCCACCACCATCTTCGGCATACGCGAATCATTTGCGCCCGGCGCCTTCGATCCGGCCGACGTGATCGGCAAACCCATCGCATACCGGCACGGTGAACCGATCGGCTTGATTACCGGCGCCGAAAACCAGGCCGACGGCCTCTACGTCGATGGCAGCATCGTCAACACCACACTAGGACGCGACGCCGCCACGTTGATGCGCTCCAAAGCATCCCGCGGCCTGTCCGTCGGTTTCTCCCCCGTCGCCTCGACCTGGTCCAAAGCCAAGGACGCCGTGCGACACACCAAGGCGCAGCTCCTGGAGCTGAGCCTCACCCATATGCCCGCCTACCCGACCGCCGGGGTGGCGACCGTAAGAGAGGACAACACAGTGTCAGAAACCACCATCGAGGAAACCACCGCGGCGGTGGTGTCCACAGAGGACGTGCAGGCCCGCGAGGCCATCGCACAGGTACGCGAGCAGCTAGCTCAGATCGAAGCCCGCGCACACGTCACAGAATCACTGCACCCGCTGGCTGACTATCGCTCATTCGGCGACTACGTGAAGGCCGTATTCACCGGGGCCGAGGAGCGCGCCCTTGAGGTGTCGAACCTCGCCGACGCTCCGGGCCTTGTGCCACCGGTGTGGTTGCGTGACATCAAGGGCGTCCTCGATCGCGGCCGTCCGTGCATTAACGCCATCGGCGGGCCGTTGAGCGCGGCCGGCGCAGGCATGACCGTCAACTGGCCGTACTTTGACGGCAACCTGGCCAACATCGTGGCAGTCCAGGCCGCCGAGAACGACGAAGTGAATTCCGTCGATATCGACATTAAGAAGGGCACCGCAACGCTGGCCACCTATGCGGCGGGTAACCGCATGACCATTCAGGTCATCGAGCGCACCGACCCGTCCTACGTCGATGCACACTTCCGCATCATGGTGGGGGCATACGGCACCGAGACGGACTACGCCTTTCAGGCCGGCTTGTGGGCCAACGACACGGCCGGCCTCGACTACGACTTTTCGGCCGACAGCACCGGCTCCAAGTTCATTGAGGCAGTGTGGGCGGCCGCCACGGACGTGCAGACCGCGACCGGGCAGCCAGCCGAGGTCGTCTACGTGAACTCTGCCGTGTACAAGAAACTCGGCGCCTGGTCCTCATTCCAGGCTCAGAACTACCCCGTCCAGAACGTGGGCGGCACGTTCGACGGCCGCACCGGCCGCGCTACCGTCATGGGCCTGCCCGTGATCTTGGCGCCGGAATTTGCGACCGATGAGACGGAGGACGCGATCGTCACGAACCGGGCCGCGTGCGGCTGGTTCGAGGACGGCCCCCGCACCATCAGCGTGGACGTGGCCGCCAACCTCGGCCGCGAAACCGCGATCTATGGCTACGCCGTGTTCGCGCCGTTCATTTCCGCCGGCATCGTGTCGATCTACAACCAGGCCTAAACCGCCAACACCCCCCACAGAGAAGGGCGCCGACCATGGCACTCGTCACCGGCCAACAGCTGGCCGACGCGTTGCAGCTTGATTACGCTGCACCGCTCGATGACGTGCTCGACCAGGTCGCCGACGCAGCCGACGACATTGTCGGCGCCCTTCTCACCACCGCCGCGTACTCCGCGGAACCCCCCGCATGTAAAGAGGCGGCCCTATCGGTCGGCGTGGAAATCTTCCAGGCCCGCACCGCGGCCGGCGGGCAAGCCCTGTCCGTTGACTTTCAGCCCGGCCCCTACCGGCTCTCGACCTGGCTGACGCGCCGCGTGATGAGCCTCATTGCCCCATATATGAACCCCGCCGGCATGGTCGGGTGATTCGTGGCCCTGACCACTGACGCGCGCACCGACCTGGCCACCGCCCTTGGCAGTGTCGGGCCAACGGTGCACGCCACCCCGCCAGCCGTGCCCACACCACCATGCCTCGTGGTGGCACCGGACACCCCGTGGGTATCCATGAGCCGCCTCGGGTCCAAGCTCAACTACCAGGTGCGTCTACGCGTCCTAATCGTGGTGTCACCGCGCACCGTTGACGCCGCCGTCACCGAAGCCGAAACCCTCCTCGATGACGTCCTGGCCGCGATCCCCGACGCGTACACCGTCGAATACGTCGGCCCCCCACTGATTACCGACACCGGGCCCCAAGGCTCCGTAGTCACCACCGAGGTATCCGTCACAGTTCACATGAAGGAGTAAGACATGCCCGCAGTTTCCATCACCGGCTCACAGTTCACGGTGACCATCAACAGCACCGCCCGCACCGATCAGGTCATTAGTGGCACCATCACGATCACCCCCACCGTCGTGCGTACCAAGACTCTCGGTTCGGTTGCGTTCGATCAAACCGACCTGAACGGCAGCGCGGAAATCGAATTCCTCTACGACGAGGACACCGGCATGTATAACGCCCTCGAGGGCGCGGCCGCCGGTGGCAGCAGCGTCGCCCTCGTGGTTGATGGTGGCGCCGGCACCTGGACCGGGAGCGCCGTCTACATCGAGGAGCTGTCCATGGAGGTGGCCGCCGACGGCGTCGCCACCTGCTCCTGCACCTTCACCGGACCTATCTCGTTCGCCTGATGCTGCCCGACCTCCTCGTCAGCGTCGATGACGGCCCCGCCCAAATCGTGCGCGCAACCATGGCCGCACTCCGCAAAGCCGAAATGGCCTGTGGTGGGAAACTCACCGACGCTAACGAGATCGACCTTCAAATGGCGATTTGCTATTTCCAGCTCAATGCGCCAGCTGACGGCAGCATCCAGGACGTACGCGAATGGGCCGACGCGGTTGACCTACGGGTATTGGCCACCAGGACGCCGCCAAACCCTACGTGGCCGGATCGGTAGGCCGGCTGATTATGACCGTGAGTGCAGCACTCGGCGAACACCCCGACCGGATCCAAGAACTCGAGCCGGCGGCGTTCTTCGCACTCGCCCAGGAGGTGATCGCATGGCGCGCACCAATTCGGTAGACGCCTACGTCACCGGCCTGAACGAGCTGCTACGCGACCTGCGCGCACTCCCCAAGGAATACCAGGACAAGCTACGCGACGCCTCCCAAGACATCGCCTCCCGCTACATGGTGCCCTCATGGCAGGAGGCCGCCCTCAACGGTGCCGGCCGCTACGGGCCCGCGATCGCCGGCAGTGTCAAAGCGAAACGGGACCGCATCCCGGCCGTGTCGATCGGTGGCGCGCGCCGCGCGTTCTCCGGCGGCGCCTCCCCCACCATGGTGCGCTACCCGTCCGACTCCGGTGTCACCAACCCAAAAACACCAGGACCGGGCGCGTTATTCGGTGACGGTGGCAAATGGATCCAGCAGGCCCGCGGCTACATCACCCCAGCCATGCAGGAATGGGGCCAAGCCGTCGAGCGTGTGTGCGCGGACTTTAACCGGGGCGGTATCTGATGGCCGGCCGCACCCTCACCGTGTACCTGGCGGCCGACACGGACAAGTTCCGGCGCGAGATGAACCAGGCGCAGCGCGAGATGGGCAGCTTCCAAGGCGCCGTAGGCAAATTCTCCGGCGCCATGGGCGGCCTATTCGTGGGCGCCCTAGCGGCGGCCGGCTACGCACTCGGAAACTTCGTTAAAGACTTCGCGGTGGACGGCATCAAAGCCGCCGCCGAAAACGAGGCAGCGTTCGCCAAACTCACCAAACAACTGCAACTCTTGGGCCTGGAAACTGACGCGCCCCGCGTAGACACGTTCATCAACGCACTGAGCAGGGCCGCCGGCGTCGCAGATACCGAGCTTTATGGCGCCTTCACCAATCTGGTCCGCATCACCGGCGACACCAATTATTCGCTCAGCCTGCTCGAGACGGCACTCGACACCGCCGTCGGCACCGGAAAACCGCTAAGCACCGTCGTGGATGCCATCGGCAAGGCCGCAGGTGGCAGCGCCGGCGCACTGTCACGCCTGGTGCCCGAACTGAAAGGAATAGGCGACAAGGGCGCCACCGCGGAGGAAAAACTGCAAATTCTCTCCGACAAGTTTGAGGGCCAATACAAAACAGCGGCCGAAACCTACGAGGGCAAAATATCCCGGCTCGGCATCGCCTACGACGAACTGAAAGAATCATTCGGCACAGGATTCCTCGAGGCATTAGACACCGCCAACAACAAAACCGGCGACTACTCCAACACCATCCAAGAGTTTGAGCCATTCGTGAAAGAACTTGGCAAACGATTCGGCGAGATCATCACCGCGCTAGGCATCGTGACTAACTTCGTTATCGATGCGAAGGAGAAGTTCAACGACTGGCACGAAGATCTGACCGGCCTAAATAAGTTTATCGTTGACGTACTGCTCAAAACCCTGTACGCCATGGTCAACCCGATGGACGCCCTCGTTGGGGCAATCCAGACCGCCATAGATAAATTCCGTGAGCTCCTGTCCCTCATGGGCCAACAGACCCCCGCCGCCCCCAACGGCCAAGGCACACCAGGCCGGCCGTTGCCTTCCACGCGTAGCGCCGCCCGCGTGACCGAGTCATCAGTGGGTACGGCGATCTACCGCGTCCTAGCGAACACTGACGCCCGGAACGGGTACGTAGCGGGGGCGGTGCTGTCATGACCGTCACCGCTGTCCGCGTCAACAGCACACCGCTGAACCTTGACGACATTCCCTACTCCGTCACCGTGTCGCACGGGCGGAACGACATCACCAGTGGGCCGCAACCAGGTCTAGCCCAATTGGACCTATTCATCACCGGCCAGGCCACCATCCCGGTGAGCTTGGGTGACACCCTCGAAATAGACGCATACTCCACCACCAGATTCACCGGCACCGTCTCGGATCTCGTGCTCGAGCACATGCCACCCGCGCAGGACGCCGACCCCATGACCCGGCTCACCATCACCGGCATCGGCCCACTGGCCCGCCTAGGCCGGTTGTATGCCGGTGAGTCAGGATTCCCGGCCGAGGATCTCGATGTGCGGGTAGCCGCGATCCTCGACACCACCGGCCTCACCTACGTTGCCGAAACAGACCCGGACATAGCCCTGAACGCCTACGACCCGAACTACGACACGGTCGCCTCACTCTTGGCTGAGCTGTGCGAGTGGACCGGGGCGACCGTCTACGACATGCCCGACGGTTCCGTCAGGTTCGAGTCCTATACGCGCCGCGGCTACGACTACAGCAACGCGATTTGGTCCGACTACATCACCGAAACCTGGGATGACCTGCTGGGCACCTGGGCGAACCAAACCAGCGCCGGTAGCGCCGCCCCCACACCCGTAGAACTGCCGGCGGGCTCCGTCGTGTGGGAACCGACCTGGCAAACCACCGCCAACACGATCCTCAACGACGTCACCGTCACGTACGGCACCGCCGACCCGCAACTGACCGAACAGGTCACCGACACCGCCTCAATAGCGTTGTTCGATCGGCGGGCCGTCGAGCTCGAAACCGGCCTAGCCAACGACTACGACGCCACCCGCCGCGCCCAGCTCGTCATCACATCCCAGGCCGCGGAACGCTGGCAGCTCGGGCAAGTGACCGTCCTACTTGATGAGCTAACCGCGGGGCAGCGCACCAGCGTGCTTGGACTGAGGGAAGGCGGCCGCGTTCTCATCACCGGGCTACCGCAACCGAACCCGCAAAACACCGCCGAATTCGTCGGTGTCGTCGAGGGCTGGACTGATCAATTCGTGGACGGATTCCACACAACCACGATCAGCCTCTCGGATCCGCGCTACTCCTACGCCGTCATCAGCTGGGCCGATGCACCCGCCACCGCGACATGGGGCGGGGTATCGGTGACGAAAACGTGGGCCGACATCATCCTGCCGGCCGACCTCGAGTAAAGGGACAACCATGCCAAACACCACCTACGGAACCCCGTACGCGCAATCGAGCGACCTGGTCAGTAACTGGCCCGGTGTGTCCTCGAACGTTGCCGACCGCATTGATGACGTGTCATTTAAGGGCAACGGCCTGAACGATCAGACCGGCACCAGCTACACCCTGGTTCTAACCGATGCCGGGAAAACCGTCACGCTTAACAATGCTGCCGCCGTCACCGTGACCATTCCAACCAATGCGTCAGTGGCCTACGAAACCGGCACCACAATCAGCCTGACCAATAAGGGCGCCGGAGTAGTAACGGTGTCACCGGCCGGCGGCGTCACACTCAACAACTCCGTAACGCTCCCGCAGCACAACACGGCCTACATCCAAAAGCTGGACACCAACACTTGGGTCATGGTGACAGCCCCGGCACCAGGCCTAACGTTCATTACGTCGTCTACGTTTTCCGCTGTTTCTTCTGTGAGTGTCAATAACTGTTTCACGTCAACGTATGACAACTATAGAATCACCTTAACGTTCACTGCCGCGTCAACTGACCTGAATGTGCGCTTACGCTTACGTGCATCAGGAAGTGACAACTCGACCAGTAATTACGACTCGCAGTTACTGTACGTGACCGGTACGACTGTGACAGGACAACAGAACACCGGCACAAGTGGCAATACGCAATGGGGTCTATTCGGAGGTTTCGAGTCCGATCAGCCAACGGCATCACACATGATCGCCGACATCGTTGGCCCGCAACTCACTTCCTACACAAAACTCAGCGGCACAGCCGTGGTACTAGGCACAGCTGATGGATTCACATACAACATGCTACTAGGAAATATGTTCAAAGCCACTACCGCATTTGATGGATTCAGTTTGCTAACTTCAACTGGCACCATTTCCGGCACTGTTCGCGTCTACGGATATAGGAATTCCTGATGACCATTTTGGAAATTTGGGCAGACACCGGCGAAACCATCGAGCGCGAACCAACACCGGAGGAAGTCGCGCAACGTGCACAGGACGAGGCCGACGCCGCAGCAGCCGCCCAGGCCGCAGCTGACGCAGCGGCCGCCCAGGCCGCAGTAGCCGCGGCGGCCATCGCGCACGCCAAGTCGTTGGGATTCACTGACGAAATGATCGCCGCCATGTACCCCAATCTGGTGTTCCCATGACCCTCGAAGCTGCCGGCACCGTCGTAGCGATCGGCGCCACCATCCTGGCCGGCCTGCTGTGGATGATCCGCGCCCAAGTGTCAATGCTGAAGGAATTTCGACCCAACGGCGGGCAATCCATGCGCGACCAACTTAACCGCATCGAGGCCCGACTCGATAACCACATCGACAACCACCAACGGGGCCGCACATGACAAACACGTTTGGTAAATGGTTAGCAAACACACCTGAGGGCACAGTGCTCAAGGTCGCACTCGGCGCGGCATTAGGCGCGCTATTGGACTGGGTAGTGACCGCCGAAGTCAGCCCGCTGATCGTCGGCATTACCGCGGCCATCGTGCCCGTGCTCATCAACTACCTCAACCCCATGGATGGCAGATATGGCACGGGCGCCGACAAGCATTAACGGGTGGCCGGTCCTTCCTCGAGGTGACCGGCGCCTAGCTACAAAACAGATTCCCGGCACACGGATCCGTATCACCGCGCGGCGGGAAGTGCTGCCGTACCTGGTGGGCCTGGCCGTGGACTACGCCGACACCATTGCCCCACTGATTGCCGGCGAGGTCGGGGCCTACAACTATCGACCGAGCCGCGTGAGCAAGGCCTGGAGCAACCACGCAAGTGGAACGGCCATTGACATTAACTGGAGCCATGAGGGCGCCCAGCGCCTGGTGAACAAGAAGTGGTGGCAGCGGCGCCGCACCGCCCTCAATGCGCTCAAGAAGAAATACAAGCTGATGACTTGGGGCGGTGACTGGTCGGACAGGTATTACGACCCGATGCACTGGGAGCTGAAGCGCGGCACCTCGGTAGCCCAAGTGGAGCGGGAAATACAACGTCTCGGGCTAGAAAATTTGGCCCCAAAGTCCCCAAGTGAGCGCACGAGTCACGTTAGCGACACGCCGTAACGCCCCGGTACTGGACGAATCCAGGCCGGGGCGTTACGTTGCGGGTGTCGAAAACCTGCGGGACTAAGCCTACTGGTCGGGGTGATAACGCCGACTAGGGATATTATGTCAGATAATCCTGGCGTAAAAATCTAGGCCTACGTTCCGCCCCACGAGGGGAGGAAAAGTGCCACACATCACCGCATTCGCAAAAGCCAGCACCCCATTTGGGCCGATCGCTGGCAGGACCGCCATAACCGTAGTCAGCGGCGGCCAAGACCTGGCCGTGATCGAATTCACCGCGGGCCCCACGCCCGTCATGCTGTCGATCGGCGACAGCAACCTTCACGCCTTTATTGAGGCCCTGGCCGAGGTGTGCAATGAGCTGCACGCCCAACGCGTCAAGGCCAACCTGCCCGCCACCCTCGAGGTGGCGTCATGATCCCGGCGCGTCGCCTCCCCTGTCCTAACGCGCCGGGGGCGCGACGTGGGGCGGCCGCCTCCTTCAACGGCCGCCCCACGATCGGGGGCACGCCATGACCCTGCTGATGATTGCTGGAGCTTGCGCCGCCATATGGGCCTGCACTGAGCTGGTGCTACGGGTGCGCCGGGCGCGGTTCGATCGCCACACCCACCAGGCCATGAATCTGGCCCGCGCCGACGAGCTCGAGCGGCGCCGCCACCTGGCCCTGGTCAAGGCCCTGGGCGGTGAGGCATGATCGCCTCACTGTTGGCCGGCCTGGTCGCCGTCGCCCCCGCCGGGATGCCACCCGTGGACGCCTGCCATGTGCAGCCACGCAGCACTCACTGCGTGTTCGTGCAGCCGGTCAGTATGGAGATGGCCGCGGCCCGATCCAGGCAAGCCACGGTGCTTACTGGTTGGGGCAAGAGCCTGTACCGCGGCATGTGGTGGCGCCCCGAATACGCGCCGCTCAGGAAATGCATCATGGACCGGGAGTCCAACTTTCGGTACACGGCAAAGAACCCAACGTCGAGCGCATCCGGCGCCTACCAATTCCTGGACCGTCAATGGCGCCGCGGCCTGACCTACATGATGCTCGAGGAATCACGGCAAACCCGCGACGGCCTAGCCGCCGAGATCCGCGCGTTACGTGATGTGCCCATCAGGAAGTGGTCCCGGTATTGGCAGGACCGCGCGTTCTACACCGCGTGGCGGCACGGCAAAGGCGCGAAGCATTGGAATCCAACGGTGCCAGGTACGGGGTGTTGGTGATGAGCCGACGCATCGAGCTGGGCTTATCGGCGCACTCGCAAACCGTGCTCATTCAGAAACGCGATAGCGGCGGCATCAGCGTGTTCATCAGCCTGCCGCAATGTTCGGTGCTGCTGGAATGCACCGCGAACCAGGCCCGCACTTTGGCGGCCGCGCTCCTGGAAACAGCAAATGGCGGTAGCGATGACAGCGCCTAACGCCGAGCGGCACGTCAGTAAATGCGTCAGTTGTGGTGTGTGGACCATCAACCATTTGGTGTGTTACGCGTGCGAGGAACCCGTGCACCCGCAGCTGTGCCCGTGGATCCTGCGTGACTATCCGGCGTGCATGTGCACCGAAACTGAGCAGCAGTTAGCCGCGTACGGCTATTACCGCGGTCGGCAATCATGTTGGACTGCTGATGCGTGAAACCGACAAAGCATGGATGGCGCGCGCGCTGTGTCACGGCTCGGACCCTGAAACGTTCTTTCCGATCGCGCGACCCAATACCAAAGAGGGGTATAGGCGGGCCGTGAACCACGCCCAGGCGATCTGCCGCATGTGCCCGGTGATCGCTGAGTGTGCGGGCTACGCGTTCCGTCACGGGATCCGGTGGGGTGTGTGGGGCGGCATCGACATGGAGAACTTGCCACACCGTGACCGTGTGAGGTTGGGGGCAGTGTCGTGAGCCGTGATGACTACATCGAGGTCAAGGACCGCATAGCCCTGTTCGTGGAGAAGTACCCCAACGGTTCGCTCCAGTCCGAGTACGAAATGGTCACGGTCCTGGATCATCAGTGGTTGATCGTGAAGGCGTGGGCGTATCGGGACCCGGAGGATCCGCGGCCTGGCATCGGGCACGCCTGGGAGCACGTCCCCGGACGCACCCCGTACACGATCGGCAGTGAGCTGATGGTTGGCGAGACGTCGGCCTGGGGTCGCGCCTTGGCGGCTATTGGTATCGCCGTGTCGAAGTCGATTGCCTCGAAGGATGAGGTGAAGGCGGCCGGGAATTGGGAGAAGTCCAAGCGGGTACCTGAGGACGACTCCTTCTACAGCCCCGCGCCGGAACCGGCCGCCGCTGCATCAAGTGAGGACACGTACACACCCTCACCCGGCCGGTATGCGACACCGAAACAGCTGGGCCTCATCAAGGGTTTGGCCCGTGATGCGGGCTTCAAAACTGACGAGCAGGTCCTGGGCCTGGTGAATGCGGCCCTCACTGCGGCCGGCCTGACGCCGGTGTCAATGCTCGGGCAGCTGGCCCGCGTTGACGCATCCAAGGCCATCGAGCAGATCAAGAACTCCACCACTGTGGAGGGTTTCGTGTCTGGCGGGTAGCGGGGGCGGTGAGCCGGCACCGCGGCCGACGGTGCTCGAGCGACGAACCAACCAGGCGCCCGGCTGATCCCCGTGGTCTAACTCCCGTCGTAGGGCGGCTGCCCTATGCCGGATTGGGCCCCGGCGCGCGGAGTAGATGCGAACCCGACACGGGTGAGGAGAGCTGGGAGAACAACCACACCGACCACACCAGGCGGCACGGCGGGCCCCCAAGGCCCGGCCGAACCGCCCCACCACCAGGAGGCACACACATGGACACATTCGACACACACTGCAAACAGTCAGGCTGCACATGCGACCATCGCGTCTGTTACCGCGGCTGGATCGATACGCCAATCGAAACCACCCCCCCCACCACGACACCATGCCCACTCTGCCGGGAGGACCTCACCCGCCGACTAGCCCGACGCGAACGCGCCCGCGCAAAGGGCTACCCCATCGAAGCCCTCCACCGACTCATAGACGAACGCGACCATGCAGCGGCCTAACCGCAACACCCCCGCCTACCGCGCATGGGTCAAGAAAGTCCTAACCAACTGCGAACCTGTGTGCATCCGATGCGGGTACCCCGTCGATATGACCCTCCCCCCCACCCACCCCGAAGGCCCAAGCGCCGACCACGAACCACCACTATCAGTAACCGGCGAAGCCACCCCGTCCCTCGACGGCGCCGGCATCAGCCACCTCCGATGTAACCAAATCCATGGCGGCCTACTCGGTGCAGCAACGACCAACGCACAACGCAAACACCGCACCACCCCCCCACCCCCCCACCGAAGAAAAAACACCACACCACACGCACAAAAAAACGAAAACCAACTTTTTAGAAACGAACAAACGCC
>Ga0129333_10005769_pt1 | contig 11669 bp, 12 predicted proteins | sample CPB6_08_DNA_FD_94474 | JGI IMG/M metagenome (GOLD analysis project Ga0129333, IMG submission 94474) | Freshwater to marine salinity gradient microbial communities from Chesapeake Bay, USA - CPBay_Sum_0.6_0.8_DNA | ecosystem: Environmental > Aquatic > Marine > Coastal | place: USA: Chesapeake... | reverse complement strand
GTCTGGCGGAGATGCAAGAGGCGCATTTATTAATCTAGCGGCTACAAGTGCTGGTGTTGGTACCGATCTTCTAGCAAGCAGTTCAGGTACAGATACGGTTGCCAGAGCAACAGCAGGTCAAGCGTTTGATAAAGCAAATGCAGCACTTCCAAATGTGTCGGGAGCATGGTTCAATGGCACACTTACTGCAAGTCAAAATCTTGTAGCAGATAAAATCATCTCAACAAATAATGGAAACGGCGAAAACTTTAAAATTGGTGATGACGTTTGGATTGGCGATTTTAACGTTGCAAACTCTTTACGCATCAAAGGTCAACAAAACGCATCTATTGCTTATATTAATTTTGGTATTGATGACGCAAAAACTCTCGGTCGTGCAGGAACAGGTCCGCTTACATATGACGGAAATACTGTATGGCACGCAGGTAACCACGGCACCGGAACAGGACTAGATGCAGACTTACTTGATGGTCAGCATGGATCATATTACGGTATTGCAAGTGATGTAACAGGTGCATTTACACAAGCCAATACTGCCAGAACACATGCCAATGCGGCTTTTTTGGCTGCTAACAATGCAGTAACGGATTTCAGTCCAGCATTTAATCAAGCTAATATTGCGTATGCTCATGCAAATGCATCGTTTGGTCAGGCAAACATCGCTTACGCTCACACCAATGCTGCTTTCTTATCATCAAATGCTGTAAATACATACTCAGATTTCACTTATGTCAAGTTGTCTGCTTCAAGTCAAACAATAACAAGTGATCTTGATATTGTTGGCAATCTAACTTTTTCCGGCAATACATTTTCTATTGATGCAACAAGATTAGAAGTAGATGACCCACTACTATATCTTGCGGCAAATAATTATACTTCCGATATTGTTGACATTGGATTCATCGCAAACTATGTTAATGCGACAGGTTCAAATGTTCATACTGGACTTTATCGTGAACATACAGATAAAGAATATTATCTGTTTCAAGGATATGATAAAGAACCTATAAACAATCACATTGGTGCTTTGTCAAACAATATGACATTGGCGGTGCTGAATGCCGATATAAAGACAAGCAATCTGATTCTTGGTGGTGTAAATGCCATTGTAACAATTGGTCAAGCATTTAATACTGCAAACGATGCTAATAGTACAGCAACAAATGCTTTACCTAATACATCTGGAATATCATTCAACGGTAATCTAAATTTTCCAACAGGTAATGTTGGTATTGGTATTGCTACACCCAACGTTGGTGCTAAACTACAAGTCTATAATACATCTGGTAATTCCGAACTTTGGATTACAGCCGATAATGGATATGATCCGACTCTACGTTTTACTGGTGAAGCAGGTGAAATCGCAAACGAAGGATTTAGTATTCGTTACGATAACAGCGTAGGCGATACTTACTTTGAGAATAAGTTTGGTAGCGTTATAGCATATCACTTCTTGACATCTGCGGTTGAAGCTTTAACTATTCAATCTGACGGTAAAGTTGGTGTAGGCACAACAAGTCCTGGTTATATTCTTGATGTGAAGGGTGTTGCTAACGTTTCTTCGGCTTTACTTCTCAATGATATGAATGTGAAGCCAACAATTGAATCTTCTTTTGAACAAGCAAACACCGCTAGAGATACTGCTAATAACGCACTAGCAAATGTAACGACAAGAGCCACATATTCAGGTAATCTTGATTTTACTGCTGGTGGCATCTCGTTTGGTTCTAGAGTTTCTTCCGCATCAACAAACGTAATGAATCATATCGCTCTGTGGAGTACAACTTTTGGATTTAGTGTAACAGAACAAAATCTAAATGCTGTTGTTCCTGCAACATCAAACGTAACTATTCTTGTAGGCAGCACACAAAGAGCAAGAGTAAATTCTACAGGCATGTGGGTAACAGGTGGAATCAATGCTAGTAGCATGATCAAATCGGCGGGTCTATACGACAGTTCTGATAGACAGCTATTGATTAAGGACTCTACAGGAACAGTCGTGTGGGGCAACTAAATATGAAACATAGATTAAAGTAAATGGAAAATGGCGCATAATTTAGTTTATTTTGACTCATCAACAAATACGATACAAAAGTTTTCCAACGCACAACTGGACGATTTGGCCGAGCGTGTTCTTCGCGTCATGGCTGCTGGCACTTATACAGGTACAATTAGTGTAGGAACGACAGCATCTATTGGTACATTTGCGGATACTGCATTAGTTGATACCACTGGTGGTACAAATACAACAACGGTAACCAATACCTATACACTTTCTCAAGTTGCAACAGCCACGCTAGGCGCAACTAGTGATCCGCCAATGCATGTTGGACTAGATACAACAAGTCCTACACAAACTGTTCTTCAAGAAAATCTTACGACAAAAGAACAGCTGGCCGATGAGATTATTGCAAGAATGGTGGCCAGTACTGGCGGAACAAATGCATATTACTTAGCAACTTCTGCTCCAGCAGACGGTGCTACATGGGTATCTCGCGGTACTCTTTTAGACACATTAACAAATCTTACTGTTACTGTTACTGACTATAAGCTATGGCATAGAACGACATCTGGCGCAAGTATTACCAACAGAGATCCTGTCAAACTATCTTCTGGTAATATACAAAGCTTCTCAACTGCTGAAATTGAAGCACTTATAAAAACGATTGAAGAGCGCATCGTTGCAACAGGCATTGGCACATATGCTCTACAAGCATCTGCTCCTGCAACAGGCACATGGACCAATGCAGGATCAATAGTTGATACTAGAGAAGATATTGCAACTTCTTTATTTACGGGTGTAGCATCTTATACTAATGAAGATGCTATAGGATACACTTCAACATATCTCGGAACAGTATCATATACTGGCGATGATGCATCTCCTTATACAACATCATATGTTGGAACTAGATCATTTATAAATCCTGATGGCGCAAATTTTAGCGCAACATATCTTGGACCAGCAACATATTTAGGTCCAGCAGGATTTACAAATGTAAATTCTCCAGCAGCTTCTTTTACTAACGTAAATTCTCCAGCGTCTGCTTTTTCAGGTCCGGACTATTTTAGATCATATCAAGGTAACTATATTGCGACATACGTGGGTAATAACGCAGTTCCCTTTGATGGAGCAGTTTATACAGGCGGTCCGTTCCCATTCTCTCCTGGTGTTATTCCGACTCCGCAAGGATCGGCACCAAACTTCTTCGGTACTAGAGCATATACATCAACTTATTTAGGACCAGCTTCTTTTGAAGGAACTTCATATAACGTGCAGTTTACCGGAGCTCCATTCTCTACAACCTATTTAGGACCAGCCACTTACTTAGGTCCGGTAACATATACTGGCGATGACGCTACTCCATTTACTAATCCAGACGTAAATCCATTTACTTCACCGACTTATGCTGGACCTACCGGACCATTTGTCAGTCCTTTCACAAACTTTGATACAACATATCTTGGACCAGAAACATTCCTTAGTGCATTTGTAAGTTATGATGGAACAATCTATTCTGGATCTGAAAGTTATGTAGGTCCAGCAGATTATGAAGGTACAAGAGTTGGTTCTACAACAAGCACAATAAGCACTAGAACACTTTGGAGAAGGATTGCTTGAAGTTTCCAAAATTTATTGATTGTTATATGATTGTCATAAAAGATAATGAAGCATCTGAATACTATGCAAACTATTGTACTAAAAATTGGGAAATATTTGGTTTAGAAGTAAAAAGATTTGATGCTATAATTCCTAAAGACTTAGAAAGTCTAAAAGAACTAAAGTGGGAAAAATACAATGCTAGATATTTGGATAAAAATATAGAAGCTGAATTTACAGATACAGAAAAAGGATGTTTTTATAGTCATTATATGTTATGGAAAAAATGCATTGAGAAAAATGAACCTATTATGGTATTAGAACACGATTCATATCTTGAAAGTCCCGAAAATCTTTGGTTTGATTCAAGATATGGAATTATTTTTTATGACAAAGCAGCCACAGGATCATATGTTATATTTCCTTGGTTTGCCAAAAAAATTATAGACTATTTGAAAGATATCAATATCAACTACGGACTTTACGGTACGATACATAAGTTTGCAAATAAAGAAAAAATAAGAGATAAGGTTGTAAACGTTAAACACAAAAATTATAAAGCGGCCAGCAATCAAGTAATGTCAGATAAGCATGGAAATACGATTGAACATTTTTCCACTTCTAATCGACACCTTTTTAAACCTAACAGTTTTCATAAGTTTAAAAAAATATGATAGACTATGATGCGGAATATCTAAAGTTTCATAAATTACCTTGGAAGTTTGACGGACATTCAACTTACGAATTTCGAAACTTGATATATAATATCATCAAGAGAACAAGAAGCAAAACAATTCTAGACTATGGTAGTGGTAAGGGAATACAATACAGTAAACAAAATCTTGATCTGTACTGGAGCGTAGAAGTAGAGTGTTATGAGCCATACTATGAGCCATTTAATATGTTGCCAAATAAACAATTTGATGGTATAATATGTGTTGAAGTGTTAGAACATGTTCCTGAAGAAAGACTTGAATTGTTGTTCAATAATATCTTTAGTAGAGCAAAAAAGTTCGCTTTCTTTACCATTTGTATGATCACTGGAGGAACATATTTCACAACTGGTGAAAACGTACATATAACCATTAAACCAAAAGAATGGTGGTTAGATCAGATAAAACGATACAACGTCAATAAGATTCCAGTTGACATTGTATTTACAGGAAATAAATATGAGTTCGTAAAGATATAAACTGAAACCAATTACTAACGGGTAAAAAAATGACTACGTATCCAATTATTAAAAATCCAGAGTTTATTGACTTACAGAAACATTTTGTAAGAATGACTCTAGTAGACGAAAACGGCAAAGAAACTGTAGCAGAATTTAAAGTACCAGAAGGCAGACAAGCTGGCTTAAATGAGTTCTGGGATAGAATTGTTGCAGAACACGATGTTCAAGCTATGCGTAGAAGAAGAAATGATTTGGAAACAGCAAGACTTCAAGAGGCCGAAAGAATTGAGAAGAAAAAAAGAGCGCAAATAGAAAATGAAGTTCTTCGTCAGCTATTTGATCAAAAACTATACTTCTTCAATCTTCCTTTTATTAATGAGTTGACAGATGAAGAAAAGTCTTCTATTAGACGCGCACCAAATACAAATCTGTTGTTCATTGCAGCCGCTACTGTGTTTGCTTCTTATATGCAGAGAACAGGTAAGACTATGATTGATATTTTCGAAAACATCGAAGATAAAGAATTTGAAGATGCTGCTGCTTCAACTTCTAGCAACACAACACAACCAACAGAAACGGTAACAACAGAAGAACCTGTATGAAAACCTATTACAGCAATGGTAAAGTGAGTGAAAATGGATTCATATATGTTGCTTCCAGAGATAGACTTTATTATGAATTAGCATTGTTGTCTTGCGAGTCATTAAAAAGTTTTTCGCCAAAAACTCATGTAACACTATTTACTCATGAAAATTTTTGTGATGATCGCTGTAAGATATTTGATACAGTCATTGTAGATATACCCGTTCATTACAGAACTAAAATGTGGTGTATGGCTCGTTCTCCTTATAAGAAAACGATATACAACGATTGCGATTCGCAAATCTGCCACAAAGATGTTTCTAAGATGTTTGATTTTCTAGATGAATGTGATCTTTTTTGTGGCAGCAATCTTTTATATACTGTAGGAAGTCTAAAGTGGACTTATATAGATAAAGCAAGAAAGCATGTTCCTAAGTATCATGGTTCTATGTGGGGATATAATAAGTCAGAAATCATCTCAGATTTCATGCAGACTTGGTTTGATGAATATATAAAGCAAGTATCAACTCCGTGGCCTTACGAAAAAACGCATTTTAAAGAATGGCAACAATTTGATATGTTTACTTTATGGAAAATGACTTGTGGTTTTTTTGATGAGTTTGAAAGATTTAACAAGTTAAACATTAAAATATTATCTAGAAGATGGAATACAACCTGTCAAGATTTACCAGAAGATTTGGATGGTCCTCCTGTCATAATGCAGATTGATAAGGGAACATGGCAAAAAATGGGAAATGCGTGGAAAGTTATTGAAAAAGGCAGAACCGATGAAAAGCATCAAGTTGAAAAACGACCGCTTACAGACCCTACTCTCATCTACAATTGATTTTTTTTATGAAGATAATATAAAAGAAAATTGCAAAAAGTGTAAGGTCAGAACTGATAATTTTATTCCGGATTTTGATCCATGGTCCGAAGAATATCTTAGAAAAGCGTTCACTCTTGAATTGAAAGAATATGGATATCCTCGTGCATTGAAAGGTATGTCTTTAGAAGACATGAAAAAACTTATACCAAATTCATCTAATGTTGTTGAGATTACTAAACGTATAACTCATATAGGTAGATTTTTAGGAACACATCATAATGCCTTAGTTATGTATTATCCAGAAGAAGGATACATTGGATGGCATCATAACGGTAATGCTCCAGGTTATAACATCTTGATGACATATAGCTTAGATGGAGACGGCGGTTTTAGTTTCTGGGATTACAAAACAAAAAGCATTCAAACAATTCAAGATAAAGTCGGTTGGAGTGTCAAAGTAGGATATTATCCTAATATAAGAAAAGAACCTAAAAGAGTATACTGGCATATGGCTAAAACAAAAAATCCTAGAGTTTCTATTGCTTGGGTTCTAGATCAAAAAGAAATGTGGAAAAGTATGATAGACGAAATTACTGGCGGCGATTATGATCATGATGATATTCTTGACCAGTAATGTTTGAAATCAAGTGGGGAACAGGTGTTGGATATGGTGACTTTGTTACTGGTCTAGGATATGCACACGGATCAGCAATCAAGTATGAAACGTCTGTTAATATAGAGTTTCATTGGAATCACTCTAGAGAACACATGTTCTCACCGCTTGATCCAGAAACGATAGTTGAGCGGTGTGATTACATTTACAGCATTATGAGTAAACTTCCTCAGGTATCAGTAAGTCATCAATTCAACGCAAATCCTGATTTAAGATTTTACAATCAACTAGATGAGTTTAATCCTATGCACGGACTCTGGTATACAGACATGCCAGATCAAACTAAGAAGAAGCACGTAGCGATATGGACAACAGACTTCAACATTTCTTTTCCTGGTCATTGGAAAGATCCAGTCAATAAGAGATGGAATGATATCAGGGCAAAACTTTCTGACTATGTTGTAGAAGAAATAACGTATAGGACACCTGTAAAAGAAGCAATAGAGATAATCAATAGATGTGAGTTTGGTGTTGGCTACGATGGTCTTGCACACCAGTTGTTTAAGTTTATGTGGAAACCGCTGTTTGTATTCTGTGATCGAAAATGGCTGAACAATATTCTTGTGCCGCAGGCCATTCTCTTGTCTAATGCTGACGAGTTCATAGATAATAGAGTAGACACTTTGCTAGTAGATGCAAAAGCAAAAGTAGATTTGATTAGATTAAAGCATCAAAAATATCTCAGCAAAAAGATGAAAGCAGATGAGCATCCCCTATTCAATACCTTTATCTATAGACAGAGCAGTAATAGAAGTTAACGGCGGTTGCAACTATACTTGTGCCATGTGCCCGCAAACATCTGGTCGCGGTAAAGACTGGCTCAAGAAAATGTCTCTTGTTGACTTTGAGCGAGTCGTGGCCGAGTGTGCTGAATACGGACTCAACGTTGTTAATCTAGAAGGATCAGGCGAACCCACACTAAACGCTAATCTTCCAGATTATATTCGTATCGTTCGCAAGTATAACGCAAAGCCGTTTATCTATACCAATGGATATAATCTGCGCGGCGACTTTATGAAGAAGTGCGTAGATGCTGGTCTTGCTCTTGCTCGGTTCTCTATTATTGGATACAATCGTGAAAAGTATAAAGAATGGATGGCCAGAGATGCATTTGACTTGCTTCTCAAGAACGCAACCGAGATGCAAAGATATGTTGAAGGCACAGAGGCGGAAACAATTGTTGCATCTTATCATTTGATTCTGAACAATGACAATATTGATTATGAAGTGGAGCAGTATCGCAAGAACTTTATTGAACCTGCAAGCACATATGCCGAGATATGGAAGATGCACAACTGGTCTGGAGTATATGATCCTGACTACAAGCGCAAGGGTCAGAAGAGAACTTGTGGTCGACCTTTCTCACCAGACTTAACCGTAAGAGCAGGCGGAACGAATGGTACTAAGTTGTCTATTGCCCCTTGCTGTCAAACTTTAGGTAGAGATAGTGAAGCAGACTTAGGATCGATTGATAATCAGTCTATTGAAAGTGTGTGGAACGGTGAGAGATATAGATGGCTTCGTCAGATGCATACCGAGAAAAGATTTGATGAAGTGTCATTCTGCAAAGACTGCGATTTTCTCTATGAAGATAACGAAGTTCTAGTATGGAAAAATAATGACTTGGTGCATATTAATAAGATGAAGGGTACCAACTTTAACCTGAAAGACTACAAAAGATGAAAGCTATTAGAGCATTTGCAATGTCAAAATGTGATAAAGGATATTTACACAGATATGATAGATACTATGATGAAATATTTAAAGACTATACACCAAATTCATTATTGGAAGTTGGAATAAAAAAAGGAAATTCATTATTGGCCTGGCGTTTGATGTTTCCTAAATGTGACATAACAGGAATCGATATAACAGATGAAGCTTTTTCAATGAGACATATTAATTATATTGAAGCAAAAATAATTATAGAAGATTCTACAAAACCTCAAGTATTAAATAAAGTAAAAGATAACTATGATATTATCATAGATGATGGATCACACTATTACAAAGATATAATGAGAACATTTAAAAATTTCCATACAAAATTTAATAACTATTATGTTATTGAAGATTGGCATTACGACTTAAATTTTATTAAAAAGTTTCTTAATAGCTATGGTTATTATAATGTTTCTTTTCACAAAAGCGTTAGATCAAGAATACCAGTATTAGAAAAAGCAATTTTTAGAACTAAGAAAAAAGGATCGCGGATTATTGATCAGAATATGATTATCATAAAACGTTAGAATACTCTGTGCCATTCGAAAGTCAAAGTAGACTTATCGGGTTTAGGAAATTTTAATCGTCTTACTATTTTGTTGTATACTTTTCTATCAATTCTTTTATCGTTGGGTGATGTGATATTCAGTTTTAAGCTAGGCTTTCTAGTAAACATAGCCTGAATACCATACAATATCTTTTCGTTTCCATAGTTTTTAAGTTGTTCTCTATATTCTCTATCACCTACTCTCATTCCTATAAATTCTTCGTCATAACCACCAGCATTCCAAAAGTGTTCTTTATGTACAAGAAAGTCATTTACTGAAATGTGCATAGTATTAAAATCTTTATAGTTTGAAAACATCTCAAAAAGATATACCGTATTCTTGTTTAGTTTTTTACTTTTTATGGTTTGAGTTGCAAATTTAGGATCAACAATAAGTCGATCTACATCAAATAGAACTGCCCAATCATTACTAGTTTCTTTCATGATGAGATTACGGCAACCGTGACTGTTGAATCCATAATCTATTGGAACACGATATAGTTTTATCTTGCTGTTTTTTTGAATATAGTTTTCTGCTGGAATGTTTGATCCATCATCAACCACTATGAGTTCATCAAAATAGTCTATATGATGATCAATAAATTTTATGAGTAGTTCAGGACAATTGTAGTATGTTGTGCCTAGAGAGAGTTTCATTTCATTGACTGTATTTCAGGCATAGTTAGATGTGACCAAACAACGATGGCTTCTCTTGATCCTCTAGTGACTTCATCAACTCTATGTCTGATAAAAGATGGGAAAACAATCCAAGAACCTTTTTCTCTGCCTAAACTCATGATCTTTTCTTCTGGAAGTTTTAGAGTTAAGTTTCCACCTTCATATTCATCTGAATCGCTCAAATTCATTGAAAAGGTCAAACCTCTAGTTTTAACTTCGCCTGGTCTAAGACCTATAATATCTTGATGCCAATCAAATTTGCCACCTAGTGGATAACGAACAAACTGAACTTCTGATATGTGAGCAACATCCAGTTTTTTGCCAGCATATTCTTGAATTATAAGAGATTGTATAATATTGAAAGTTTTGCGGGCTTCTTGAGTAGCAGGAAAATATATATCAGATTTTCTTATGTCTTCATTGGTATAGCTTACCAATTCTCTTTTCTCATTTAAACCACCTAAACTGGCAGCAAAAGTATTTTTTTTGTAAGTTTCAGCCTCTTTCAGAACCGTAGAAAGTTCTCTGGCCGACAATCTACCTGATTTCACATAGTCTTCTATCATTGCGATACCTCGTTCAAAACAAAGATTATAAATATATATAACAACCTATAGGAAGATAAAATGGCAGTTCCAGCATCCAGAGAGCAACTAAAAGATTGGTGTTTGCGTCAATTGGGTCATCCGGTCATCGAAATCAACGTGGATGACGACCAGGTGGAAGACCGTATTGACGAAGCTTTTCAGTATATCCAGCAGTTTCACTTTGATGGTGTAGAACGTTGGTATCTAAAGCACCAGTTTACCCAAGAAAATATCGACAATGGTTGGATTCCTATCACAGACAACATTATCGGTGTTACTCGTATCTTTCCTATTTCCTCGTCAAATGCTACCATCAATATGTTCGACTTACGCTATCAGTTGCGTCTTCATGAACTTTATGACTTTACCAGCACATCCTACGTGAACTATGCTCTAACCATGCAGCATATCCGTACTCTGGACATGCTATTTTCTGGTGAAACTCCAGTTCGTTTTAACCGACATACCGATAAATTGTATATTGACATGAACTGGGCAACAATTAGTGCTGGTGAATGGGCAGTCATCGAAGGTTGGATCATTATCGATCCTGACACATATCCACAGATTTATAACGACCGTATGCTCAAGAAACTGGCCACAGCATATATCAAGCGTCAGTGGGGCAACAACCTAAAGAAGTATCAGGGTATGCAGCTACCAGGCGGTATCATGATGAACGGACAACAAATATATGAAGAGGCTGCGGCAGAGATAACAGAACTAGAACAGTTAATTCGTGACACATTCGAAGAACCACCACAGTTTCTTGTAGGATAAAATGGCAACGTCCGTATATTTCAACAACTATTCAGTCGGCGTTATTAACGAACAGAGACTATTGGAAGATTTGATTGTCGAGTCTATCCAGATAATGGGTCATGACTGCTTCTACATTCCGCGTGATTCCTATAACGGTGATGATGAGATATATGGCGAAACTATAAATGCTAGATTTACACGCGCATATTCGATGGAAGTCTATCTTGCTAACGTAGAAGGTTACGAAGGTGATGGCGACTTCTTCTCCAAGTTCGGTCTAGAGATTCGAGATACTTCCAACTTTGTTGTTTCAACTCGCACATTTAACAAATATGTGCCCACAAATATTGCTGATAGACCACGTGAAGGCGATTTACTTTATGTGCCAGTCATGCGTAAGATATTTGAAATCAAGTTCGTTGAAGAAGAACTAAACTTCTTCTCAATCGGCAAACGTAATCCATACATGTACGAACTGCGCTGTGAATTATTCCGCTTCTCAGATGAAAACTTT
>Ga0129333_10005767_pt1 | contig 11671 bp, 16 predicted proteins | sample CPB6_08_DNA_FD_94474 | JGI IMG/M metagenome (GOLD analysis project Ga0129333, IMG submission 94474) | Freshwater to marine salinity gradient microbial communities from Chesapeake Bay, USA - CPBay_Sum_0.6_0.8_DNA | ecosystem: Environmental > Aquatic > Marine > Coastal | place: USA: Chesapeake... | reverse complement strand
CCATTCGTTTTTAGCTGGACCAGATCTTTCTTCTTCATCTTTGTCAAACCTAGTTTTTCTTGCTTGATAAAACTCAGATCCTAGAATCGGCTTTACCCCAATTGATTTACCAGCGTCATAAAAATCTAACCACGAATGGATGTTTCCATGGTCGGTGGTAGCTATTCCGCTCATTCCTAGATTTTTAGCTCTAGATAAATATTTTTCTATATCTCCATGTCCATCAAGCATTGAAAAGACTGTATGATTATGGAGATTGGTCCAATTTTTCACTATATTCCTCTTTCCCTATCTTTTTGATCTAGGGCTCTATCTTTATCTTTTCTATAAACAATTATAACTACTCCTCCACAGTATTTACATACTGGTGGAAGACCTTGTTGCGCAAATGCGCTTTTATACATTGTTGAATCCATTTGTTCTGACTTGCACTCAGAGCAAACACCTATGGCGTCATTTTGATCATTATTAGACATATTACTGACTCACCTCCTTTTTATTTTTATATGCAAAACGTATTGGCGAAGGAGAAGATTTTTCTCCACTTTCCATAAACTTTCCGTTTACCTTTACCCATTTAGTCTTAAGTTCCAAAGAACACTCTCCACAACCTACGCCAGCTGAATTAGCCCTTTCGCAGGTATACGGCCTACCACCAATGCCTAACTCTCTTCTTTTTATCCAGTCATTAATGTGGGCACTTGATTTTTGAAGATTATAATCTTTACAATAGCTTAAAATTTCATGCAAATACTCTATAGCTTCTTCTGAGTACGTTAATATTGAGCATAAAAACAACCTTGCCTCATGCTCTAAATAATGTTGATTTTTAGCCTGTTCCTCTAAACGCTTAACGGCACTACACTTATGTAGTAGCATTTCTTTCTGAAAAACTTTTTCTGTTTCATTAAAAGTTTTTTGACCAGAAGACCCATACTGATTAAAGTGAGATAAAATGTCCACTGGTTTATTTTTAATTTCTTCATACTCATAAACCATGTTTCTATACCATTCGTTTGAAGAATAATCAAAGCTTGAAGTTGGAATAGAACTATCTTGTTTTGATGAACTATACTCAACTATTTTTTGAACGCCTTGCATAAATATGCTTTTAGGAATCAAGGTTTTATATAAACCAGTATCTTGATGCTTAGTCCCCTCAAGACGCCACATTCTTCTTGGATCATATACGCTAAAGTCAATTGTATCAAGATTTAAATCTTTAGAAATTTTGTTTGCTATGTGCCTAAATATAGCTGGAAGTTCATTGGTAGGATTAATCCCTAAAGATACAGGATCGCATTCTATGTGAAAACCTTTTTTACCAGTGTAATATACATATATTGAATCATGGTCTATATTTTTGTTTAGATAATTCAAAAGATTAATAGCATCTGCATAAGAAACTTCTATGTCTTGATTGTCTAAATCAAAATAAAGTGGACCAAATCTTACCGCTTTTTCAATACTTTCAGAATTGAATCTCCATATAGATGTATATATTCCGGTGTTATTATACTTTTCAGAATATGGCGCTGCCCTTCTTATGTCGTATAAGAAATTACCATCGGAATCTTTTTCCCTAATAACCCTTTTCAAAGAGGGTATATACCTAGCTAGCTCTACATATTTCCATTGGGATAAAAAACTATTATCATCTATGTATCTGTTCATATTAACTTAACTGAGCTTTACCTTCTTTTTGACCAAAAGACCATAAAACTTTTTTACTTTCCTTAAAAACTTCTGTATGTGTCCTATAGTAAATTGACTCTTTTATATAAGAATCTAAGTTTTTTACGATGTGTAGCCTAGGCATTAATACATCGTCCTGATTATCTCCGAATCAAAATTTCCACCTGTCTTCAATAGCTTCGTCACCGTCAACAATATAGTGAACTTTTGAAGCTAAGTTGTCAGATAAATGTACAATAATATCCAAATAAGTAACAGGAATTGTTTCCGGAACTGGAGACCAAGGACCTAGATGGCATCTTACCAGTCTTAATATAGATTGAATTGTTTCTTCGTCTATATACAAAGTAGATGAACTGGATTCTGATGAATATTTTTTATCATTCTCTTGACACTTTTTCACAAATGCCCCTACTGTATAGGGGTGCAGTGGGTCATAGACAAAAGTGTTCTGATCCGAGTTAGAAATACCTTTAGTTACGTCATGTAACAAGCACGCAGCATAAACTAAATCTCTTTCATTTTGGCTAAGAGAATAGGAATCACATATTACCTTAGACGCTCTAACAACCCTTTTTGTGTGTAAAACGTTGCCACCCTTATTATGTTCGTCCATTGGATGATATTTTCCAGAAAAACTAGATGGTATTGTCCAAAAAGACTCTGCTTGTAAAAGTATTGATCTAACAAAAGACTTAATTGCAGGACTTTGAATGTAATCAATCTCTTTTAATAATGGATAAAGTTGCCTATCTTCTTCTTCATTAGAAGAAAAAACTTTTTCGTCAGAAAGTAAGTCATCCAATATTGTATTTTTATTCATCGTCTTCCCAATCTAGGTTAAATATTTGCACTTTTCTGTAAGTTGATTCTATTATATCAGAAACGAATTTCTGTGGCGTTTTCTTCATAAAAGAGCTAACTTCAAGAAGTTTTTCTGTTTCTTTTTCCCCCAAAAGAATTCCAATTCTTAGAGCGTTGTCATTCATTTAATTCCTTTGGAGTCCATTTTGAGCATGGTTTATCATAGGGGCACTGCTTACAGTACCAAGTTAAGCCTCTTCTAGGTGCATATATTTTGTTTACTGCCATTTCATCACACCAAAAACCTAGTGTCTCTAAATCCTCTTGTGTTATTTCGTATTTTGTAAAATTAACATTTTGAGCGTTGAGATCACAGTATCCCATTTGAGCAAACGGCACTTTACTGGGATTTCTATAACAGAACGCTGCATAAGCAGAAGTAAAATCTACTTGATACATATAATGATGACTAGTCTTATAATTAAACAATAATTTCATAATATAATATTTATTGTCCTCAAATAATACTACGTCAAATTTATCTTTTACTTTTGTATTTTTTGTTACAGGAAAAATATAATCTTCATTTATAGCTATAGGTATTGAGGCTGTATTGGAAAATGTCTCATGAAAATTTAAAAGAACAGAAGCCGCTTTTGCTGTAAGACTGGCATTATTTCCATATGCGCTTTCATGTTGTTCTGTAATTATGTCGTAAGAAGAAACGTTTTTACTAAACCAAGTTTTTTCCCATCTATTTAAAAGGGATGAATAAGAAGGAGTATACCCCCCTTGCTTTTTGTAAAAAAAGAAATAAACTATATCTTTTATTATATTTTCAAATCTTTCAGATAATATTTCTCTTCCGCCTATTGTTTCTGGCAACTGTTGATTATGCCTGTAATTATAAAGAAGGGAACAGGTTTGATAGTCTTTAATTGATTTATTGGTTACTTGTATCATTAGTCGAGTAGACCTCCATTTAATAAGTCGTCTAGTATTGATCCTGAATCATAAGATTCTTCTGTTACTATTTCGTATTCTTCGTAAGATTTTCTAGAATCAACATATCTAACCAATGGTGGATCATAAACAAATGTTGAACCAGTAATTCTGTTCTTAGGAATTTGAAGTTGCATAATGTTTTCATCTTCTGTTTCATCACCGCTTACTAGTCTTTTTTCCGTGATGAAAATTGTTACTGCACACTTCTGCTGAATTGCCAAAGAACCACCAGTATCTGACTGCTGAACAACTTCTCTTTTTTCTTTCATTCTGTTAGCATTTTCTTGTGCAGTTATTACCAGTACGCAATTCATGTCTCTTGCAAGCTTTTCTAACTTAACCATCATCTCTTCAAATTCGCCCCAACGAGCTTTACCCTTGCTCCTTGTAAACATTGACTGAATTGTGTCTATGACAATTACATCTGGCATATCTTGACCATGCCCCAGAATATCTCTTAGCCATTTCTCTAGGTCTTCAAAATACGGGGTATCGGGGTCATGCTTAACCATAAGATTGTCTCCCCATTCCATCATTTTGTTTTTGAATATATTTGTATACTTGTCCCTATCTTCAGGAGACCATTTATCAGCTAAGGCATAGACGTTTTGACCAGTTATCTGAGTCATTAATATTCTTTCCCAGTGAGACTGAGCTTCTTCAAAGTTTACATATAAGGCCCTGTACCCCGAAGAAACCCAATGGTTAACTAGACACTTCGCAAAAGTACTCTTACCCTTACCAGAAGGTGCTATGACGGCATGTACAGCTCCTCTAAAGAATCCACCTTCATCCGTGTATCCCATTGCTCTATTAAGAGACTTAAATTGAGTTGGGAGAAAGTCTGGTATATCTAGTAGCGAATCAATTCTGTCAATAATTTGATATGCGGTAGTTACATTATCAAGTGGGTTATAATCGGTTTGATTTTCTAAAGACTGGATAAGAGATACTAAATCATTTATTCTGCTGATTTGTTGATCACTCTTAATATTTTTATTAGACACAAGAATTTTTAATTCTTCTAAGTAATCTAATTGTCTTTTCTTAGAAGCTTTGTGTTTTATGATCTTAGCAACTGCTTCCTTATCTGAAAGCTCTAAAGATAAAATAGTTCCAATTAATTCCTCTACTCCAGAAGTGCCACCTAGAGCGGTAACAATATCTGTTTCAGACTCCATCCAGGATTTAAATGCAACTGGATCTACCTTGGGTAGCGATGTGCTTTTTTCGTAAGACAACAATGCCTTGTAAAGTTCGCTTACTCCATTTAATCCATGGACAAAGCCAACATCTTCGTCTAAAACATTTTCCTTAAAATACTGAAGAGCACCTTCTTCTTTAAATGACAAAGCAAAGAGCTGGTATTCAATTGGGTACTGCTCTTTATTTTCTTCGTTACTCATCTTTTTTCTTTTTTTCCTTTATTGCTCTGTACATCTCTTTTGATTTTTGTCTTCTTAGTTCTTGTTGCTTAATATAAAAAGGATCAGATGTAATTGACTTTTTATTTTTTGACTGCTTTGGACTCCAGCCATTTGATCTTAGAGCCTCAAGAAGACGATGATACACACTTTCTTCGGTCAAAAGATCATTATATCGGAAAACGACAAGGGCAATACCTTGTTCTTTGCATAACGCAGCTTTTTTTTCATCTCTTTTAATTGCTTCTTCAAACTCATACTTTGAATCAAAGAATCTTTCTGTATAAAAGAAATGTTGACGACCGTGAAACTCCGCAGCTAACCTATAACTGGGGCAATAAACGTCTAATCTTAATCTTTCACCTATATGGTGTTCATTTACTATTTTTTCTCCAGGAAGAAGTTTTTTCATCACTGAGGTAAGAGCTGACTGTCCTCTTGAGCTTTTCTTATTTTGCTCTTTAATCCAAGACAAACCTAGTGAATTGATCTTCTTATTAAGCTCGTTTATAGATAAGCCAATTTCTCTAGCAATTTCAGCTAGAGAAAGGCTTGAATCTAACAAAAGATCTACCAAGAATAGATCATCATCTTCATCTTTGGGAGTGCGAGAATCTTTCTTTTTTGTCATTTTCTCGTTCCTTCATCTTATTTAAGTAATTTGATCTTGCATAAGAAAAAACTTTACCCAAGTCTATCATTGACATGTTTAGTTCATTCCAAATCTTATAGGGTAATGCAGAAGATAGCAGTGGGCAATCAAATAGACAGTAGTCTACTTTACCTTCGTATTCTGCAATTTGTGCAAATATTGAATCTACTTTGTCATAAAAATCGTTGTAAGGAACATTAATAACACCAACAGGATTTCCAATTGTTTGAGAAATCATTTTCTTATCATGGAAGGAAACTATGACAAAAGGAGTATTTCTAATGTAATGATTAACAAAGCTCTTAAAAATATCTTCTTTTGAAGAAAAATAATATTCAAGAGTAGTTGAATCGCAATAAACATTATTTTTTGCAATGCTTGCGATATTCATTTTAGAACCCTCTTCTGAGGAAGTAATAAAAGAAGCAGGTAGCGCTTTTAGGTAATTGCTATCTTGAATTTCAAAAGAATTTTTTATTGCTTTTGAAAAATATTTATTAACTCTTTTTTCGTTTCCATCATTAGTTAATGAAACTAGAGCAGATCTTGGAAAGTTTACAAAAGCAAACTTTTCTTTGCTATTCATTTTTTCTGTTAACGTAATAATTGTATTTTTGTGATTTTGGATTTTCATAGCTTCCTCAGATTCCGAAGTTACCCCAGTCAATCAAAACTGGGTCTTTGTCTAATATTGAATTAATGTGATTTATGTTGTGAAACTCACCTTTATCTAAAGTTGAGTATCTTTCAAATTTTGCTTTTTTATCTGAGTCTTTCTGATAACCCAAGTGTTGCATTACTAGCCCTGATCCCTGCCAAAAATTTCTCTGCTTAACCCAATCAGACACATAACTAGGCTCTGATCCACAAGCTAGCTTTCTGTTTAAAAAGCCACCATTTTCTTTGAATCTAAAGAGTCTTGAACTAGCAGTAGGTGCCCAAAGCTTGTCCACTCTATATTGATTTTGATTCCACATATGGTAAAACTTTATACTGACAACATCATTAGGTGAACTCTTTAAAACACTAGAAAGATCCCTATCTTGTACGTGATACAACATCTCGTCACAATCTATTGCTAAAATCCAATCTCCTAAATTTGCAAACTTCTCTAAGTTACCCCAAGCTGTAGCCCTAAGTTTCCCCTCATGCTGAACGAACATAGGCTCCTTATTCTGAAAAACTTCACAGTATTTAGCTGCGATTTCTGGAGTATTGTCATCAGAACAGTCATCTGTAAATACAATTTTATCTACTTGAGTAGATAGTCTTTTTAAGACTTTTTCTAAGAATCTTTTAGATTCATTTCTGCCAACCATTTGTGCAATTATCATTTTTACCACCTTATAAGGATAAGGGGTAGGAGGAATAACCCCCTACCCCTTAAACGTCAATTACTTTCAGTCCTCAAGCATTTCACGGACTTCAACTGCTGAGATGCGCTCAATCTCTGTTGAGATATCAAGAACCTCACCAGGAACGCCTCTACGCCCCATGACAAGCTTCTCTGCATCTGTCTTGGAGTTAGCCTTGACAAGGGCAGTTGTGACCAGCTCAAAGTACTTGAACTTATTATCTGACATTATTTCCTCTTTTGTTTTAGTGGGCTTTTACACCCTGGTTTATATAACGTGATTAGTATAGCATTAGCAGTTGATAATATCAACATGTAGAAAAAAATTTAATCTCTCCACAACCATTCAGGATGTTTTTTAGTCCAATTAACGGTAGATTCAAGAGACTTTTCTAGTGGCATTGGTGGAATCCAACCAGCTTCTGCAAGTTTAGTTCCATCTAATGCGTATCGTAAATCGTGGCCAGGTCTAGTTGTATGGAAATCTTCAAAGATAAACTTTAACTCCTTACCCCAATACTTGGCAACTAGTTCAGCCATCTCAAGATTATTAATTTCTTTTTCGCCAACAATATGATATTTGTCAGGGCGGTCAGCATTTGGATAGCTGGTAGCTGGAAGATTCTTTAGAATGAAAAGAAGTGCATCGGCCTGATTCCTTGCATGAAGATAATATCTTGAGCCAATGTTTTCGGGAGTACCATGGATTGTCATAGGAATATCTTTTTCAAGACAATACATAATCTTTGGAATAAACTTCTCAGGATCTTGGCGTTCACCAATGATATTCATTGTATTCGTAATTATTACTGGCACGCCAAAAGTTCGCCAATACGAAATGCATACAGCTTCTTGTGCTGCCTTTGAGCCTGAATATGGATTAGAGGGAAGAATTGTGTCCCATTCTTTATGAGCATAGCCAGCAGGTGCGGGCCCGTACACCTCGTCTGTAGATACGTGTAAAAATATTTCTGGCTCTATTTTTCTAGCTAGTTCCAGCATATTTACAGCTAACGCAACATTGTTCATAACAAAAGGCGCTGGATCAGTAATTGATCTGTCAACATGAGAATCAGAAGCCATGGAAATAATATAATCAATATGACCAATTTCTTTAATCATTACATCTGAAAATGGCACCGTTAGATCATGTGTTACTAACTGAACACGATGACGCTCCGATTCCCAGCAGGATATAGATGTAATTCTATCCGTAACACCTCTGTGACGAAATGAATCAGTTATAACCACATCCCAATCAGTAGTCTTTAGAATATGCTCTAATGTGTGGTGACCCACAAATCCGCCTGCACCTGTTAAAAATACCCTTTTCATTGTAACTCCTAATTATTTATTCGGGTAATGAACCGCTATATAATCTATAGCTTCATCTAAATTATTGCTTATTTTTGTTGCCATATACTTCATATATGGTCTGTTTTTATTTTGTTCTGAACACATTACTACAGTTGGTTGATTATGTATCTTAGCCCAAGCCATTTCAAAATCAGTGCCTATGTAAGCTCTGTTTTCTAACATATATTCTACCAAAAGAAGATCAGACTTTTTCTGCATAAAGAGATTTTTTTGAGCTATCTCATCAGCAGACATTGAATAATCTTCTGGTATAGAAGTTGGATCAAGAATATTGTAACCTCTTTGCTCAAGCAAAAAAGTAGCTTCTTTCCTCCAACCTATAGCGTAGTCGCCGACATAATCCATTGCGCCAGCTAAATAAACTGTAACACTCATACTGGCCAATGATACTCTAAATCTGCTGGCTCATCAAAGTACTGAGAGTAGTATTCATAATCTTTTCTAAGAAGATTAGACCTATGAGAGCGATGAAACTCTTCTTTACCAAACCAAGGAGGATAAACTAAATGATCGTGATATATTTCTTCAAATTTCATGTTGTTATTATATCCTCTGTCTATCCATTCTAAAATGGTGTAGTTTTGGTATAACTTTAACGCTTCTTCGTACCCAGTCCACATACGAGTAACTGGATGGTTACGCCAACCTTTCGTAGGCGTTCTGTCAAGTAGTATGTTAAGAACCTGAAATGTTTCAACACGTTGTTTTCCCAATCTTCTATAATCTAATACTTTTACTGATTTTACTATATCTGCATAAGGCAAAAATGTTTGCATGCTTGTATTCTACTCTCACATTCAGTGTTTTGCAACTTGTTCTATTGAACTGAATTTTATCGGCAGTGACTGTAGCCCGTTTACCAAAACATGGGCTGGTCTATATTTAGGTTCTCCATTTATAGAGATATTACAAAATCTTTTTAATATTAAACTAATAGCTTCTTGTATTTCTACTTTAGCTAAGATAGCGCCCAAACAATAGTGTATTCCAGCCCCAAAAGATAAGCTTTTGTTAATATTATTTTCATTTTCTATATTTATTTTTTTTGGATTATTAAAGTATAATTCATCGTAGTTTGATGAAATTATATTAATTAATACAATTGTTCCTTTTGGAAAAATAATATCTTTGTACACTATATCTTCAGAAGCTACTCTAGCAGTTCCTCTTAACGTTGTATCTAATCTAATTAGTTCGTCTATGATTTTTGGACACAAAGAATTATCTTGCTTAAGAAGATTTAGCTTATCTTCATTTTTTAATAATTCATTTAGACAAAGGCCTAATTGCGATCTAGTAGTATCTATACCACTAGCTATAATAACCTCTACTAACATAAGCAGTTCTTCGTTACTTAATTTATCTCCATCTTCTTCTGCTAAGATTAATTTAGATAAAAGATCCTCACCAGGATTAGACCTTTTGTGCTCTATAAGTTCTAAAAAATATAGATTAAAATTGCTCTGCATTGTGCTTATGTAGTCAGGGGTATAGTTATTGTATTGATCAAAAACTGTACTCAAAAAATCTGTCCACTGAAGAAATTTATTTAAATCTTTTTGTCCTACACCTAATATCTCGCATATAATCATCGTTGGATATATGTCAAATATTTCTTTTTGTATATCTATTTCTTTAACGCTAGAAAAGCTATCAATAATATTATTTAAACATAACCTCATAAAAGGTTTTAATTTTTCTACATTAGAATAACTAAAGGTTGGCATAATTAACTTTTTAATTCTCAAATGGTCTTCTCCATTAAGGGCTAATAAACCATTTTTTCTTTTCTGCTTAAACTCTTCTGTAAAGTTGGGGTTAAGCTCAGCAAATAAACCTAAAGCAGTATGCCATCTCTTATCCTTTAAGATGTTTTGATTATCAGAATAAGATAATATTGTATACCCTATTTTATTCTTTGCTATCCAAGAATGTTTAGAAAGTAGTCTAGCATTCTCTAGTTGTTGCTCTCTAGTAGATCCCATTTTTATAAATGGTATGTCTAAATCACTTACAAGCATTTATTTTTTAAATTCTGTCCAAGTCTTGTCGCCAACACCAAAGTACTCTCTTGCTAGACCAGAAGCAACAATATCATTATTTAAGCAGTTACCTTGATTGTCCCACACTTTAGCAAGAACTCTTCCATATTTTTCGTTTTTATCTAATATGGTTTCAATCTTAACCCAATGTCCAGCTTTAGTGATCCATTGATCGGTAAATTCTTTTGCTGCGAGTCCCTGTTTCTTTTCTTCTAAATTGGAAGTTCTGCTTTCTGGAGTATTGACGCCATATAAGCGAACCCTACCTTTACGAAGAGTATCAAACCCCAAATCAATGATGATATCAAAAGTGTCACCGTCAATAATTTTTTTAACTTCTGCGTTGTAGTAGTATACGTTTTTTTCATCAGACATTTTTTCTCCTTATATATTAATTATTTTTTCAGCTATCCATTTTACCACAGGACTAGCAACTCCGTTTCCACACATTTTATACCTAGTGCTGTCTGCATTATGTTTGCCGTCAGCCCTATACAAGGTATGATTGTCTGGCCAGCCCATTAATCTTTCGCACTCAATAGGGGTTAATCTACGAACTATCTTATCTATACTGACAGCATGGCCTCCGCCTTCAGCCCTAAGGGTTGGCCAAGCTTTTGTGGAAGCTTGTGGATCTAATCCTTGAGTGTGACTAAAGCCTATTGGTGATTCAATGATTAATTTATTTTCTTCTACATATTGATTGCCAACACCTTTAAAATCTCTAGCAACTAGTGTTCCAATGACGTTTGATGTTGTTCTTTCATCTATTACCATTGGTACGGTGTTGCCGCCTGTTCCCATTCTTGCTTGCAGGGTCTGTACAGGTTCTTCGTAAACTCTTATATCTCCAACTCTAGTTCCATCTAAAAGAGATATTTTTTCATGGCTAATTAAATCCGTAGGATCTTTGTAGTCTCTTGCTTTTATCGTTGAAGAAACATAATCTTCTACATATTCATTAAATGAAACCATGCGATTAATAATCGCTTTTCCATCTTGAACTACTAAGTTTTCTCCCCTACTTGAGGGTTGTCCTCCATCGCCACCGCTTCTAATGCAGCTTGCAATTTCTCTGGTAGCTTCTTGTTCTTGCTTGACACTCTTCTTAGAATCCCCTGTGCTGCTTTCTTTGAGAGGTAGTATTTTGTCGGGACTTCTTCCAGCGATTGCAGGATCAAAGCAAGAGAGGACAAATATTCTTCTGCGTCGTTGGGGGACTCCAAAGTATTGTGCATCCAACACGGCCCATTCACTGAAACACGCCCCTGCTTCATCCATTTCCCAGAGAACTTGTCCGAAGTCGGCACCTCCGTTG
>Ga0129333_10005766_pt1 | contig 11672 bp, 18 predicted proteins | sample CPB6_08_DNA_FD_94474 | JGI IMG/M metagenome (GOLD analysis project Ga0129333, IMG submission 94474) | Freshwater to marine salinity gradient microbial communities from Chesapeake Bay, USA - CPBay_Sum_0.6_0.8_DNA | ecosystem: Environmental > Aquatic > Marine > Coastal | place: USA: Chesapeake... | reverse complement strand
TTGTCATAAGCGATGGCAGAACCCTCGTTTTTGACAGGTGCGGCTGAGAAGCCGGACAGCTTGGTTTCTTCTTCGAAGGAACGCTCAGAAGTCTCAGTTTCGTAGATTTCTTTGTGTTCTTCACCGTAACGAGCATACTCCAGACCGAACAAGGCGTTCAGACCAGGGAGCAGCTCTTTCAGCAGTTGTGCGCGTGAAATTGCCATGATTTAGCTCCTTATCAGACGCCAGTCGGGTTGAGATACTGATGGCCGTTAGCAACAGTCTGGCCGGTCACGTTAGGTGCATTCCACTTAACAATAACTTCGCAGAAGTTGCCAGACGAGTTGGCAGTATCGGGGACCACATCAATGATGCGGAACGGAAGGGTCGCGGTCGTGGTAGCGCCAGCAGCGGTGTAAACACCAACTTTAGAATCGCCAGTCACGGTCGAGCCCGCATTTTGCACCAGCTGGGCGTTAGACCCAATCACGGTACGGCCTAGGAAAGCGGGGAGCAAACCAGAGGTCGTATCGTCGGCGGTAGTGCCAGCCACCAGAACAGCCTTGAACAGCTGATCGGGATCATCAGCAACGAAAGCGCTGATGATGGAGCCACTCTTAACTGCCAAACTTGCAGGATAGTACTGCGAGAAAGTCAGTTGGCCAGTAGTGGCGCTCGTGTACTGACAACCCAAAAACACACCCACGGGGGTGGCAGTGGTCGTGCCAGCGTCTTTTTCAATAGTGCCACCAGAAACCAGCTTGACAGCGTCGCCATAGAAAATGCTGGTGCCGTAGCCGGTACCAGTGGTATTTGCAATGACGAGTTGACGAGTAGCTCCGGCGAACACCTGCCCACCGATCAAATTGATCGGTTTCAGCCCGTAAGGGGCGTCAACGGTAGGATATGCCATTTAAGACTCCAATTGTTTAAGAACCAGAACCAAAGGTGACTTTGGATGATTTCTCCGCGAAGAGAGGCATCCGTGCGTCACTTTGACGAAGGAAATTGTTGTCCACCGATTCCACCTGAGCCCGGTTCTGGCGCTCGTAATGTTGCGAGCGTTGATCCATAAACTCTTCGGGAATACGACAGAGCAACAAACCACCCACTTCGATGTTTCCTTTGAAACGACCTTCAGTGGCGGCGTGCATCATAAGCTCGGGATAGTCTTCTGCTTTGCAGGGTTCGTATCCTTCGCGGAACTTAGAAGAGATGTTGGATGGATCGGCATTCCCAAGAATGCTAATACGCACCCAGCGGTGTGCCCAACCCGGACGTTTATCCGGAGATGGCAAAACCTCGGGGGCCTTCCATGACGTAGGACGACGAATAGTTTCCCGCGAATCGAGTTCACGAGTCAGGCGATTCTGACGACCCTGCGTTTGTGTTTGCGTATTTTGTTCCATTTTTAACCTTTACTAAGTGCTGCAACCTGTCTCGCATATTCTTCCAAAGGGACCCCAAGCCTGCGAGCTATCGCAGCTTCGGATGCCTTCAGTCGAACACGACTAGGCGGTGTGCTACGTGAGGCCGGAGCCACAACAGTAGCGGGTTTTGAGGCACGGCGTGGAGGTTCATCCTCATCAGCCGGTTCAGCTCTTTTTCTTGGAGGCGGCTCGTCGTCCTCATCGCTCTGAGCATCTTCAAAATACTCAGGAAATCGTTTGCGCATTGTCTTGTCAATAGTCTGAAAGTATTCAGGTGTACCGACATAGTCGGCACCATACTCGCGCTGCAACTTCTTGTCAAGCCCCATCGCCGTCATAGTCATTTCGTCGTCTTTTCCAAACCAATCTGAGTTGTTATCTACCCATTGTTTGGTGCGACGAGACATTTTAGGCTGGGAGTCGTCCTGACGGGAGGGTTCCCAAGACTTCTCATCCACCTCAATAGGCCGCATACCTTGGGCTTTATCCAGCTTCAGAGTAGCCCGGGCGATCTCGGCCTGAGCTTCAGCCAGCGCATCGGGGTCCCCCTCCTCATACGCCTTTTTGTACAAGGATTTGGCCGTGTTTAGCTCGGCTTCAGCGGCGGTTTTGGAGGTTTCGATATACGCTTGACTGCCGGTAGCAAGCTGCTGCTGGAGGCGTTTGTTTTCTTCCAGAACCTGCTTGGCGTAGTTTTCGGCGGCAACCCGCTCCCGCAGGGCTTCCTCTTTTGCCCGGCGTTCGTCGTGGTAGCCACGAGTGAATTTTTTGATCCGGTTTTGGACTTTCTCGTCGTAGCTGGCAAGTTCGTCGTCTGTCGGGTCCTCAATAGGCTCCTTCATCGGCTTGCGGCCACGGTCCGGTTCCGGGGTATCGTCTTCAATTTCGATGTCGAAATCGTCCTCAGCTTTGGCTTTCGCCTTGGCTTTTTCTTCTTTTTCATCGGGGAATTCGTACTCATCCCCGCCAAATTTTGGCAACGGCATAATTTACTCCTTAAGCAGCGCGGGTAATACCACGCGGGTCTTGCACAGTGCCTTCGACCGAATCATCGTTAATGATGCGGAACTCACGGCCATGAATCTTCAGGCGGGTGCCTGAATTGGGGCGGACGATGACAAAGTCACCAACCTTGCAACGGGCTCCGCTAGGGAACCGTGTTTTGTCTTGATAGGCTTCAGGGCCCATCTTGACCACGAACAACACCGGGGTCAGCATCTCCTCTTTCCAGATTTCCTTACCCGATTTCACAATCCCAACATCGCTGTCGGCGTACTCTTCCATGGCCTCGGGGACCACAGTAAGCAGCATAAAGCCAGCGGGATCAGGCAACTGTTTAGCTTTTTGTTCAGCAGTCTGATTAAGAATGCCAGACAAATCTACAGCGGCTACGTCAAACTCACTCATCCGAGTGCTCCAGTCTTTGCACGAGGTCATTGATGATGGAATCTGCAAGGCTAAGACCCCGGATCACTCCGCAGATTTTTTTGTACTCATCGTATGTATCAGCACGGCTGGCAGCAAGAAAAGCAACTTGCTCTTGCCGTAGCTTGTCTATCTCCTTTTGCACGTGCGCTAGCGCACGGGTATCAATACTCATTTATTCTCCTTCTTGGGTGGTTGAGGTCTTTGTGCAGAAGATTGGCGTTGCTGCTGCATCTGGGCGCGGTGCTTGGCAGCGTCCAGACCCATGCGAACTCCCTCGGCTTCCATCTGCTTGTTTAGCTTGTCTTTGGCAGCTGCTGCGGTAGCACTGACCTGCATGGCAGCGATTTCTTTCTGCGCGGCGATGCGAGCCTTCTCAATCTCGATCTGATCGGCTTTGGCCACAGCGTCGATCTGTTGCTTTTGCGCCTTGAGTTGAACCTCGGCTTCCTTGAGCTGCAGCTCTTTCATCTGCATCTGGATGAGCGGGTCCTGCATCTGCTGCTGAGCCTGTTGCTGTTGGGCTTGCGCCTGATCGCGTTGGAGCAGTTGTTGAGACGCTTGAGCTGCGGCCATGGCAATGTGGTTGGCCACGTCCTCCGGGATGTGGTTCTTCTCGCCACGCTCGTTCTCTTCCGGGGGCAGCGGCATGCCCATCATCTGCTCAACCTCGATGCGGTACTGGAACGCAATGTGCTCGTTGATGTGTGCCATAGCAGCGGCAAGAATTGCCTGCGCCATCGGGTTCTGCTGCATCATCGCCTGAATCTTCGGGTTCTGAATGGCAGACATGTGAACCTGAATGTGCGCTTGGTGGTTCTGCTCCACAAACGCCTTCACGGGTTTTTGCGTCAAGAGATTCTGGTTCTCTTGAATTGGATCGACCGGCACTGCATCGTCCTCGATCGGCACTAGCTTTGCCGCATTCTTCACACCCAACACCTCGATCATCTGGCGGTGCAACAGGGGCAAGTCATACAACTGAGGTGCGCTCTGAGACAGCTGGAGCACGGCCTGATACGTCACTATCTTCTGCGCCATCGTAGCGGCGTTCGGATCAGACACGGGGATCACGTCCACCATGTCGTAGTCGCTCTTGCGTGCGCGTCGACTACCATCAATCGGCTCGTACTCGTACTCTTCAGGGCAGTAGTCGGCGATGATAACTTTCAGTAGCTTGAACTCCTGACGCATCGCGTTGTGAATGCGGGCCTGAACAGCCGTCATCACTTTTAACGTACGCTCAAGGATTGCCAGTGTGGTTCCGACAGGAGCTTGGCTGCTCATGTCACTCACCTTCATATCGCCGCTAGAGGCAAACGCACGGCCTTCGCTTACGATCTGATTGAACAGTGTGTAGAGAACCTGACTTGGCTCTTTGTACGGTAAGGGGAGGATGTTGTCTCGGATAGACCCGCTTGGCACATCCACATCTCGGAACTCTCCGGGTTGAATAGGAGTGTCGTCCCCTTTAACCCGCAGTCCTCGGGCTTTGAGTCCTCCGGGGAGATTGCTAAGAGTACCAGCGTCAACAAGTTGACGAATAAGCATAGTAGCGGACTTAGCATAACCACCAATAAGATGGATGAGTCCATATCCGTAGAAGCCGAAGCCCGGGATGTATTGGTAGTGGACGAAGTGCTGACGCTTGATGTGGAGCTTGTCGTCTTCATACCAATTTCTCCGAATAGCCAGAATGGTGGTCGTACCTTTCTCGATGGTCACCACGTACGGCAGAGCAATACCGGTCTCTTCACCCTTCTTATCTTTGTGTTCAAACCCGGGCAGGTCCAAGAGCACGTGCATCTCAAGGATGCGATAGCGGTCGTCCTGGATGGCCGTCAGGCCCATTTCTTCGGCCTTTTGCTTCTCAATGTCGTCCAACTGATACGACGGCTCGCCCAAGTCCACGTCTCGGTAAAACCCAGCCTCCATCAGCCGTACAACTTCCTGCTCGGTCTTGCGCATCACGTGCGTAACACGTTCCGAATCCTCGATATTTGAGCTACCATAAGGCACGACGATGTCTTCGGCGGGGATAAACATTGCCACCTGACGGCCCTTGCTCGGGTCGTAGTAGACCTTCTTGAACGCAGAGCCCGTAATCGGCAGGCTCCAGAGTAAGCGCTCATGCTCGCTGCGGTACTCACTCATCACCTCGGTGAGCTGGTAGTTCATATCTTCTTTGACGCGCAGGGCGGCTTCTTCACGCAGCTTGTCGATCGCGCCAACGATCTGGGTCTTCACGGGGCCCATCGCTGGGAAGGTCTCCGTCATTGCCTCTGACTGGAAGCGCACAACGGACTCGGTCAGCATCGGGTGAAACACACCACATGCGCCTTGCCATGGCTCAGTCCTCTCTTCGTACTTCAGCCCCAGCAGCTTCAGCCCGTCGACATACGTCTGCATCCACTCCTTGCGGTCGTTGATGTCCTTGTCAAAATCACCAACCAAGTCGGTCACCAGAGACGCCAACTCCTTGTCGTCCATGTACTCGGCCAAGTTCGCATCGAAGTCCTCGGCGGTCTCCTTTTTGCGCGGCTCCAGATCAATCTCAATGTCGCCAATGCCAAGAGTCACTGACTCGGGGTCCTCGATCTCAATCTCAATCGGAGGCGCTTGCAGCACATCTAACCCCTCGGGGGCTGCGTACAGACCCTTACTCATGTCGCCACTGCCCATGTATCCTGTTGCCATGATGTTTCCTTACACCGTGTAGAACCGCTCTCGGCGGTGTCCTTTGAACCATTTAATGTCTTCAGGCTCGTCCACCGGAAGGCGAAGGAACCCACCCTGACGGAAGCGCATGAGCGCCAACGTCGTCGCGTCCACCAAGTCATCGTGCTCACCTGACGGGAACGCCGCGATCTCATCTACCAACTCTTCAGCCCAGCGTGTCTGGGGTACCCATACTTTGCCACTGGCAATTATGTCTGAGACTGCGTTCAAACGGGCAATTTTGTCCTGCCCCTTACTAGGCGTGAACTCCTGCACCGGTATGCCCATCGCCCGAAGCTCATATATAAGCGGCGCCCCAGACGCCTTTTTCTCAATGATGATGGTGTCCGGCTCGTAGGCGTTGTACTCCTCCATCACGTCCTTCTTCAAGTCCGGGAACTCCACCCGCTTCTTGTACGTGTTCAAGAGAATCACATTCGGCCTATTGCCATCTTTGGGGTTCATGAACACCCCCCACGTCGTCCCTGCAGAGTAGTCGGCCCGCTGGGTTTTCTCAAACGCCGTGTCCCAAGACTGAAGAATAAACTCACACTCGGGCGGCTCATCCTCCTCCCACCATTTCCACCAATCTCTCTTGACGATGGCGCTCTCGTTGCCCACCGGGTTCTGCTGATACTGCGCCTGCCATTTGCTGTTAGGCAGTTCTTGCTTCAGTGCAGACAGCTCCTCGATCGACCAAAACTGGGGCCAGAGCGGGTTGCCACTCGGCAGAATGGCCGGAAACTCAATGACCTCCCAGCCCTCGCCACCCCTTTGCGCGTCCGCTTTCAACACTTGGCCCGTCAAATCGCGCTGTGCCCAGCGAGTCATCACGATCACGATGGACCCACCCGGCTGCAGACGCTGACGCGGCCCTGACGTATACCACTCGTACACCTTGTCGTACACCTCGGGGTTGGTAGCGGCCATGGCAGCTTCTTGTTCTGAGTGCGGGTCGTCAATGATGAGCACGTCGGCACCCTTACCCGTCACCGCACCACCCACACCGATAGCAAAATAGTCGCCACCCTTGGATGTGTTCCACCGCCCCGCCGCTTTGGAGTCGGCTGACAGAGACAGGTCAGGAAAAATCTCTTTGTAGACCTCGGAGTCCACCAAGTTCCTTACCTTACGGCCAAATCCCACGGCGAGCTCAGCAGTGTGAGAAGTTTGGATGACTTTCTTGTTAGGAAATCGTCCAAGGAACCAAGCAGGTAGTAGATAAGAAGCGAACTCGGACTTAGTGTGGCGAGGAGGCATGTTAATAATAAGACGTTTGCACTCTCCATTTGCCACCCTCTCAAACGCTGCTGCCATTCTCTTGTGGTGCGCTCCTGATATGAACGACGGCCACACTTTTTCTACGAACTTGATGAACTTTTGCTGAGAAAGTTCCCGATCTTTCAGCTTCTCCAAGCGAATCAGCTGCGCTTCTAGTGTGCGCATGTCGCTCTCGGACAATTTCCCCGAGTTTATGAGTGTCTCTATGTCCTTGAGTGAGATGTCACTCATCTTTTTGCGCCTCGACCGGGTCTACTACTTCAATTTCTTCTACTTCAGGCGTAGTTTCGGGTTTTTTCTTGTCCAACTCGTCCAATTCATCCAGCAAATTGGGAGTTACGTCCGTCACGTCTGAATTCAGCAGTCTTTTCACCCGCTCTTTGATGGAATTCTCCAGTGCCGTGGACGTTGTGTGGTGGATTGTGATCTCGCTTCGGTCAGTGAACAGGCCAATATCACTGTGTTTGCCCAAAAGTTCCAGTGCTTTTAGCTCCAACTTGGGGTCTCCGCAGTCGGAGAGGGCAATCAACTTGTTTGTGATGTAGTTCCTAGCCTGCAGTGCGTCTTGAAACGCAGTGAAGTCATGCCGACGGATGATCTGATGGGCTGCTGCAGCCTCAGACGAGGAGGAAATGTGCTTGGGGGCGTTCGGTTTGTCTTGACCGAGCACCAATTTCTGCGCTTTGGAGAGGTCTTCGTTGTTGAAGTCCAGCCCCCCGCCGAGCTGCTCGATGAGGTCCGCTGTGTTGACTGCCACCGCCACTGCATCTTTATGCGTAGCAGGCTCCTGATCAGACAGATCAAAAGGGATTGGCACTTCTGCCGTAGGCTCAACAGGGATCATCGTGAATGGCACCTTCGTGAAAAGGGAATGTGGCGAAATGTAACAGAAATATATACCCCCGTGCAACTTTTGTTTCTGGGTCCCTTGACGGGGGGTGTTTGCCAAGTAGAAATAAATGTAGTCCTGGGGGGAAAAACGAAGGGGGAAGGGGGGTCTTAAGTAAAAATAAATGTAGTCCTGATAGTAATACTAAAGTAAGCCAAACTAAAACCGAAACTCAAAGTTGGGAATCGGGTGTGCGGAACACTGTGTGAGGGGGCCCTACCTCCCCTTGCTGCCATTTTGGGTGGGTGGGGTCGACCAAGTGACCCGGCATAACATTGTTAGGCCATACCCCGGCCTTTGAATTATTGTTTACGCACCCTTTGCATTGCCCCCTTTTTTGTGGTATAATATACCCATGCAAACGAAGAATCGATTGCATACCAAGTCCCCTAACATTGTTAGGGATTCGTTAGAGTAACTAAGCGAGGTTAGATGTTATGAACACTCAAGTAATCACCACCACCGACACGGCTGAGGCCGTACTTGCAAACTGCCGCTCTGCGGTAGCTGATACCGTCACCCGTCAATATGGCGCGGTGCGGGAATACGCGGAGACCCTAACCCGGTTTTTCCCGAGCGATTGGTATATGTACGAACACAATGACAAGTCCGAGGATGCGAAGGGTATTCTCGCTGAGGCCGATAAGTTCCGCAAAACCCTGCGTGAAGCGGGGCATAAAAACCCCTCGGTCATCTGGACACGGGTACGTAACGAAGGCCGCAAGCTAGTCGAAGGCGAACCCGAGGCCGCTAGCGGCGAAGGTGACGGCGAAGGTGACGGCGACAAGGCCGGAACCAAGGAAGTGCGCTCGCTGTCCCTGCGACTGATTGAGGAATTGTCCACCTTGTTCAAGGCTTGCAAGCGTGAAGCTGACAAGAACAATCTCGACGCCAAGCAGTCGCAAGCCCAAACGCACATCGCCTCGGCACTCGCCGCCCTGGGTGTTGATCTGGCCATGATCAAGTAATCGGAGCGGGGCAGGGGAAACCCTGCCCCTAACATTGTTAGCCCTAACCCTTGGAGAATGTTATGCAAATTATCGTTACTTGCCCCGATACAATTTTTGGCGAAATCGTCAAAATTTTTAATAGTTACCTGGACGCCATGAAATGGGTCGAAGTGTGTATATCTAATGACGTAAAGGTAGTGGTCGAAAAGACCCGCAACAAGGTAGCGGTCGAAAAGACCCGCAAAGCCTAACCCCTGCTCACTTAACACCAAGCCCGGCTAGTCCGGGCTTTTTTGCGTCTGCCCTAACAATGTTAGTCTGCCCTCACTTTAATGTTACGTTTCCGTTTACGCGCCCGCGCTCTGCACCAGTTCCCTATGCGGGGGTAGTGGCAAGGGCTCGGAAAAACGTAACAATCGAATGTTACAAAAGTGGACCAGTTCCCTGCGCGGGGGTAGCAGAAAGCGGTTGTTACGAAAGCGCCCTAACAATGTTATGAAAATTGGGCTTTGTTACATTTCACAATGTAAACGTAACATTATAAGTCCTTGATTCTAAAGGAAAAAACGCCTAATGTTACATGTTACGTTTTTTTGGCAAATTACTCTCCGGGAAATTCAGCGAGCGAGCGTCTCAGCAAGTGCAGTCCGCACCACCTCAAATTTTTCCGCAGGGGTTCTATATTCTATTTTTCTCATAACATTATAACATTACATCAAAAAACATCATTTTTCTTAATAGAATCAATAAGTTAGCGTGTTACGTTTCCTGTTACGTTTTGCCCTTTTGTTACATTATTTTTGTAACAGCCTTGAGGGAATTTTGTAACTTTATATTGTTACGTTTTATTTTGGTTAGTGTCTGCTGACTTGTATTGTTACGTTTTATTTGGTTAGTGCTCGCTCACCTAACAATGTTATGTTTCCCCCGCTCGCTCCCGCTCACTCTTGCCTTTGCCCAAGCCATGAGACTTGACATTTGTATAACATTGTGGTACAATATAAGAAAACATGAAAGTAAAGCGTAAGTACTACCAACCCGAAGCAAAGGAGCCCTAACAATGTTAGACCTAGATTGGAAAGAATGTGAGACCTGCGGCGACGATGTGCACATCGAGCGATGGCGACTTGGCTATCGGCATTGCCTGTTTTGTGGTGAAGATGCCGCCCGTGCCGAGCGTGCATCCTGGTGCATCATCCAAGAATACGGCAAGGGTAACTACCAATACGTCACGACCGAGACTGCCTTTGTCTCACTCAAGAACACCAACCAGAAACAACCGAGGGGCTAACAATGTTAGATGCAGAGGAGAAAGTAATCCGGGTAGTGTTCCTAGTGGCACTGATTGTGTTAATTCTTGACGTGGGAGTGTGGAGATGATGAAGCTGTTGAGACGCTTGTGCACAACCAAGTGTTGTGAGTGTGGCGAAGTCAGGGTTTGGTTCTGGCAACGCCGTTGTGATTTTTGTGACGTTGGCGAGGGAAAAATTCAATGACTGAACACGGGATGGAGAAGGTTTACCAAGCAGGGATGCAACTTGCCAACGCCTTGCGTCTTATCGGCAAGCACGAGGAAGCCCACGAGATCGAGGTGTGGGTGTTGGACTTAACCAGAGGGAGGGACTAACAATGTTAGAGGCAGAAGGGAAACCAAAGAGTAAACGAAGCTATTGGTACGCACTTATACGAGACGCTCAAGACGGCGAGTTGCGGGTGATCTACCGAAGCAGGTTGCAGGCTTACAACGGAGTACCGGGGGTTAAATGGGAGTTTGGCACATACAACGGCGCGTGGTCATTGGTGATGGAGAGCAAAGACCAAGACTACCTGCGTTCGTTTGGCCGACTGACCGCCCCGGAGACATGGTGGAACGGCTATGGCAAATACAGGTTCGACAGTTACTTCAGTTATCTGGAGGGACGGGAATCTGCCGAGAAGGACTAACAATGTTAGGAGGACAAGATGGCAAAGAAGACGTACGAGCAAGCGATACAAGAGCTCAATGCAACGATGAAAGAGATGGAGATTGCGATGGACGAGGGCGACCTGAACCATGACCAATTCCATGCAGTGCTCAATCATTACACCAAGGGCGTGATCCTACGTGCAATGTTGCAGTCGCGCAAAACTTTGAAGGAGATGAAATGAAAAAGAGTGTGTGGAAAGTAACCGGATTCAACATTGAAGATGGTATGGAGAACCTTTTTGAAGCGTACTTCACCGACAGAGATGTTGCCCACGAGGTGTATCACAAGGGTGAGCGTGAGTATGGGATAGCCGCAGGCTACACCAAGATGAACTGGACATTGGAGGGGTTCTACCTCGATGACAACCCGCACATCGACCAGATGTTCGAGGACGTAAGAGAAGCAATGGAGGAATAAATGACTAACGAAGAACTGGAGAAGGTAGCCGAGCTGGTCGCAGTGATCTGTAAGGACAGATACCTACGTCAGAAGTTAGTAGTTCACAAAGAGTTTGTGAACGTGGCGCTGATGATCGCCCCGCACATGGACGAGGTGATGAAGGTGTTGGCCCAGAGGTATAACAATGTTAGGGAGGAAGCATGAGTGGCATGACGAGATACATGGTGACTGGATGGAGTGCTCGGTTCGGTCATTGGCTAACTGAGAACTACGAGTGCAGAGACAGGGAGTCTGCAAGGAAACGATTTGTAACCCAGTACCCGACACTGAAGATGGTGAAGGTGTACGCACTGAGGAGTAGCTGATGCAAGAGTACGCGCTAGTGCTGTTCAAAGACCCCAACGATGCGCGGGTGTATTACTCGGAGGACATCCACGACTACGAGATGGACGACGTAGCCACTAACATTGTTAGGGGGTACGACAAGGCTGTGCTGATTGGGATGGCTAAGTTGGTGCGTGACCCCGATGTGTGGGCGCACGACCCACACATAGACCTGTGTAAAAAGTACCGAAAGATGAGGAAAAACCAATGATTGAAGTAACCATAACCGAGATAGCCCTGTTTGGAT
>Ga0129333_10005765_pt1 | contig 11674 bp, 7 predicted proteins | sample CPB6_08_DNA_FD_94474 | JGI IMG/M metagenome (GOLD analysis project Ga0129333, IMG submission 94474) | Freshwater to marine salinity gradient microbial communities from Chesapeake Bay, USA - CPBay_Sum_0.6_0.8_DNA | ecosystem: Environmental > Aquatic > Marine > Coastal | place: USA: Chesapeake Bay... | reverse complement strand
GCACTTCCTCTACGTGCTGCACTTCCTCTACATGCTGAACTTCCTCTACATGCGGCACTTCCTCTACGTGCTGTAATTGTTCAACGTGTTGCGGCTGTTCCACCGCGGCGAGTGGTTCTTCGGAAGCAATTGCATGCTGATCGTGTATATGCGAGTCGCAACCAATAATATTATCACAAAACGCGTCTATGTTTGAAAACATGGTCGTTATTTCTGTAGTGGTTATTTCGGTCGTTTTTATCTCCGTCTTTGTTATTTCTATGTTTTCGGTAGGCGTGTTTGGTCCTTGGGCATGTGTAAATGAAACTACCTGGGTGGTCATATTTGATTTGGGAGCTACTGTATTTCTTACATGAATTGCATGGTCTTCGACCACCGGTCTAAAAAGCTTTTCAAATGCAGTGTCAGTCCTATGCGAAAAATGCTCCACATGCCCCACGGGGGATTCTGCAGTCAGGTCTTCTTCGCTGGACTCGCTCTCGCTACTTTCTTCTGTCTGATGCACAGGGTTTACCGATATTGACTTTCTCAAATCTTGTAAGAGTGTCTTATCAATCTTACCTGTGTTTAACTCCTCTAACAATTCCTTCTTGGTTTCCTTGTTAATCTCGGTGGATTCATCAAATTTAATATCAGTATCTATATGCGTATGCATTAACTGTATTTTATTACTAAACCGTTTGAGGTACTTTGTGTGCAGTGAGTGAAAAAATTCAATGTAAGAAATAAACATGAGAATTTTCTCTCTCATAACAGTATTATTAAACGCAAAAGTTGTAGTAAAGTTGTTAATGTTCAAACCTATATTTTGCTTTGCACGATGCGCCGACAACTCGGTCTCCTTTGTATTCAATACAGAGAGTAAGATACCTAACAAATTTAAAATATTCTGATGGATATCATGCGTTATCTCAAACTCGTAATCCTTGAATGGTTCAAGGTCTTTATAAATTGGGTAATTGTCCACCTTAACTATATCAATTACCTTCTTATCATCAACGCTTTTTAAGATATATTCAATTATTATCTTATTCAATTTAAAGTACTCACAATACATTCTATTGTTTATCGCGATAAAGAGCCGTTTCATATCATCGTACTCAATATCTATTAACTTGCCCTGGAAATTAAACGAATCCAAACCAAATACAAACATTTGTGCCTTGCTATTTTTTATCAAGTCCGAGTAAAACACCTTTAGTCTATTAATTCTCACTTGTAGAACATCAAATACGCTTTTAACCGTATTTCGAATAGTAATAATGTTATTAAACTCACTCTTCAGCAGAACAAGCTTGTTATCCATTTGTTACTGATAATATTATTTAATATTATTTTTTATTCGTTATTTTAATAATATTATACTCTTGTAATATAAATGGACCCTAATTTAACTGAACCGGTTGATTTACCGATTGACCCAGCACCTAATACAACCACCGTTGAATGGACCCCAGAACACGAGGGCATTTTGATTGAATGGGCAGACAAGGCCATGTGTTACAGATGGCTACATTCAAAATCAAACGCGCTATACGCTAGATTAAACGCCTGGTACACTATTCCCGTAATTGTTATTTCAACTATAACCGGTACAGCCAACTTCGCCCAAGAACGAGTTCCTGTCGAATACCAAAACTATTTTGCGATGGTTGTCGGTACATTTAGTATTACTGCAGGTATTATTACCACTATACAGCAATTTCTTAAAATTACACAGTTAAACGAGGCACACCGTGTTAGCGGTATAGCATGGGACAAGTTCTACCGCAACATTAAAATTGAGCTCGCAAAACATCCATTTGAGAGAATAGACGTGCGACAAATGATTAAGATGAGCAAGGAGGAGTTTGATAGGTTGATGGAGACCAGCCCCACAATTCCAGAAGCGATCGTCGGCGAATTTAAGAGCAACTTTGTTAAGCACGAGTCGTTCGCAAAGATTGTAAAGCCTGAGATTTGCGACATTCTAATACCTACAAACGAGCACAGAAACCCATGGTTCAATGAAGAGAACCGGTCAAAGGCTGCAAGCGAAAATCTAAAGAATCAAATATTGAAGCAAACACGACTTAACAAGGCGAGGGACGATAATAATAAGATTGTGACTGATTTCATTGGGCTATTCAAAAGCCTTAACAATCGTGAGCCAATGGAAAGCGAGGTTATTGACAATTTAAAAGACAAGGTTGATGTTAATACTATAAAGAGCGTATTAGATAAGCTAAAGACCTTGTCAATATCAATTAATATAGACAACGACGAAACAACTGGATTAAATATGTTATAAAACAAGGAAAAGAAAGAGGAACATGTGTTATACCTTAGGTGCTGAATTCGGCAATATCAACTTGCTTATAAATAAGAATATGTAAAATAATACATACTTCATGTAGGATGACTGGTCATACCCATAAAACTCGGCTGTTTTTATAATCCCATATAAACTCAGAATAAATACGCCAAATAGTGTTATTGAGCCTGCAAGAGGGGCGTTATTTGATTGTGGCGGGCCTGATATTGGGTCCATTCTTATAACATTAATTAAGATTATTTAATTGATGTTATTTACTAATTGCTTACATAATGGCAAAAAATTTGTCGTTGTATTTCAACGTGCTGTTATTTATGTAATGATAACTTAATGGAACCTGTTGGTTATACTCTTTCACCGCCAATAATTTAATATTTAGCCGTGAACCATCGTCCAATTCAGGGTCCCCTAAAAAGGCGCTATCATATTTTTGCGACCAGGTGCCATCGTGGTCGGAGATTCTCATAGTCAACCGCTCTTGATTCACGTTTAGCGCCCCGTCCTCTAACCGCTGTTGCTTTATGTCAGACGTGTCTATAGGGTCCGTCGGGTTATTTTCTATAAATTTGGTTGCACCTAAAAACGCTGCGAACCTTACTAAACCACCAATCTCCTCGTCTAAAGCATTATCAAAGGAAATCAGACGCTTAGCAACAGGACTGCCCTTAAATGCTGTGAAAAAGTCCAAAAAATAGTAAAATGGACCTAATATACTGTTTCTATTACTGCGTGACTCACCAAATGTGCATGTAAATGATAATTGTTTTGTTGATTTCCCTACATAACAAACTATCGGTATTTCATAGTTTTTACCAGTTTCATCCAATAAAAAACACATGGCATCATTTAATATCATGAAATTCGCAGTGTCGTCATCTATCCTCATATTACAAACGTGTTGATGTGTAATAATTTCATCTACGAGTGCGAGCCAAGTTGAATTGCCCATAAAATTGTCAATTGGGCGAAACTGAATCTTGGTTATATCATAGAACATATACATATTACTGTTATAACTGTAATACCCAGTAAATGTTATATCCTCTATAGAACTTTTATTACCATTCTGCGATATTAGCGCTAATAGTAGGTAACTTACATAATTAATGTATTCGTGGTTTTCAACCGCGCCTATTGGTCTGAGGACAACCGGAAACCGGAGGTTATCCTGGGAACCTTCGGGTTTTGTTAGGAGAAATCTTAAGAACGGTGTGACCCCGTCGGTATTTACATCATACGCACAAATGTAAATATTATTGCAGTGATCTAAGGGTTGGTCGCTCTCGCTCGTAAGAAACTCTGCACCCCGATATTTATAGAAAGTAGGCTTAACCGGATTATATGTATCGTCGTCCATAATTACATTGTCTATGCCTATTTATTTAACTTATTTTCACTAATCTTGTTATTTTACTATTTATCTATTTTCCGTTTAATTGACTCCTTTACTTGTTCTTCGCGGCTATCCATGATATGCTTTGTCAGTTCTTCCGCAACCGTAGGATCTGTTTTGTAATAACCCTGTAGGGCGCTTAGTAAGGTTTTTGCATTTATAGGCTTCTTTACCTTATTTGACTTGTAGACAAGCGCGCCACCATTTATATCAAAACAGTCGATCTTATTTGTTTTCATCACAGTTACTAAGTTTTCGGTTAACCCCTTCTTCTTATTGGTTTTCTCCTTCACCTGCGCTTTCAATTCGGAAATCTCCGTATCCAGCCTTATCCACTCCTTTATATTATTCACTAATTGTTCTTTAGTTTCCATTAATAAATTACACTATTTTATATTTATACCCTTTCCTTATTTACATATTTAAACATTTGCTAATAGGGCCTTGTGCCGCTTACACAGATTGTCTTCTAAAATCTTACCACCACACGCGTGTCCCTTTCTTGCACCGGCCTTTAAAATTTCAATACACCCAACTACTACATTGCTTTCCGAGACGCCACCTATAACAACTGGGCCAAGTACTACATTCTCTGCTTCTTGTTTTGGTTTCTTGGTCTTGGTCTTTTTCTTTTCGTCCTTGGCCTTTTGCTTATCTTCCTTGATCTTTTGCTTCTCAGCCTCCTTTAACTGCTTGAGTTCCTCCTTTATCTGCATTTTTTTGGCCTTTACCTCCTCCTTGGCCTTAAGAATCAGGTCCCTCTTATACTTCTTTATTACCTGCTTCTTATGCGACCAACAATAATGCTTTTCGTCGCCAAAATTTTCCATGGGCGATATTCCTGCATAACTATTAATCTGCGAACCCAAATGCCCGCACTTATAAAACTTGCAGTTTGCATTAATATCATGAGACGACTCAACTATTTCATTCGCACTCGGGTCAAAATGCACATTTGGTGTTAGGAACTCGCATGGGCTCAAAAAATGTTTATGCATTGACGACGCATTCGCCGGTTTATAATTCGGATCGATATAATTTATGCCATGGACTTTAGGTAATCCAAGCTCCTCGTGATACGGCAATGTTCCAATCTGTTTATTTCTGCAATATGGGCACCTCATTTCGTTGTAGCCCAGTCTCCCCGACGAACTCTCCAGATTATTAAACTTTTGCTTATGGTTTTTAATATCAAGATATAGTGGCTTATAGTTGAACTTGTGACCGCATTTCATTGTTACGTGAAACTCTGTGAGGGGCTGTTCGGTAATTAAACAGACGCTCTCGTCTGGAGTGTCTTCGTCAGTAGTTTCATCTAATGATTTATATAGCTCAGAAAAAAAATCTATTCCACCCTCTATATCGTATTTATCCATTGTATATTATATTTTGTGTTGTATCTTTAAATTTTTTATGTACATTAGTTATATCCATGTCACCACCTGAAGTTTGGGGTCCTGCTGTGTGGACATTAATTCATGCGTTAACCGTGAAAATAAACGAACATGCGTATGCAACTGTTTCAATGCCACTATTTAACATGATTGTAAATATTTGCAAATTTTTGCCGTGCCCAGAATGTTCAAAAGATGCGAGTAATTTTTTAGCAAAAATAAGACCTGCTGAATTGAAAACAAAAACGGATCTTATAAACACGTTTTATTTATTTCATAACTCAGTGAATGCAAAAAAACGCAAGCCGCTATTTAAGTACACTAACTTAGGAGTCTACGGCACGTATCGTTTAATTGGCGTAGTAAATAATTTTATTGCAAAATACAATACCAAGGGGAACATGAAACTGATTGCAGAATCGTTTCAAAGACAAATGATTCTCAATAAATTTAGGTCTTGGTTTGTGGGGTCAATCAGGGCATTTATACCCCAAATGGTTATTCCGCCGCCATTGCCACCAATTAATAGTGTGCAAAGTGAACCAGAACATGCTGTTGGCCCAATTGTAGAACAACTTGCGGAACCTGTATCAGTTGTAGAACAAGTTGTGGAACCTGTACCCGATAGTATATGAATTACTACGGCAACTCATATATCTTGGAAGTGACATGATCTAACGGTTTAGATACTTCCAACCATCACACCATCCTTATATACCTGGCATTTAAATGTCTGTTCCTTTGGCTGATAGCACATTTCCTTGTTACTGGAAACCTCGTTGAAAAACAAAAACTTTGAAATTCCCGCTGCGCTCATAATGGCAACAATGATGGCACCGTAACCAAGTCCGCAGACAATATCTAATAACAGAGCTCCGCCGCTCGTGATGCATTTTTGACTATAAAACTTGATAAATATATCTATCGCGAAATACGTCAACAATCCGACAAACACCCACATATTGGCCGCATCATTCGTGAACATTGGAATCGACAAATACGCAATGGTAAATGCAAAAACAAATGCGCTAAATGTAGAATTACCATACTTGCTATATTCTACAGCAGTGCATACGCCGCCGGTATTGGTAGTTGGGTTGCTTCCGGATAAATAATAACCATAGTTTCTCGCAACGACGCCTACTAATAGAATCACTAAATATAAAAGGCCCTTGGCATTTTGAAAGACAAACGACAAGCTGGTGACCCCAGCAGCAAGAATTATAGGACTAAAAAATGTAAGCCATACTAAAATATCCTTTGGTAAAAATAGTTGTAATTGGCGACTGGGTATAGAATTAAAGGGGGCCGCAGACTGCATATAATAATAAGCAATAATATAATTTATTATTATGCGAACTTAAATCTTCAATGGCTTCTTTAACTGAGGTTTCACTAAGGTTTGTCTAAAATTAGGTCAAGTGCCTCGCTCACATGACTCACTTCGTGAAATTTAATGTCCTTTAACACGGCATCATTCTTATATTTTTCATAGAATTCCTCAAAATCCTTCTTATTTTCCTTCGGATATATGAACTCCCTCACTCCGGCCTTGATGGAACCCAATATTTTATAATTTAATCCGCCAATTGCGGTAATGTCTCCCGACATTTGAATCTCGCCCGTCATGGCCGTTTTCGCCTTTATCGGGATATCATTTAACAAACTATAGAGTGCAATTGTTATGATTCCTCCTGCGCTCGGTCCGTCCTTCTGCACAGACCCGTCTCCAGGATGAATGTTAATGCCGTACTTGTTATTTTCACCGTCATATAGGGTGCGTATCTGCTTCTTTCTCTCTTCAGACGTGAGATTCCATGCCACGGTCAACGAGACATGCATGCTTTCGCGCATCACATCTTGCTGCAGCCCAGTTAGCTTCAGTTCTAAAAACTGCTCAGACGGGAAAAACTTGGCATGTATCGGCAGGGTCCCTCCATTTCCGTGCGAAGTTGCGAACATTCCATTTGCGAATCCCACCAAACTCTCCTCGGGGACCTTGCGAATAATGACCTCGCGCTTGTCCTTGAAATATTTGGTTTTAATGTCGGCGATACTTATATTGATTGGTAGTTCGTAGTCCGTGTCATTATTCTTTAATATGTCCAAGTTAATCTCGCCTACAATCTCAAACATTATCTCCTTTAGTTTTCTAACGCCCGATTCTGACGTGTACTCATCAATTATAAATTTCAAAACGTCATCCGCAAACACAATGGTATCTTCAAGACCCATTTTCTTATAAACGTCTGGGAGAATGTGCGTTTTGCTGATGACCAATTTATCCTCCAATGTCAGACTGTTGAACTTAATCCGATGTACGCGGTCCAACAGGATTTTATCTATGGCATCAACGTCATTATACGACAAAATAAATAGCGCCTTTGACAAATCAAGGTCGATGCCGGTGAAATACTTGTCCTGGAAGCAATCATTCTGCGCAGGGTCTAATAGATGCGTTAATATGCCGACAATCTCTTTGCCGTGCTCAGTGCGACTTATCTTATCCACCTCATCAATGAAAATGATCGGGTTCATGCATCGTTTATCAATGAGAATCTGAACGATAGACCCCCAAGTAGACCCCACATAGGTATAATTATGACCGTGAAGTGTACTTCCGTTGCTATCGCCACCCATTTGAATCATTGCAAATGGCCTGCCATTACCGTTATCATCCTTCAGACAATCAGACAGTCCTCGTTTCGCCAAACTTGTATTATGTGTAACAGTAAAATCGCCTAATAAGAAACGTGAATTACCATCAATTTGAAACCCAAAGTATTCATCTTCTTCTAATGGAATTACATTTATTCCTGTATTTAAACAATCTTTAATTTGTTTGTGCTCTCTTGGTCTTTTTCTTTCGAGTAAGGTTGGTATATCTTGTAGACCTCTTCCTGTTATTATAGTTCTGTAATACTGACCATACCTTTTTTCTCCTTTGTAAGTACACGATTTTGTACATTCTTTCATTATTCCTCTAAAACCTAATGAACGAACTAACCACAAAATATCGTCGGCTAATTGTTTATTTTTTTGAGTAATTTCCAATGAATTGTTATCTTTATTGTAATAACCATCCGTATCAATTAATCCAGCTAATAACTGTAGTCTTATTTCTCTGGAATTGCACTTATATGAATTTGGAATGTGTTTATTATCAAGTAAATTATATTTTTTTAATTTATTTATCAAAATATTTTTATCATGTTTTCCACCCATTTTACCAGTTGTAAGTGAATATGTTATGTTATTGCTGCCACTCCCTTGTTTAAAACATAAATCATTTGTTTCGGCAAAATCTCTAAAATATTCTATAATTGGAACATCAACTGACGTAATACTAAATCTATGAGACGAACCGTCTCCTAACCAACAACCTAATGCATATGGGTCCAAATCTACGCAGCCTTCACTAAATTCAACTCCAACTTTATAACCTTTTAAGCATTCTTTAATGTATTTCGGTAATTTCAAATAATCTTTTATACATATATCCACTATATCATTCTTAAAATATCTTTTACCTAAAATAATCTGGTGTTTATCACCCTTTTTGCCGGCTTTTGTCATTTTTAAACTTAAAATATGACTTTCGTTTACGGTATAACTATCCCCTTTTACTTGTTCAATCCTATACATTTTTTCCCTCCCACTTCCTAACGCTAAAATATTTCTTTCTTTGCTATCATCACCCATTAGTTTGTCATTTAATGTTATATCTTGAACCATTTTAGTTTCTCCATTAGAAAGCATAATTGGTGTGTTTTTTGCAAAACATTTACCCACGCCCGGGGGGCCTTCAAACCCAAAGCAGTAACCGTCCTGCTCGCCATTTAGCCACTGTCCAATAATTCTCTCTATTTGTTTCTTTGCCTTATCGTGTCCATGAACCGCCTTATCAAGGGTGGACTTGACTTCATCCATATAATCAGTGATTTGTTTCATGTTCCCGTTTATTTTTTGGACGTCCTGCTTTATTTCCACGTTTGAAAGCATAGGGTTCATATTTGCGGAACCAATAAACTCGGCATATATTTCATCAATTATATTCTTGGAATCTGCAACCGATGGATCCTTGTATATAGTTAAAATGTTATTTACATGTAAAACGAGTTCGTCCTTGGTGAGGGACGAAATTTTGCCGCACTTTTTCTTGTACTTTTTCAGAATCAAATGTAACGCGCTCGCATTCGCCAACAATTTTTTCTTGTCACCCGCAACCAAATAGGCGCGTATCTTTTCGATTTGTTCGGTTTTGTCGCTCGATCCAGTCACACCTTGTATCTTTTTAACATATTTCAAGACCTCTATGCTGGTATATTTTTCCTTATTCGGTATTTCAGGAAAAACGGTACAAATATTGTGCTTCTTGCAGCTGTCCTTGAATTGCGTCTTAATCTTATCCATCACATTTAAAATCGGTTCTCTCCTGTATACATTAAAGGGTATTTTTAACAACGCATCCAGGTATTGACGCGCCTTTGACCCTGAGTCTTCGGACTTTGCCTTTACCTCCTTCAACTTCATCATTGCCTTCTCCTTAACAGAGTCCGACGCTTTTAGCAGGCAAATCTGCTGTTCAAGCGGGATCTTGTTAATATCAAAGTTTGACAGCTCATTCGTATATTGGATCGTCTTTTTCATTGCCTGTTTAAAGTACTGCTTGATGGACCAAGGGAAGCTATCGAACAATATTGTTTGCTCCTGCGTGTCCACATTCCCGTTTGAATCGTTAGAGAGAATATCATATAACAAGTACGCTAAATACTGGTTCTCATAGTTAGACGAGCATATTAGCAGGTTTATCAAAATATTTCGCTTGGTGTACATATCCTCGGTTATAAATTCCTTTACAAGTTGTGATATCTGCTTTTGTCGCAGCACATTGTTCTGGCTAATGTAGCCGGCGTATCGTGCATGCAGGTCACTTTCAGCCTCATAAATCAGGTAATCCTTCAATATCAACGACGAGAGAAATTTATCAAATGAATCCTTCTGAAAACCATCTGGTGGTAAATTCGCCAACAAATTTGCGCGTTTCTGTATAATATACTTGCTGTCAAGAAAATCAATCACAACATCGTCCACAATACCATATATCAATAGGCTTTTCTTTAATGCTGCATTGCGGATTAATAATTTTATACCAAACACCTTCATATTGAACTGCTTATAGGAGGACCCAGTGTCAATGCATGTCAAGTTTCGCATTTCATCCGTAAATTCGTCATTTTTCTTTTGCTTTGCATCATCGGGGCGGTTAATCACTTTATAACTACTGGGGTGGAAGTACTTTTTTAGAAGGTCCAACTTCTCATGCTCACCATCGTCTGCAGTCAGTTTGTTGTTGTTTCCAAAACAAATTAGTAGCAGATCCTCCAAACTATCTGTGCCATAGTTTTTCAAAAGCCCAGATAATTCGTTATTAATTACCTGAAGGTTATTGATTAAGTTCTCTGTATTATTCTTATTATTTGCGACATCGTGAATTTTTCTGTTTAGGTCCCCTAATCGGTCAATACAAGTTCCAACATCGCCGATTCCTAAAATATCCAGAAATTTATTTTTTTGAACATGGATTATTGTTTTTTGGATAACATCTTTAAAAAAACCTATCTTCTTATCGACTAAAAGGGTAATGTCGTTGGAGATAGTTTCCTTTTTTAAAGGCGCATTTTTATCGGTCATATCCTTATTATATGATATGATATTTATATTCGAACATATAAACTCGCATTTTTATCTTGCCCGATGCATACACAAAATAAATGCCGTACATTTATGTTAGCATGTGCGTCTGAGAGCAGAATATAGTTTATTTTATTAAAAAAATTGAGTTACTAATTGTAGTGCAGTCAGGTGTATAACTAAATGTGCGACAGTGACGCTACTATAATAAACTACAAAATGACATCCATTACTGCTGAGGAAATGCACCGCGATATGAATTCATCGCATACTAATTTTCGCAGAACCCTTTTACAAGATGATTTGGATACAGATGCCGAATTAGATAATGAAGTTAGTGAGGCAACCGCATCGGCTGTCACGAACGACCCATCCATAGTTGCAAATTTATCTACGAGACCATCTTCCAGAGGGGGTCCACCTATCATATTTCCAGAACACATTGAGATGGGGTCTAATTTAAATACGCTCTCTATATTTTCAGATAAAAAGGATCATGTATGCGTCAAGTTTACATTACCAGATGGGTCAATCGAAACTGGAATAAAACATGGAGACAATGTATTTTGGAGCGGTGAGTGCACAATGGAATATGGAAGTCGTTATAGTGGAGATCTTTCAGATGGAATGAGGGATGGTTTTGGATGTCTAACACGCCCTGATGGCTATGTTTATCGTGGATTTTGGCTTAACAATAAAAGACACGGCGAGGGCGACGAGACACTGCCCGATGGAACAAATTATGACGGAGACTGGGTAAATGATCGCAAGCATGGGTGGGGGATGACATCCTATTTAGATGGAACAGAACACAAGGGAGACTGGAGGAATGGTGAGAAAAATGGATGGGGTAGAATAGTATATGGGACCGGTAATCGT
>Ga0129333_10005764_pt1 | contig 11675 bp, 10 predicted proteins | sample CPB6_08_DNA_FD_94474 | JGI IMG/M metagenome (GOLD analysis project Ga0129333, IMG submission 94474) | Freshwater to marine salinity gradient microbial communities from Chesapeake Bay, USA - CPBay_Sum_0.6_0.8_DNA | ecosystem: Environmental > Aquatic > Marine > Coastal | place: USA: Chesapeake... | reverse complement strand
TATTTAAATTCAAGGTTAACACATTACTTAGATAAGATTGGACTACCTCATCAGGTAGTATTTAAAAATGATCTACAAGTTGAGATTACAGAATTGGGTCGTGAAATGGACTTCTATAATCTTTCAAGGGGAGAAATGAATAGATTAATTTTGTCACTGTCTTGGGCATTTCGTGATGTTTGGGAAAATTTATATAGTCCAATTAATGTATTGTTTATTGACGAGTTACTAGATAACGGCACCGATGCTATTGGAATGGAAAATTCTATAAGTATCTTAAAAGATATGTCACGCCGTAGACAAAAGTCCATTTGGTTAATTAGTCATAAAGACGAACTAGCTATGAGAGTGAACAGTGTTTTAAAAGTAATAAAAGAAAATGGCTTTTCAACTTATGCCACTAGCACTGAAATTGAGTAACTTGATAAATAATTGTGAGTCGCGGTACTGGAAATACCCACTCACTCTAAAGCTATCAAGGAGCATCAGCATGAATATTTATAATAATACCATACCCTATATCTATAAATGGATACATATTCCTACAGGAAAATGGTATATAGGATCAAAAATAAGAAAAGGTTGGAATCCTAACAGACATGAAGAATATATTTGTTCTAGTAAACAAGTAAAACCATTAATTTTAGAAAATCGCGGTGATTGGAAATATGAAATTCTTTACACAGGAGACCCTGATTTTATTAAAAACCTTGAAAAAGTAATTTTAACTGAGTTAGATGCTAAAAATGATCCTATGAGTTTTAATCAGCATAATGGTGATGGTTTATATAGTCGTTATGGCGTAAAAGAAAATGAACAGACTAGACAAAGAAAAAAAGAAGCAAGACTGGGAATTAAAAATCCTATGTATGGAAAAACAGGAATTTTGTCACCGCACTATGGCAAAAAACATTCTGATGCTACAAATAAAAAAAGATCAGATAGTCTAAAAAACTATAGTCAAAATCGTCCAAATTTTCATAATGAAAATATTAGTAAATCTTTGAAAGGTAATCTAAAATTAATAGAAAGAATGACAGGGTCAAATAACCCAATGTATGGTATTCCTGCAAGTGATTACAATAAAGCTATGACCAAACTAAAAAATTCAGGTGATAATAATCCAATGAAGAAGCCTGAACATCAAAAAAAATGTTTATACTGTGGGCAGATTGTTGCCAAAAATCATTTTACAATGTTTCACGGTAATAAATGTAAAAAATTTGAAACATCTAATTTTTAAAATAAGTATAATATGCCTAGTCCACAAAAACAAAAAGGTAGTAGTTTTGAACGTGAAGTAGCAACGTACTTAACTAAGACTTATAATGAAAGTTTTATACGTGCCCCAGGAAGTGGTGCGTATGTGGGAGGTAAGAATCAGTCACGTAAAGAAGTATTACATGAGGGACAGATTCGTTCATTTAAAGGGGACATTGTACCTGGACAAAGTTTTCCCCACTTCAACGCAGAGTGTAAAAGTTACAAAGACTTTCCATTTCACTTAGTAGTTACAGGAGACTGTAAAGTATTAAATACTTGGCTTGATCAATTAATGACTGTAGCAGAACCTAACGATTGTAGTATTCTTTTTATGAAGTTTAATCGTAAAGGTAGATTTGTAGCAGTTCAAGCTGAGTGTGAGTGGATATTAGACAATTACATACATTATAAAACAAAACAATACAGAGATTGGCTCATTACAGAATTTGATAGTTTTTTTGAACACAATAAAGAATTATTAAAAAAATATTCGGCTCACATAGACACCACGTCAACCATTAGTCATACAATTAACAAAAACATTCACTAATACAATTTGTTTGGTCGGAGTTCTTCGACCCTCCTTGAGAAAGTACAGGTAGTGCTGTGCCGACGGAACTGGAGTAGGGGGAGTACCTATCCTCTATATACCGAGAGTGCAATCGACAAAGCGAACACTCAACAAGCCTATAACTATTTTGTCTTGACGTTATAGGATGTGCGTTGCCGAAGAGATGTTTACAAACATTATCTTCACTACAAGCCATAAACTTTACAGGGCAACCGGTAGGATACATAAGCAGTAAGGCTGTATGTATTGGCATAGACAACATGGATTGACGGGCATGGCAAGTCACCAATGGTAGTGCTGAATAGCACTACCATGGACATCCTAGCGGCAAGTATAAGAAAAGACTTAAAATTAAATAACTAAGTCCGAACGAAGTGAGAGACTTAGACGAACTTCGTTCGTCTCCTAGAAGAAAGGCAATTGAGACTTTTTAGTAGTTTCCAAATTACTTTCAATAATTTCATTAATAAGTAATCTCTCAGTTTGGCTAAGGTTCATAATTTGATCGTAAGTAATACCACCTCTCATATACCAAGCCATGGTAAGAGCATTCTTTTTAATGCCCTTTATATCACTTTCGTATTGTTCTATTAGCTTCTGAACAGCCTCAGGGTCAAGGCGTAGAAGCCTTAGCCGAAAAAATCGCTAGCGTTCAATGTAAACATTTGTTTGTAGTTGTGTTTACAGTTTACACATTCAATATCAATAGGTTGTATTTCTGTCTTACTACGTAATTCACTGTTATAGTTAAGCATTTTAGTGTAAATGTTTTTATCGCAGTTTTGTAAAAAGTCTAAAATAAAATCGGTATTATCAACCATTACTTGAGGAGTTTCAATATAGTCAATGGCTTTACTTAATATTTTCATAGTAAGAAAAGTAACCTGTTTAATGATTTCTTTTGTTTTTGCGTTCTTTTGTTCTGTATCTTCAATAGATTCAATTTGAGCAAATTTCTTTTGTATTTCAAATTGACCAATACTTGCCTCATTCATTTGTTTGTAAGTAATTGGTTTAAACTTTATCTTTAGTTCATCAATGGTTAATATTTGATCATAATTTGGTGCCTGCATGGTTCGTAATAGATTAACTAAATTAATTCCATAGTTACCTATATTTTCACAACTTGGACATGTTGATTCGATTTCAATTTCGTTACCATTAGTTGCTGATTTAATGGCTATTAAGATAGCGTCCATATCAATGCTTGTAATTTGAAAAGGATCAATAATATTAGGAACACAACTTTTTACAATATCAGCAACAGCCGATCCATTATACAATGCGTCTGGTGTTTTACTAGTGATTTCATCAATTGCTGTCATAGGAAAAACAGGTAGTTCACCTGAATCAGGCAAATTAATAACACCTGGTTTATAGTTCCTACCGCCACTTGGCAATCTTAAAAACACGCTAGGACGACGAAAATATTGTTTTAATGGGTTGTTATCCATGAATTTCCTTTAAAAAAACATTGGTACGGTAACATAAATACTATAATATTTAATTGGACATTACCAATGCCAGAAATTTCCGTCGATACCGCAAATCAGTTAATATCAGCCTTGCAAGGGCTGAGTAGTCAAGTAGACCGCAATACAGAAGGTCTGACCTTAGAGCAAAAGGCAAGGCAAGATGCTATAAAGGCTGCGGACACGTATAAGTCAGGTTTGTCACAAGCAACTAGTAGCTTAAAATCATTTGGTAGTGCCATTATGGATACTACTAGCTCATTCAGCAAATATGAAGGTAGCATAAACCAACTTGGACAGGCAATATCAACCGCTACTTCAATGTTTGGGCCTTTAGGAAAAGCTATTGGGGCAGCAATATCAGCGATGACTCCATTGGTAGGTGCTGTATTAAAACAAACAGATAACTTGGTTAAGAGTTATGATGATTTAAGTAAATTGGGTGGTGCTGTAGGGTTATCAAGTAAAGAAATTTATAGTCTTGGAAAATCGGCTGATTTTACTAGTGGTACACTAAACATCTTTACAAAAGGTGTAAAAGAGTTCGGTCCTAATTTAAAACAATTAGGTGATAGTACAAGCCAAGGTGTTAAGGCTTTTACAAGTTTTGTGGCTGTAGGTGACGATCAATTAAGAAAGTATAGACAATTAGGATTTTCACAACAAGATTTAATTGATGCTCAAACACAATATGCCAAACAGCAAGCAGAAGGTGGTGGATTATTAGTTAAAACACCTAAAGAATTACAAAAAGCAAGTTTGGCTTATATTGATAACTTATTAGTTTTATCAGAATTGACTGGTATTGAAGTAGCAAAGCAACAAGAAGCACAAAACTTTGCTATGGCTCAAGAAAACTTTAATGCTTATAGATTTAGTGAATTACAAAAAGCTACAGAATTAGAAAAACAAGGTAGAAAAGCTGAAGCGGATCAAATTCGTGAGGTAGTAAAAAACAAAGACGAATTCGCTAGAATGGCAGCTAGTACAATGAGCGCATCAAACGCTACTGCAGTGTTAGAAACCATATCAAACAAATCAGGAGCAGTTTACACAGAAAACAGTGCTAAATTAGCTATGGTAGGCATTGATATGGTAAAAATGAGTGGTAATTTAAACAAAGGAGTAAATCAAACTGGGGAGTTATTAGGACAGCAGGCAAAAGCTGTAAAAAACTTTGATAAGCAATATGGTGAAAGTGCATATGCTTATGGAGCAGCAAGTAGAGATTTACAGCAAACAATGGGCATGGATAATAAAATGCGTCAATCTGCCCTTATGTTTGAAACACTTGAAACTGAAGAAGGTAAGAAAAAATTTACAGCAGATATGGCAACCAAGCAAAAAGAATTGGAAGCTAGAAAAGAAGGTAATGACCAGTTAATGAAAAATAAAGCTGGATTAGAATCATTAGAAAGAAGTGCTAGACAATTTGCTGATACTGTTATGGATAAGATTAATCCATTTACGGGCAGTATAACAAACGCATCGTTAGCAGCAATAGGTTTGGCAGGGGCAGCAGGAGCTGCTAGTTTGGCATTGAGTAGCTTCGCATTAAAAGCAGGTGGTGCTGCTACAGCAGGAGCAGCAGCAGCAGCAAGTAAAGGTGCTTCTATGGCAGGCAAAGTAGGAGTTGCTGGTGCTGCGGCATTAGGAGTAGGTATGGCTGCTGAAGCAGCACAATCTAAGTTAGGAGCAGAAACAACAGGTGGTAAAATGGCCGATGTAGCAGGAACTGCTGCTCAGTTTGCTGCGATTGGCATGATGGCTGGTCCTAAAGGAGCATTAGCATTAGGCGCAATAGGAGCTGGATACGGACTATATAAGAACTTTATGGCAGGTGATGAAATAGACAAAGTTTTATCATTTACAAGTAAATCAGGTAGTAGAGAAAACTTTATGGCTCTTGATGATGATTTCAGAGCAAGAGTTATTGCTGCTGCTACAGAATATCATGCTGCTACTGGTAAAAAATTACAAATTAACAGTGCGTATCGTGATATGGATGATCAAATCAGATTGTGGGAAGAATCAAAAGCTGCTGGTAGAGAAGGAAAAACAGCCTCAGGAATGCCAATTGCTAACCCATACACAGGAAAAAGCAAACATAATTTGGGTTTGGCTGTTGATATACAAAATCACACAGATCCAAAAGCATTGGAAGCATTAAATAAACAAGGTTTACAACAAACAGTTAAAGGTGATCCGGTTCACTTCGCCATGCCTAAGGCAATGTTTGGAGCAGTAACAAACGGTCCAATGACAGGTTATCCTGTAGAACATCATGGGTTAGAAATTACAGCGCCTCTTAAAGCTGATAGTATATTAATGAAATTAGCTGAAACAACAAGCAATCAGGTAGAAGCAACTAATACAGTAACCAACAACGTGACTGAAGTAAGTAGCCCACAACTGGAAGACCTATTAACTAAACTTGGTGAAAAAATGGATATGGTTGTTGATAGACTAAGCACAGCCAATGACTATCAAGACAAGTTAGTAAAATATTCCATGGTATAAAACTAAATACATAACATTATGACATATAAGAAAAAATTTCTCAATAGAAGCGGTGTAAGTAGCCCTATTTCAGGTGGCAACAGTAACCAAGGTGCTTGGAACGGTAGTCCAGGACAAAATGGAATGCCAACAGGTGGATATAATAACACCGAGTTTGGGTATAAAAATTATATGTCAAGACTTCCTGAAGTCTATACAGGACACCCAAATCGTATTGAACGATATAATCAATATGAAATGATGGATGTTGATGCTGAAATTAATGCTTGTTTAGACATTATCTCAGAGTTTTCAACACAAAGAAATGAACATAACAAAACTCCATTCAATTTTGAATGGAAAGATGATCCTACACCACATGAAGTTGATATGCTTAAAACTCAACTACAACAATGGTGTAAACTAAATGAATTTGATAATCGTATATTTAAAATCTTTCGTAATGTAATTAAGTACGGTGATCAAGTATTTGTACGTGATCCTGAAAACTTTAAACTATATTGGGTAGATATGGTTAAGGTTATCAAAGTTATTGTAAATGAAAGTGAAGGTAAGAAGCCTGAACAATACGTACTAAAAGATATTAACATAAACTTACAAAACTTAAGCGTAGCACAAAAAACAAATACAGATTTTGCTGCTAATCCAGCGACTGGTTTAGGTGGCACAGGTGGTGGTACGAATACACCTTATACAGTACCTGCAATGCCATATAATACATCAGGTAGTCGTTTTACATTGGGTCAAAGTGAAAGTGCCATTGATGCTAAACATATTGTACATTTAAGTTTAACAGAAGGATTAGATAGATTTTGGCCGTTTGGACAAAGTATTTTAGAAAACATTTTTAAAGTATACAAACAAAAAGAATTATTAGAAGATGCGGTATTAATTTATCGTGTTCAACGTGCTCCTGAGCGTAGAGTTTTTAAGATTGACGTAGGTAATATGCCAAGCCACATGGCTATGGCTTTTGTTGAACGTATTAAGAACGAGATACACCAAAGACGAATCCCAAGTTTATATGGTGGTCAAAGTATTGTAGATGCTACATATAATCCACTTAGTATGAATGAAGATTATTTCTTCCCAGTTACTGCTGATGGTCGTGGTAGTGATGTTACAACATTAGCAGGTGGACAGAATCTTGGTGAGATTGATGATTTAAAATACTTTAACAATCGTTTAGCAAGAGGATTGCGTGTACCAAGTAGTTATTTGCCTACTGGTCCAGATGATAATACTACCCCATTAAGTGATGGACGTGTTGGGACAGCCATGATTCAGGAATATCGTTTTAATCAATATTGTGAACGATTACAAAGTTATATGGCAATGAAACTTGATGAAGAATTCAAGTTGTTTTTACGTTGGCGTGGATTTAATATTGATCCAGGATTGTTTAATTTAGCATTTAATCCACCACAAAACTTTGCTGCTTACAGACAAAGTGAGTTAGATACAGCTAGAGTTAGTACATTTGTTAGTATGGAAGCATTACCATATATGAGTAAACGTTTTGCTATGGAAAGATTCTTAGGGCTTACTGAAGAAGAAATTACTAAGAATGAAAAACTATGGCGTGAAGAAAATGGAAAATCTGAGGCTCAGAAAGTTGAAGGCAGTGACCTACGTAGTATAGGTGTATCAGGCGGAGATATTGAAAGTGATATGGACACGGGTGAAGATTTAACAGCTCCTGAAACAGAAGAAGGAGAAGGATTAGAAACAGCAGGTCCAGTAGGTCAAGCAGTAACACCTGGAGTAGCACCAGCACCAACAGGAGCACCCGGAGCAGCAGCACCGGCAGCATAAATAATACTATGATACTACAAGAAATGTTTGACCCCCCAATTGCTGGTTATCAGGACGTTGATCAAGATAACAGCAAACCTATGTGGAAAATGAGTCGTAAGACAAAACTTACATTGAGACAATTAAGAAAATTAAGAAAAATGTTAGATGTAAGAAATTATGAAAAAACTCAGCACTTAAAAAAAGTTAAAGAACAATACGGAGCACAAAACGCTCAGGGTGCTCAAGCGCCTACTTTATAATATTTTTTTGGCTAAAACGCCATATCAGATTAAAAAGTGTTAAAAATACATACATATAACACACTTTTTTCAATTACTTTATAAATAATTTATACAAAGCCATTTCAACATCAGGAGAATTTTATAATGGATAACAAAAAATTTGAAACACTTATTGATTTAATTATCAATGAGAATGAAGATCAAGCAAGACAATTATTCCACGAAATAATTGTTGAAAAGTCACGTGAAATTTATGAGTCTATCATGGAAGAAGAAATGATGGACGAAACAATGCATGGCGGTATGGAAGAAGGAGATGAAATGGTCGGTGAAGTTGGCGACCTAATGGATGAAATCACTTCTGAAGAATCAGGCATGTATGAAGATGAAGATGAAGATATGGATTCAATGGATATCGAAGATGAAGAAGAAATTGAATTAGAGCCTTCTGATGACATGGATGGTGAAGAAGATATCGAAGACCGTGTTGTTGACCTAGAAGATAAAGTTGATGAGTTAGAAAGACTCATGGCTGAATTTGAAGCAGAAATGGGCGGCGATGACATGGAAGAAATGGGCGATGAAGAAGAGGAAGATGTTGCTATGATGGAAAATGTTAACTTATCAAAAGTTAGCGTAACACATGGCGATAACGGAGCGAACCCAAAAAGCCCAAATCTAAATGACAGTGGACAAGCTGGAATGGATAGTCATCCAGCCAAGTTCAGTGGCGCTGCTGAAAGTGTTCCAACTGGTCCAAAAGGTCCAAGCAATGCTTACAGCAAAGGTGAAACAAGTGTAAAAGGTGCTGGTAACTTTAAGAATGTCCCAGGTAAGGACAATTTTAAAGATAAGGGCGAAAGCACACCTAAGCCAGTGAGTAAAGATGACAGTGCTTATAAGCACAGTCCAGTAGCTAAAGGTTAAGGAACTGAGAAAGAAATGGCTTTCTATCTCAAAGAAACTTTAACATTTGACCGAGCAGGAATGGTCGTGGAGAGTGTTAAAGAGGACGGCGACTTGAAAACCCTTTATATGAAAGGGATTTTCATTCAGGGAGGGGTAAAGAACGCAAATGAGCGTGTTTACCCTGTATCTGAAATTGAAACTGCCGTTGACACACTTAACAAACAAATTAGCGAAGGTTACTCAGTATTAGGGGAAGTTGATCACCCAGACGATCTAAAGATTAACTTGGATCGTGTATCTCATATGATAACAAGTATGTGGATGGACGGGCCAAATGGTTTCGGTAAACTTAAAATATTACCAACTCCTATGGGACAGTTAGTTCGTACCATGTTGGAAAGTGGTGTTAAATTAGGTGTATCTAGTCGTGGCAGCGGTAACGTCAATGATTTAGATGGCCGTGTCAGTGATTTTGAAATAATCACTGTGGATATTGTTGCTCAACCAAGCGCACCAAATGCGTATCCTAAAGCAATTTATGAAGGTACTATGAATATGAAGCATGGTCATAGACTTTTAGAGATTGCCAAAGATGTGAAGGGCGACAAAAAAGTAGAAAAGTACTTGAAAGGGGAAGTAATGCGCCTGATCAAGGACCTCAAAATCAAATAAGGGGAATAAGCAATGTTTGATGCTATCAAACCATTACTTGAAAGCGGACTAATCAAAGAGGATATCGCCCAAGAATTGAATGAAGCTTGGGAAGGAAAACTCAATGAAGCCCGTGAACAAGTTCGTGCTGAATTACGTGAAGAATTCGCACAACGCTATGAGCATGATAGAAGCGTGATGGTTGAAGCCCTTGATAAGATGATTACAGAGAGTCTACAACAAGAGATTGCTGATTTTAATGAAGAACGTAAATCACTTAGTGAAGAACGTGTTCAAGCGAAAATGCAAATGGTAGAACATGCTAAGAAGTTTAATGACTTTATGGTTACTAAACTAGCTGAAGAAATCAAAGAATTACGTACTGATAGAAAGCTACAATTAGAGAACCAAGAGAAATTAGAAAAGTTTGTTGTACATGCTCTTGCCCGTGAAATCAAAGAATTTAGTATTGATAAGCGTGCAGTTGTAGAAGCAAAAGTTAAATTAGTAGCAGAAGGCAGACAAAAACTTGAGCAGTTAAAAGGTAAGTTTGTTAAAGAAAGCGCAACTAAACTTAACAACATTGTAACATCACACTTAAAGGGTGAATTATCACAACTTAAGGAAGATATTAAATTAGCTAGAGAAAATAACTTTGGTCGCAAACTCTTTGAAGCATTTGCTAGTGAGTTTAGTGTGACTTATCTAAATGATAAGGCAGAAACACGTAAACTTATGACACAATTACAACAAAAAGAACAGCAATTAGCTGAAGCTACAAAAGTTGTTAATCAGGCTAAGCAGTTAGTAGAAAGTAAGGATCGTGAGGTACGAATTATTAAAGAGTCTGTTGAGAGAAAGAAGGTAATGGAAGGATTGTTATCTACTTTGAACAAAGAAAAGGCTCAGGTAATGAGTAGCTTACTAGAAAGCGTACAGACACCAAAATTGAAAGTCGCTTTCGACAAGTATTTACCAGCAGTTCTTAACAGTGGTACAGAAACAAAAGTTGCTAGTAAACAGCAACTAAGTGAAGGTAAAATTGTTACAGAAGTAACTGGTGATAAATCTGCCAAGGTTGAAGTTAAAGAAGAATTCGAAGGGCGTGATAACGTCATCGATATTAAGCGTTTGGCAGGGCTTTAATTTATAGACATAATAGGAGATAATATAAATGTCAAAAGTTCTTTTAGAAAGCCGTTGGGACGAGACCAAAGATGCCCTGTTAGAAGGCTTAAAGGGCACACGCCGTTCAACGATGAATGTCCTCTTGGAAAATACTCGCAAGCAGTTACTCCAAGAAAGTAGTGCTGGTACAACAACAGCTGGTAATATCGCTACACTAAACCGTGTGATTCTTCCAGTTATCCGTCGTGTAATGCCAACAGTTATCGCTAATGAGTTGGTTGGTGTTCAGCCAATGACTGGCCCAGTTGGTCAAATTCATACACTACGTGTTCGTTATGCTAACAGCTTAACAGACAATAGCGCAGCAGCAACATCAGTAACAGCTGGTGAGGAAGCATTGAGCCCATTCAAGATTGCTCAGGCATATTCTCGCACACCAGGTGGCGCAGCTAACCCAACAGTTACAAGCTATACTGCTAATGATACAGCAGCAATGGAAGGTAACGGCGGTCGTCAAATCAGCGTACAAATCTTACGTCAGGCTGTTGAAGCTAAATCACGTAAGTTACAGGCACGTTGGACATTTGAAGCAGCACAAGATGCTCAAAGTCAGCATGGTATTGACGTTGAAGCAGAAATCATGGCTGCTCTAGCACAAGAAATTACTGCTGAAATTGATCAGGAAATCTTGTTATCATTATCAACACTAGCATCAACAGAGTTTACATACAACCAAGCTACAGTATCAGGTACTGCTACATACGTTGGTGACGAACATGCTGCTCTAGCAGTTCTTATCAACCGTGTTGCTAACTTGATTGCTCAACGTACCCGTCGTGGTGCTGGTAACTGGGCAGTTGTTAGCCCAGCAACATTGACTGTTCTACAGTCAGCAACAACATCAGCATTCGCACGTACAACAGAAGGTACATTTGAAGCTCCAACAAATACAAAATTCGTTGGTACATTGAATGGCGCAATGCGTGTATTTGTAAATAGCTATGCTCCAGATACACAACCTGTATTGGTTGGTTATAAAGGTTCAAGCGAAACAGACGCAGCAGCATTCTACTGCCCATACATTCCATTGATGAGCAGCGGTGTTGTTCTAGATCCAACAAC
>Ga0129333_10005763_pt1 | contig 11676 bp, 6 predicted proteins | sample CPB6_08_DNA_FD_94474 | JGI IMG/M metagenome (GOLD analysis project Ga0129333, IMG submission 94474) | Freshwater to marine salinity gradient microbial communities from Chesapeake Bay, USA - CPBay_Sum_0.6_0.8_DNA | ecosystem: Environmental > Aquatic > Marine > Coastal | place: USA: Chesapeake Bay... | reverse complement strand
TTGCTTGCGGTATGCTTGCTTGCTCCAGTTGTGAATGATAGAAGGGCGAGTGCTGCTGAAGTGATGAGTCTCACCGCTGTGAACGTGCATCACAGCAACATCGGTATGAAACTCAAGAAACTCAGCAGACAACTGCTCTGCCAGAAGGATGCGCGGTGCCACCACGACGATGATGCCAGCATCGTTCTGCTCGAAGTATGACAGGGAGTCCTGGATCATGGGAAGGGTCTTGCCACCACCCGTAGGGATGACGATCTGACCCTTAGAGAACGCCAGCATGGCATCCAGAGCATCTTGCTGGTGGGGTCGGAGTTGCATCACAGATCTCATCGCGTATGGGACTATTATAGCAGAAAAGGGGGTTCCGAAGAACCCCCTGTGACACCTAGAAAAGTGGATCAGAGCATGGTATAGGTTCCATTGTTATGGAATTCTACCAAACCGCGATTCCGCATAGTTTGGAGTTCGCCGTAGAGAGTTCCATCGAAACTATCTTCAGACTTAAACCTACTGATCTTCATGCGCTCAACGCGAACCAGATCTTTTGCCCGATTATACGTGAACTTGGATCCCCGTGCAATAGAATTACGAATCAAATTGTAACTCATTTGCCACAAACGCTCAACTGGAAGAGGTTGCAGAACAGGATTCACAGGAACACTAACAGTTTCCTTGATTCCAACCAGAGTATCTGCACGATCAACATCCACAATTTGTGGGGGTCGATAACCATAGATGAGATAGTTACGAAGAACTTGTCCAGTTCCGTTGATCTTATCCAAGTTATCAAGAATCTCATCCAGTTGATTGAGGCGATTCTCAACCATCTTGATGATGGCACGTCCATCCTTCACGTTACTGGTGTTCACGTAGAAGTTCAGGCGAGTCTTCACACCGTTTGCAACATCGCGGAGGAATGTGGGAAGAAAATCACGGATCCACACATCTTGACTCGCTTCATAGAGACGATCAACAACATCAGTAACAATCTGGTCGTTTTTGTCCAGAATCACAAAGTTGCAGTTCTTAAAGAATCGAACAACTTGTGAGCGACTGTAGTTCGTCAGAAACGAACTCTTTTCAGTGTTGTTAAAGATGTTGCGCTTGAGATTGGCACGAGTGAGACCAGTTTCGTTAGAAGCAAACTTATCAACCCAAGCATTAACATCTTCTTGAGTAACAGTCACACCCCTGTTCTTTTGACGTTGCACCCAGTCAATACCACGTGCTTTGTAGTCATCGTAAACAGAGCTCGATCCATCTGGTTGTGGTTGATAAAGAAGACCAATCTCGTCAAGAATGTCACCTTCATCGTAACCTTCTTTGGCGCGATAAACATCAACGATCATCCATGCATAACCGTTGTTTGCATACCACATCTGACGATGGTTGCCATTTACCAACCAGTTTTCGATGGATCCATTTTCCTTTTCCAAAACAATGGGAGGAAGTTTACCTTGTTTGTAACCCTTTTCCAAGGATTTGGCAACGGTATCATAAACTTTGGCATCGTTGCCACGAAAACGTCCTACGTTCTTGCGAAGCTTAAAATTGTTAGTAGGAACGATATCGGTACGAACATACTCTGCAGTCTCATACTCTGGACGAGCATAAGTTTCGATTTGCTCCTTTAGATCAAAAAGGGAAGTCGTTTTGGGCAGAGCAATGTATTCATCGGGGAGACTTACTCCCATAAACTTGGAGTTCATAATAATTCGGCAAATTGTCCAGTTTGGGTATCGGCAAGTGCCTCAACCACTCAGACAATATAAGATGAATCCTCCACCCCGTCAACCACTCTATTGATTAGAAAAACTTTTCGATACCTATAAGTTCTCCAAATGAATAATCGTATGCAAGTGCATCAGCACAAACATAATGTGGATGATCTATAGAAACTCCCAACTTGGAACACAATTCTTTATGATTATCTTCCATATACTCAACGGCATACAACATATTATCTAAAACATGCTGTTCATCATGATATTGACAAAGTCTATTCTTGAGTGCAACTAGAAAATTACCACATCCAGCAGAGTTATCGATAAATGTACTTGATGGATCTTTGAGAATATCAATCTCAATATCGTCAATCATACTCTCAACAAGATCCATTGGAGTAAAAACTTCTTGAGTTTCTTTTATTCTTTCATCTGAACGATCAATCGAAGATCCTACATCTTGATTGTGCTTGTTCTTTGCCATATTTTTCCTCAAGACATGTATTATAGGTTGTGATTAAATCGTTTTTGCCAAAGTGATATCTACCATTGCATTGTGTGGCAGCAGCACGAAACTTATCAGCAAATTCTACCATATCTTCTACAACTTTAGGATCCCTTACTTTTAGAAAGTGGTGACCCTTGGCATAATGCACAAAATTTTCAGTTTTAACTCTACCACTAGGTCCACAACCATACTCACCAATAAACACATCTGCTTCTTCTCTTCTTTCATAAGGAAGAAACTCAAAGTCAGGATGCTCATGCATCATCGGAATTTTTCCGACTCCAACCTGAAATCTAGACGTATTTTTTACTTTCCAATATTGTTTAACAGCACTAATCCCATTTGGAAATGTAGAAGAATCTAGATCCTGATCAAGATCACAGTGAAGATGATTATTGATCTTGTTTAACGATGATGGTTTCCGTACTGAAGTCGGAAGAACAGCACGAATGTCATCAGTAATCTCAGCAGTCTTATTTAAAAACTTGATTGCAAGATTACCACCTACGCCATATGGAGGATTAATCAGAGCTATAGTAAACTTCACGTCTTTCCAACGACCACAAAGGTATTTTAGCAATAAAAAGGGGGGTTTGTCAACCCCCAAAATTTATACAGGATTTATCTGAAGTGTTCCTGCATTACTTATGGATAATCTGTATTTTGTTCCATCTGCGGCGGTTAAAATTAAACCTTGAGATGTATTAATCCCAACACGAACATCTCCACCTACAACATCTATACTGTACGCTGGTGTTGTGCTACCAACTCCAACGTTTCTTCCAGTATCAATAACTAAATCTGATGTAACTCTACCACCCACTGTTACATTGGTACTAATAGCGACAGTGTTAGCATTCAGATTTAAATTATTGGGACTTTGGAGAGTTGGAGATCCAGATGACCCAACTAAGGTAAATTCTTTTACACCAAATTGTTTATTTGCCATCTCAGTTTTTGAAAATATTTAGGCTTTAATAGTTAGTGGTCCAGAAACAGTTAAACCACTTCCACTCATGAAATTAAATGCATCCACTTTTCCACCAGCGGGTCTTTCATAAATCACAATACCTTCTCCACCTTCTAAACTATTTACATCAGACCAATTCGAATCATTCGCACTTCTAGATTCTCTTCCATAGTAAAAATGATCTTTTCTTTGTCTTTCTAATCCCTTTTTAAGGTAGTTTTTAACATCTCTCCAACTCCACTGTCGATTATTAGATAATAAACAAGCAATCAATCCTGTGGCAACAGGGCAAGCAGCACTAGTTCCGCCAAATTTACCATCATACATCGATGGAGTTCCACCTGTGTAAGTATCATATCTCAATTTATTACCTCCATATCCAGCAGCACTATACCATTGTGCTGTTAAAATACCATCTGCTGGAGCATAACAATCAATTGAGTTGCCCATATCACTATAAGTAACTTTTCTTTCTAGTCCAGAACCAGTAAAAGAATCATCTAAAGCACCAATGTTTATAGCAGGATAAACATATTGTTGTGTTTTTCCTAAGTGCTGAGGGAAACCTCTACGATTTGTTGTTGGATATACAGAAATTCCGATGTTATAAAATGCGCCATCAAGAACGGATGCATTTGCTGTGGTATTAAAGAAATTATTAAAATCAGGATGGTCTGGTTCAACTTGCTTTTGGTTTGAGTTTCCAGCAGCAACTACAAATATAACTCCAGCATCAATTAATTCTTCTCCTGCAGCAGTCCATGTGTTGTCAATAAATTCTGACTTCATTCTATTTGTAGAATCACCATAATATCCAACCCATCTCATAAATCCTGGAGTAGTATTAGATGCACTGAATGGACCTAAGTTTTTATTTACATAAGCAACTCCAGGTTGAGTTCTATCAAAATTTAATCCGACTCGATAGTAGTAATATCCATTATTTGGTGGTGCAGAACGATACCCCCAACTATTGCTACTTACTGTTGGATCTTTTGTTCCATAAGTTGGGTTGATTGGTTTTGAGTTATGAAAAATTTTCATCATATCAAAATATACACCAATACCAACACCATTAAGATTGTAAACATTTACAAACCACTTGTTCGCATTATAAGCCCAACCTTGCGTTCTACCATAAGTTGCAGCACAACAAGGTGTTCCATGATCTCCAATTGATCCTATGGAAGTATTTGATCCAGTGCAATAAGATCTTGTATAACCAGCAACAATTGTTACAGTTCCTGCGGCAATAAACTCAATTGATCTGTTATTTGCATTTGACCACCATGCCTTTGCTTCCGCCTCTGTAGGCACTGTAGCGCCATCCCAACGAGTTGTAAGTCTTGTTCCAGGATCAGCATTAAACCAGGCAGGATCGATGTAATAAGGGGCATCAAGAGCGAGATCCATAAGGTCGCAAGTGCCACCAAATAAATTTCCACCAACGTAGTCTGTTGGATTTACAGTTCCAGTTGCATTGCTTTGGAACTCAACGTGCCCAAACCAACATCCATCATCACCAACAATCACATCTACATCTGGTGCTCCACCACTATTCACTGTAACAGTTTCATTAAAGACAGTATTTGCAGGTCCACCTGCCCAAGGATTATCTTTTTGAGCACATCTATAAATTTGATAACCTGTTCTTCCCGCTTCTGCTGCAGTTGGTGAATTTGGAAGATCTCCACTATCATAAAAATTTCTATAGTTTTTTACTGCGGATGGCAATCTTTCCCTTTCTGTCAAAGGAGTTGCATAAAGTTCTTCAGCAGGAGGCATGATTTCCTCCTTATAATAATCTAAATCTAGACTAACAAATCTAACTTTGGGGTGATTATTAAGTGCTGCAACTTCTTCATCATCCAAAAGATAGGAAGCTCTAGTTTTACTGTGATCCTTTATATCACCAACTTCCACAGAATGTGATGGTATATTGTCCTCTAGAGTTCCGTCCTGTGTTAAAACTTCATGAATGTAAGTCCAGTCCTCTGGAGTATAGCATCCAACTACGTATAGCTTCTTTTCAGACATAGGATTAAGTTCTAATTACAGTGTGGCGAGTCCAAGTGTATGTTGTAACTCCAGTAACTCCTGCCTCAGGTGTGGCAAGTAACTGGAAATTACCAGATGATATCGTTGCACCCATAGAAACGATCTGATTTGGATCAGACATAACAGCATATTCTTGTGAGAAAGCTGTCGTTCCATTTTGCATACAAAGAACTTTTTGTGATTGGATATTTCCATTCCACTCAAAGTACAATGTATATTCTGCTGTTCTAAAGTTAAAGGTAGAAATTCCAATAACATCGATGAATGTAGAAATTCCAGCAGATGCAGTGAAAGTTCCCTTTTTGGATTCAATGCCAAACTGCTGAACCATGAACGAAGAAGATAAGACATCTGTCTTAACTCCAACTGCTTTAACTGTGGTAATACCAGTTTGACCACTTGCAGTAATTCCCCAGGTTCCACCTACGCTAACTCCACCACCACCAGTGCCAGTAATGGTAACAATGCCAGCAACAATTGGTGATACCGATAGATTTCCTCCAAAGTCAATCGTTCCAGCAACACCAACTAGACCACCATCATCTCGAATAACAATACCTGTTCCAGATGCAACAACTCCAGTTAATCCAGATCCATCTCCAACAAAAGAGTTTGCATAAACAGTTCCCCAACGGCGAGTTGTTGATCCAAGATTTCTTGTTAAAGTGATATCTGGTTCAACATTGCTATCAACTCTTCCTCCAAAAGTAATGGTGTCAGTTGTTGCATTTCCAAGATCAACATCACCATTAAATGTTGCCTGTGCTGCTACAGTTACTGTTGAGTCTAGAGTTGTTGCCCCAGTAACATTGAGAACATCAGTAACTTGTACTGTTCCACCAGCAGAATCTAAAATAAGATTGCCAGAAGAAGTATCAATTTCATTATTTGCAGCAACACCGATTCTAATATCATCGATCGTTGCTCCACCATTGGCATCTAGCAAACCACCAATTGTTGCTGTATTTGTAACGTTTATACTTGTAAATGATGCGCCACCGCTACCTTGGAGAGCGACCCAAGAAGTTCCATTCCAATACTCAAATGCATTCGAATCAACATTATAAATCAGTGCAGATGTTTCAATAATCGAGCTCAACCCTCCTCTTTCTGCCGTTGTTAGGTTTGGCAGATAGATTGGTGATCTCGTCGATGCATCAAAATATGCATATCTAGCATCAAATGCACCAACAGGAATATAACTACCAAGACCAATATATCCAGATTTGCCTACAATTAGGTTACTTCCAGACTCTAATCTCAGAGATCTTCCCCAAATCTGAGCACCACCAATGTCATATAGACCAGCAGGAGTTCCATCACTCGCATTTCCAGTATATATTGCTGTAGTGCCAATTCCAAGACTGCTATTTTCAGATAGAGTTACGTTACCCTCAAAACGAGCTGTATTTAAATCCCCAATATCAGCAGATGTTAAACCACCAACACCTAATTGACCAAAAACAGCAGTTTGACCAAAAGCATCAAGACCACATGTTGGATTGGAACTACTAATTCCCAATCTTGATGAAACATACAAATCATTGAGTGTACTAATTCCAGAAGTTACATATAAATTTTGACTAATCGTTGATGTTGGATCTCCAATAATGGTATCCTGAACCTGGAGTGTTCCTGTTGTATAAATGTTTGCTCCAAAATAAGCATTACCAGTAACGGTTGATGTACCAACAACATGGAAAGTTCTTGCTGGATTCGTTAATCCTATGCCAAGAGAACCATCATAAGTCAAACACATTAACTCATCGAATGTTTGACCATTTAACCACTGGAATCTTCCCGTATTAACTCCAACTCCACCAGCATGAAGTAGGAAATTAAAGTTACCAGTTGATTTGTTGTAGATATCAAATTCACCAGCAGTTGCACCATACCTTAAGAATCCACCATAATCACCAGAACCACCCGTTGTGGAACTTGCAACGGATACAATTGCCTGTCCATATGGTGCGGCAACTTCGACAATCGTATCTCCAGCAAGACCATTATTAATTTGTAAGTTTGCAGTTGGCTCAGAAACACCAATACCAACCAATCGATTTACTGTTGCAACAAATCCAGTTCCTCCAGCACCAATATTAAATTCTCCACCAACAGTCGAAATACCAGGAATTGGAGTTGCAGCATCTCCAGTAATCTCAATACTGGTTGCTCTAATAGCAGTTGCACTAACAAATCCAACATAAATGTCTGGATTTCCAGTTAATCCTCTTGCTGTTGATGCAATACCAACTACATCACCATATAAAGTTCCACTAAATCTTTGCCCAGCAGTGATAACACCACTGATGCTGACATTTGTTGGGAATCTATCGTTTGCAATAATAGGAAGTCTAGCATTATCTAAGGTGCCAAGATCAATATTATCTGCATCAATTAATTGTAAATTGGATCCAAATCCAACAAAACTAAACGCCGTAAATATACCACTACTTACAATATCACCCTGCGAGTTAATACCAACACCAGATTTACCAGCAATGCCTGCTTGCCAAAGGTTTGCCTGACCTACTTGAAGTACATATCTTGGATCTCTCGTTGCAATACCAACATTTCCTACAGCGTAAATGCTAGTAAATCCCAATCCAACATCAACATCTTGCCATTGTGATGTTGGAAGATTGAGAAGAGTAGCACCATTACCATAAAATGCGGTAGCAGTAATAATACCGCTGCTATTCATTGTGATTGCAGTCCCAGCAATCGTCAATTCATTAAGAGTTGCAATACCTACAGAATAAAGATCTCTAGTTGTAGTTGTGCCAACAACTTTAAGGGTGCCACGTATATCTAAGATTTCGGAAGGAACCGAAGTTCCAATACCAACTAGACTACCTCGTACAATAAAATCATCATCATCGACTGCGACACCATTCTTAAAGTTAAATGACTTCCTGATATTCGCCATCTTGTTTTTTTAGTTATTTATCTGAGAGCTTTTCCTCTAATTTCTCAACCTTTGCATTTAATTCCTTAATTGCTTCGATGAGAAGAGGAACGATTTTTTGATAATCAACGGCGAGATAACCATTATCTCTTTCAGTTACAATTTGGGGAAGAACTTCCTTGATTTCCTGAGCAACAACACCAACATCTTCACCCGTATGGTGAGATTTATCATTCCAAGTAAAGGTATTACCACTGATAGAAAGAACTTTAGCGAGAGGATCATCAATTGGGGTAATATCGTCCTTTAATCTTGCATCAGAACTATAGAATGCTGTAATATCATCAGTAACACTGAGAATACCAGTAATGGTTGTATGTGTGTTAATTCCAACTAAGCGACCAACTGTTGATCCAATGCTGAGATTACCTGTGATCGTATCAATTGTGTTAGCATCACTCAATCCAATTCTTACATTATTTAATTCAGATCCACCATTGGCATCCAACAATCTGGTGATCGTTGTGATTCCAGAAATAATACAAGATCCAGCAATCGAAACGTTTTCACCAACAAATACATTTCTCTTAACCGCAGTTCCACCATCAACTAGAACTGCACCAGTGTCTTTGCTTACTGATTGTGTTGTGTTAGTTACACTTAGTTCAGTAGTAACCTTGAGTGTGTCATCAATAATAGTCGGTCCATTAATCTTAACTTCATTGTTAAATGTAACTGGTCCATCAAACTGAGATAGTGCTGTACTCGATGATCCACCCTCAACACGGATTCTTTCTTTGATAAGAACTTCGTCAAATGCAACACTAAGTCTTGTTGTATCTTGACCTCTAACAGTTGGAGATGGGATATCAAAGGTAGTTTGTGTACCTGAAGATGAAGAATACTTAGTGTTTCCGATGAAGAAATCTCCATCGTTGTTCATACCAGTATAGGCAATGTTACCACCGTTAGATTCTTGTGACTGTGCAAGATAACTTTCTTGTTCGGTTAGAGTTCTAACCTGAACTTGTGGTAAACCAGTTGAGTAGTTACCAGGTCCATAACCAAGATATTCAAACGTATGACCAGATGCGCGAAGAACGGAAGGTCTACGGAACTCAACACCAAGTGGTTTAATCTTCTTAATTAAAGATCCAATTTCATGATCTTCTCTAACTGTTCCAAGTTGACCTCTTACAACAGTCAGTTTATTATTGTTCGTACCAGTTAATGTAGAACTGGTAACCCTCATGATTTCATTATCAACCTGTAGGTAAGATCCGACTGGGAATCTTGATGATGTTGAGATTCCACTTACAGATTGTACAGCAAATGTTGTTTGTGTTGTTACCGCTTCAATTAGTTTTAGCGTTTCGTTTGCATATAAAGTAACGGTTCTTCCACCAAAATCAGTTGGGTTTGCATTATTTGCGGAATAGAATGATTTGAGAACGTATCTTGGTGAACTCAGAGAAGATCCTGTTACTGCCGAGAATGTATTAATACCTACTTTTTCTTTAACTAGGAACTCGCCAAGATTTGTGTTATCAGATGCCCTAATTGTAAATGCATTTCCAGCGAGTAATCCATGACCTGATACACAAGTAAATGTTGTGATTCCTGTTGTTGTATCAAATACAGAAGAAGCAACGTTAATTGTAGGACCAACATGAATTAGATATTGACCAGGAATAACTCTTGGATCAGTATTAATGTTATGATGAATTGCAATTTGATTTTTAGCTGGGAAACTAGAAATTCTAAAGTAACCGCCAGAAGTTGTTCCGATACCAGTAACTTGTACAGTATCACCTAATGCTGAAGAAAGACCTACAATCGAAACTGTTAGACCAGCACCAACACCAGCACCAATAGTTGCAGTATCAAAATCTAATTCTTCACCACTTGTATATCCAGATCCACCTGCGATAATATCTACGGTTTTAATCGTACCACTTTCGATGTTAACTTTTGCTGTTGCACCATCCCAAGTTGATGTTCCATTATTAAACAGTTTTACATTATAAAATGTACCACTATTATATCCAGATCCACCAGCAAAACTTGCAACAGTTGTAATACCAGAAAGGTTATGTTCTTTACTTAAGGTTATAGTCGATACACCAACTGAAGTGGTTACTCCAGTAATCGTTAAACCAACACCATAATCTACACTAAATTTATCAATAGTTTCTCTAGTAATACTGTTTCTAAGATCATTGGTTACAACATACCCAAGAGGACTTCTCTTTGCATATGTTTTTGCTGGTGGTGGGTTACTAACAACATTGTCCTTATCATATTGTGGATAGAAGTCATTGATACTTTGACTATACTTGGTATCAGTAAATTCTTCTTCTACAGAGTTATCAGCATTTAAAAGGTATAACTGATATATACCATCTTGGACATTATAGATGTATTGAGATATGATCTCTTTACGATAAATGTAGATATTTGACTTGGCATCTTGCCTCTCAAATCTTGGAAGATTAATATCTCTATTATTAGAATTATTTAAATATGTTCCTACAGAGTGAGTTAAACCGCTCGTATCTGTTGTATTATACTGGAACTGTTTATCAGAAATAGATGTAACCGTAAAAGAACCATTAAATCCAATATCATCATCAGCATCAAGGTTTGTTGTACTCTTGACTTTTCTGATCTTAACAATATCACCAACACCTAAGTTGTGTGGAAGTTCAGTTAAAACTGTAACCGTATTTGACGCTACAGTACAAGTTGAAATCAATCTTGTGTTTCTTTGGAAATCAAAATCAAGAGATGTAATAATGTTCGTTGTTAAATCTGTGTTTGCTCTTGGACCCGTTGAGCTAGATTCTTGGAGGATAAATCCTTCTGAAGGATCTTTAGCATTAAATGCCTCTTTAGGGACAACAACTTGTACCTTGTAGAGTTTATCATCTAAGCTTCTAGGATCATCAAAACGCTTAACGTATGATGGATTCGTTCTAACAGTTAGGTTAGCAACACCCTCGGTTCTAAGAGCATTATAAATTTGGTTATTCTGATTAACGTGAATAAACCAGTTCTTGTAAACTGGATCGTACTGAACTGGATGACCAATATCTCCAGCGTTCTTATCAGTGGTTGAGCTGACAATTCTTAGATCTCTTCCACCATAAACGATCAGGGCATTATCATTATCAGCATTTGTTTTTGATGATGCTAACTTAATGCTGGTATTATTATTGTAAATTGCATAGTATACGGTGTTTTCAGTAAGATTTTCTGGGAGATCGCCACTGGTGCTAAAAATTCTTACACTTTCACCAGTTTTAATATTGTGGAAACCAACAGTAAAGATATTATTTACATCTGGACCACTAGTAACTGTATAGCTCTTTTCTGCGATATTAGTTCCTACTGCCTGAGTTGCACCAACGCCAATGACATCATTGACCATGTAGATGGTTGCTTCACTGGTTGCAGCACCAATATTTACATACAACTTATCATCAAATTTACTACCAATTCTATAACC
>Ga0129333_10005762_pt1 | contig 11677 bp, 30 predicted proteins | sample CPB6_08_DNA_FD_94474 | JGI IMG/M metagenome (GOLD analysis project Ga0129333, IMG submission 94474) | Freshwater to marine salinity gradient microbial communities from Chesapeake Bay, USA - CPBay_Sum_0.6_0.8_DNA | ecosystem: Environmental > Aquatic > Marine > Coastal | place: USA: Chesapeake... | reverse complement strand
GGTTGCAGAAGCAGGGCCGCGGCGAGCAGGAAGCGCCTCATTGTTGATCCTCCAGTGCGGGAACTATGCATTGCGCGGCGTAGTCGGTCAGCCGATCGCGCAGGGTTCTATCTGTGATGTGCGGAAGCACAGCGGCCCATGTTGTGCGGATCGTGGTTCTGCAGTGCATGCACCTCACGATTGGCAGCAGGCCGATGCCTTCGTGGTTCTTGACCATGTAGAGCTCCCAGTTAAGGTGTGAACGCCCGTTGCCGAAGACCTTGATTTCGTTGTTGCTTTCTGGCAGTCGAGATCCGTGGTAACAGTTGACGTTCAGCAGCATGCCGAGTCCCCAGTGGTGCATCTGGACGATGCCCTCCTCAACATCGGAGAGGTCAAAGGCAATGCGTTCGCCGGTGTCTTTGTCTTCATAGGGGATAAGCGGTACGGCGCGTTCGTAGTCATAGCCGTCGCCTGGCCGCAGCTTGTCTTCGTCAGGAAATGGCAGGCGGAACCAGAGGCCTGGGCTGCGCAGGTCATAGCCGGGGGATTCCACTTTGTCGATGTCATCCCAGCGCAGGTAATACATGGCATTGCAGGTGCCAATCTTGATGTGGGCATTGTCTGATTTGCGGGTGGTGTATTCGCCCATGTGTTAGTGGTGATCAAAGTGGGGAATGCTTGCTGATGGGGCGCGTCATGGTTAGGCGCCAGGCAGCCCCATGGCCAAGGCTTGCAAAGGCGTGGGCTGAAGCGCGTTTAAGAAAAGTGAGCAGTCAGTAAAGCGTCAATGTCGATCACTTGGCCTTGGCGGTCGTAGTAGTCGACTCCGGCGGTTCCGGTTCGGCTGTCAAGGCTTGACCATGTAATAGTCATGTAGGGAGACGTCTGTAAACAAGAGAAATGACTTGAAAGAAAATTAAACACTTCAAAGTCGTAATTGCCATACTCAGAGTTCGAGTCGTAACTTATCGTCAGATCTTCGCCATGGAGGGAAAGATAGGCTTCGATTATCTCGGTAGCGTTGTCACTGTCTGCGTCGTCGCCGTTGAGTGCCTCGGGTATCTCGTCAGGATGATTAACGAGGTAATCGTAGACAGCAAGAGCGGCGGCGCGAGTGCTGTCGAGGCCGGCGATGGTGCAAACGGCAGTAGCAACAGAGGAATGGTAAAACATGGGGTTGGTGTCGAAAGTGACTTGGCTTAGCCGTAAATGATTTCGCCGAAGACACAGAGCTGCACGAGCACATCGGCGGCGTCGGCATCGATCTCTCCGGCGTTGCCTTCAAAGGCAAGCTGCTTAAAGGAGCTCAGCAGCGATGTATTTTTGATGCTGCTTTGACCTGATGCGATCTGGGCGATCAGTGCTTCTGCCCTGCTGAGGCTGATGCTGCGCGTGACGCGCTTGCCGTCGTCATCGAAGACGATGTCGGCTGTGTTGTCGTCGTTGCATGTGAGTTGATCAGCCCAGTAGCCGCAGCTAAAGCTGGCAGTGCAGATGATGTCAGCGAAGTCGTCGGGGTCGAGCGTGAATTGCTTGACGATGGTGGTAGTCATGATTGATGTGTAATGTAATTGGACTAGGGGAATATGTTGTTGACGATGTCATCAACGACCGAATCGATGATGGCCTGATTCTCGTCTTCGATGACTTCGTCGCGGATCTGCTCGTTGATTGAGTCTGTGTAGTTAAGACTTAACAGCACGTAGGTGCGCCCGTCAATGCAGACAGTCTCTTGGTAGATGACTTCTCGCCGAGCAGTCTTTTGGTGGGCGATCTTTTGCATGGCTGTGATCAATGACGCTTGGTAGCTAAAGTTTTTGATTGTTATGTCAGGCAAGTGTTTCATCTTCGATTGTGGATGGCTTATAGCTCGGAAGATGGACGTAGCGTATGTAGGCGATGAACTCGTCTATCGCCTCTGGCTTCGTGTAGAAATAGTATCGCTTTTCTATCCGTTGTCCATTTATCATGTCTGAGACGCAGTAGCAGTTGCTGGCCCATTCTTTGTAGAGTCTCATCACCACATCCGTTTGCAGGACGGGATCCCCAGGAGCTTGGAGATCTGCCACACGCCTCGATAGGCAGAAGCGGATTGATTGGCTTTGGCGGCAATGACTTCTGCCATGGGAGTGCCGGGTGCAGCCGATAGGCCTTGGGCGTTGATCTTGTTGATGGCAGAGCAGAATGTGATCGCTGACTGTCGAACGCTTTGCGCATTGGCGGGCGTTGCGGCGATCAGCATGGCGATGAGAAGTGCGTAGTTCATCGTGATTCAACTTTGGAGGTAAAGGAGTGAGTCGCCTGTTTCTCTGATGTCGCAGCACCAGATCCAGAGCAGGCGCCTCAGGTTTTCCTGGTGATCACAGAGTTGGGCCTCATCCCAGGCTCCATAGCCGGATAGGTGCTCCCTGATCAGCCAGGCTGGGCCGTCGAAGTTCAGGGCGTTGACCCAGTATTCGACGGCTTCATCAACGCGGCCTTGGGAGCTGCAGTCAGCAACGCATTCGGCCGGTGGGTCCTTGATCGCGAACCGATCGTCAAACCATTCATTCTTGAATGTCATCAGCAGCGATTTCAATGAACGCCAAGGCGCGGGCCGAGCGTTAGCTCGAAGTCCGGGTGCAGATCGGTTACGTCGATGTGACGGCCGAGCCAGACGAGTGCTGTTGCGTTCTGCTCTGTACCGTCGTAGCGAGCTTGTTCTTCAGCCCAGTCGAGGAGGATGTCGGCCGCCTGCTGTTTGCTGCGAACCCAGTGCAGCGAAGACTTGCCGTCGGGAGCGGCCCATGAGCCGCTGGTCGTATGCGTTTGCAGCGTGTAGATCATGGTGAATCAGTTGCCCAGCATGTTGTGGTCAAGATCGGGGTCTTCCCCTTGCGGCCCGTAGAACAGGCTGTGGAAATCAGCAGATGCGCCAAACTCGTCAATCAAGACGCGGAGGGCATACTCATAGGCGTATGCCATCCCAAGCCTGATCTGCTCGTTGTTGGCTTGATAGCTGTAGGGATTGGGATGTCGGCGGAGAAAGCGCAGTCGGCGAGCGGCTGTTTGCAGCGAAGCCTGTGGGTTGATGATTGTGGATTGCATGATTCAGGATTGAACGGTGATAAACGCAACAGTGCAAGTGTTGTACGGCCTGAGTTCAAACTGGTCGCCGTAGTTGGTTGTGCGGCATCGAACGCCGGTCAGGCCAAGGGCGGCCTTACCTGCCGCCACGATCTGCCGGTCAGTGGCGGAATCAGGAAGCGTGAATGTTTCACGCTTGACCCAGCTGTAGTTGGCTTCGCCGCAGTAGGTGTCGGTGAGTTCAGCTTGGAATGTGATCATTTGCTGTTGCGCTTTGCTGCTTTCCATTGAATTGGCTCTTGATCAGTGTGTGGGTGAAAGAGCCAGCGGCCTTCGTCGGTGCCGATCCAGCCGGTCACTTTTGCCTTGCCGTTATTGATAAAGGCCGGCAGGCTGGACCATGTAAGTGCCTCGCCGGTGACATAGGCCCAGCGCTGGCGGCCGTCGGGGCAGTCGGCCTCGACTTTGCTGATGCTCGGTCCGCCGATCCAGTCGGTGTAGCCGATCATCTGACCGTGCTCGTTTGGCTCGATTCGATCTGTTCTGTAGCGCGTCATCGCATGACCTCAGCTGTATGTAGGGGCAAGCGAATAGCGCCCCCGGTTGGGAGCGCTGTGGAGTTAATCAGTCGTCGCGTTCAATGCCGAAGGTAAACAGCTGGCAGAACCATTCCAGCGACTCGTCTTCGGTGGAAGACGTGTCTTCGTAGGGTGTCCACGGAGTAAACCAGTGTTGGCATTCGAGTTGCAGCTGGTCAGCCGGTTCGCCTGCTTCGCTGAGCCTGCCGGTGATGCGCGTTGCTGGGCCGCCTGTCGACAGGAGGATGAAGAATTGGGCGGGTTTCAGGACCTCTCCAACCGGTCGCCAGTTCGAGCGCACGGCAATTTCGATTGGCATCTCTCGCATCGCATCGCGAATCGAATCTGCGACCGTGTCGCGGTTTTCGTCGGGCCAGCCGTGCTCAAACAGAAGCGCGCGCGCTTCGTTGTTGAGGCCATTGCCGTCTGGGAATCTTGCCTGCAGCCAGTCGCAGGCGAGCCGTGCGGCATGGATAGTGTCGATAACGCCTCTGGCTTCTTCCATGGCTTGCTCCAGTGCGGTCTCGGCCGGTTTGGTTTGGGTGTGCATCGGTGAAGGTGCGAAGGAATTGATGGGCTGGAGACTCAGCGCTGCGGGCCGAGATCAAGGGGCTCCTCGGCCGCAGCTGCAATCCGCACCTCGGCTGTATGGCTGGCATCACGGGCTTGCTTGAGCAGCTGCATTGCGCTGGCCAGGTACTGGCAGGTGTCGCCCAGGTAGGGCGCCCAGTAGATCGGGCGGATCAGTTCCTCGATTTCGCTGTTGAGCAGTGCAATACGGCTGCGCAGCCAGCGGTAATCGGCGGTGTTGGCCGGCACTGCAGTGCAGTTGATCTCGCGTGCGGAAGGATTGCTGGCAGTCATGGGATGGTTGATGGACCACTGCCCATGGGCCCCCGGGGAGGGAACCCCGGAAGCGTTAGACCTGATGGGTCACGAGGGCCAGCTCGACGGCCCCCGTTTCGGGATGCTCGGCGTAGGTGTAAAGACCTAGGCCGTTGTCTTGTGTGTCCTGGAACAGCCAGTCAGTCAGGACTTCGCGGCTGATCAGCAGCGCGCGATGGCCCGGTTGGTCGCCCCAGCGCGGCAGGAGGTGAAACTCCAGCACCCGCGAGAGGTAGTCCCGGGCGCGGGGTGTCTGCGCGTGAAGGCTGTGTTCTGCGGCGTGCAGATCTGTGATCACCAGATCGAGCGGTGGGTCAGTGGCAGAGGGCATCAGGGACAGAGGGCGCAGGGGAGATGGGGATGCGCAGCTGCTGGCATTGCCAGAGCCGCTGGGATGGGTAGTGGAAGTGCAGGCCGCTCAGCTCAGCGAGCTGGGCCACCAGCAGCGCAGTGGCTGGGTGCTCGCTTGCTTCGCCAGCGGAGTAGCCGTGCTCCTGCAGTTCAACCAGCAGCAGTCGCAACGAGTCCACCAGCGTTGTGGCATCGCGGCATGTGGCGGAAGCGATGGCGCTGGATGCCCAGCGGTCCTCCATGGATGCGCTGGCTTTGGGCTGATGGGGAATTGACGCCATGGGGGCTGAACTGTGAGCACTCAGGTGTGACTGGGGTTATTCTGGCGCATCTTGCGCAAGTCTTGTGAACTTCGGTATCGCAGCGTCGCTGGAGGGCGAAGCTGCCCATGAGGCCTATCGCCGCCGGATCGAGCGGATGGATGCGGGCGAGCTGCGTGAGCAGCTGCGGGTCGCAGCTCAGGCTGTGATGGTGGATCAGCCGGCGGCACTGCGCTTCATGGCCGCTGAGGCTGCGCGCTGGATGACAGAAAGCCGCCGCCTGCGGCTGGAGCTGAGCCAGCAGCGGGCGGCGGCAGAGTGGGATGAAGGTGAGCTGGTGGGCTAGTTACCAGTCCTCGTCTTCGCTGCTGCGAAGGGCGATCTCCTCGTCGGCACCGTTCTCGTCTCGGACGGTCGCCGGCAGGTGGTCGCCGCTGGCGATCACGTCGCTGGGCGGCACCAGTGGGTTGAGGCCTTGGAAGTAGGCGTCAGGGAAGAAGGGCAGGGCCGCGGCCTCCAGCAGTTCCTTGCTGCGGGTCGGCCGCAGACTGCCGGCGGCGTCGTAGTTGGATGCCTTGGTGTTGCCCTGCTTGGGTTCGCGGAAGATCGTCAGGTAGAAGTTGGTTACGTTTGTCTCCTGCGAAAGAGCAAACTCATCGTTGACGGTCAGGATTTTCTGGATCTTGCCCATCAGCGGGAAGGAGTCGATGATCAGCGCCACCATGCGCTTTTCTTCGACGCACCAGGCCCGCACCATCCAGATGGTGTCAGGCTTGGCGTGCTCCAGCTTTGGTTGGCCGTGCTCATCGGTTTTGCCGGGACCGTGGCCATATTTGTAGCCGATGTCACGGCTGTAGTCTTCAGGGAAGTCACGGCTGAGCCGTACTTCTGAGTTGACGGTGTAATAGCGATAGCCTTGCTCAAAGCGTGAGGTAAGATAGAACTTGCGATTGTTCTTTTTGGGGTCAGAATCAAGGGGGATGTCGCGCAGCGTGAAGATCCACTCCGGCTTGTTGCTGGTGCCGAAAGCCGAAGGGATCAGGTCAGAGGCGGGGATCTGGGCGCTCATGCGCAGTGGATGGGACGTGGCCGCTCCCCGGTGTATGTGAGCCGGGGGTGGACGGCCCATCTGGCTTGAGGCGGTAGGGGCTGCCACCTGCCGCCAGACGTGCGTTGGCATCGATTACCTCGCCGGCATCGGCGGATCCGAGCCGGTAGCCCTGCAGTGGCATTCCGGTGATGGTGTGGACGAGCAGGTAGGACGCCATGGCGAGGGAGGCGGAGGCCGCCTCCCAGCCTGCTCAGATTTGAGTGGCCTCAGTGTCCACTGCGTCGATGCTGTCGTCTTGTAGGCCGCTGATGGCCGCGGCGGTCATCAGCAGGCCCAGGCCGCGGAAGCGGCTCTTGATCAGGGCGATGGTGGCCAGGAAGCCGTCCACATCACGCGGGACGCGGTTGGTGTTGCCGGGGCTGGCCATGCCGATCCACTGGCCGTTGCAGGCCAGGTCGGCGTTCACGAAGACGCCCTTGCCGCGGCCAGGCCGGACGGTGAACCGTGCTGCGCTGGTCAGGGCGTGCATGTCGTCTTCTGATTCGCTGATCGCCAGCAGCGCGCCGGTGAGCGAGCGCGCGGGGCTGGTCACGTAGGCGTTGCCGCTGGGGTCGATGTTGATGGCATTGAGGTTGAGTTCGCTCAATGTGCCGCCGGGCTCGACAAAGGCGAGCCGCAGGCGGTAGTCGAGGCCATCGCGGAACTTGGCCTCGGAGATCTGCATCTGCAGGTCAACGACGGTGCCGGCAACAGCATTCCATTCGTGGCGATGCTTTGTCTCGCCGCCGTCTTCTGAGTAAAACCAGACGGTTCGGTCGGAGAAGTCGATCTTGTAGCTCCGCTCAGGATCGGAGGTGCTGATGGCTGGTGCATCCAGCGGCGGCAGCGCTGTGGTATTGACGATTGCGTCGTTCTGCTCGCGAACGAGTGCAAGGGTTTGGGGTTTGGTGGACGATGCTTTGGCCATTGGGTTGTGGCGCGGTAGACAAGATGCGCCAGTACCCATGGGCCCCCGGGGAGGGAACCCTAGGGGCTTGGAGGGAACGGAATTGTCTAATGAGAATTAGAGAGGATCAAAGTATCCGTCGCCATCCATCTCTGACTCGTACATATCCTGAAGGGTGTCAGAGTCTGTCTTTTGAGCAAGACGCAGGAACTCGTAGGTGATTCTTTCTGCGTTCCAGCGATGGTTGACGGCATGGGCGAGCCATTCTGCTGGGTACTGCCAGCGGTATTGAGGTGAAGTGCTCATTGGAGAATGTTGAATTACTCTTGGCTGATGCCATTCTCTCGGCAGTATGCCGATGCTTGTAAGTCGATTGCATCCGCAATTTCGGTATAGTCCCAGTTCTCTGCGATCTCCATTGCAAAGTCTTTGGCTTGATCGCGTGGAATCTGGGGCCAGCAGTCGTGGAGATGGCTTCCGATTCCGTAGCTGACTGAGAACTTGTCAAGATTGCTCATTGGTAATTCTTTGGTTTGCATGAAAAAGCCCGGACTCGAAGGCCCGGGCGTTGGTGGTTGCGCAGGCGCGTCACGGCACATGGATGTTGCCGATGATGTGCATGGCGGCGATGATCGCGCCTTCGTCAGTAGCCCAGGTGTGGGCTTTGTTGTGGTCTCCTTGGCTGTGGTAATGAAGGGATGCTTTAGTGTGAGCCATGGCAAGGACCGTGATATAGGCGAGTGCCTCGGTCTTGAGCCACAGAAGGGGGCTTACCGTCTCGGCGCTGTCACTGCCTTCTTCGATGGACTTGAAATGGGCGTCTTGACGAGATTGTGCTTCCAGCTTGACGCGGTTGATTGTGGCTTCAGCGAAGGAAAGCAGATCGCGGTTCTTCAGTTCGTCACTGAAGAGTTGATGGAGTTCGTCCAAGAAGGGTGACTGGTTGTTTGGGGTAGGTTCCATCGAGGTAGCGGGAGTCGAGTTGTTTCAGGCGCGCTTCGCCGTTAAGGGCGTAGGCGCCAAGGAGACAGCTGGCGATCGCCAGCAGCGTGCTGAGTAGCGAGTAGTTGGACACTCCGGTGGCTTGGATTGGGAAGGGTGGGGCGGTGGATTGGCAGCAGGCTGATGGCGTGACCGATGCCGCAGCCCAGGGCAAGGCCGAGGGCCGCGGCGATCAGCCGCTCCTGGTTGAGCGGACTCAGCCAGCTCGTGCAGTGACGCAGGCGCCATCGCTGGGAGAGCTGGCGCATGCGGCAGCTCTGGTCGTAGGGCGAGATCCGTTGCACGGTGTCGCGGGGTCGAGCTGAATGCACCTAGTTAAACTCGGATTGAGCCCACGCACAAGACGCCGCCGCTGCCGGTCTGGCCAGCTGCTGTCAGCCGCTGGGCGGCGACCGGGTGACGGTTCAGTGCTGCGAGGTAGTCCGCGTGCGCTGCCGCGGCCTGCTCGGCTACGTCATCAGGAAGCAGCAGTCGCTCGATCACCACATCGGTGGTGGTGTCGGTGAACTGCACCAGGTAGGCCATGGCGGCATGTCGAGGGACAGGCCGAAAAGGCCCCCGAAGGGGCCGGTCGTGGCCGGCTTAGCGCCGGTGCAGAACGTGGGCTGGGCCGTCGATGCGGATCTGCGTAGTTGGGCGCGGCTCTCCTGCGTCGATGACGGCTTGCCGAAGCTGGCGCTGGAGGCCGGCGGCACCGTCTTCGGCCGTCATGATCAGCGCCGTGACGTGTTCGAGCTGGTTCCAGAACTCGACCGGCACTCGGTCCCGGTGGCCTGGCTTGGGCCTGGGCACTGCGCCGAAGATCGCGTTGATTCGCTCGGTTGCGGCACTGAGAAGCGATGTGGTCAGTGCCAGCTCGTGCTCGACGTGCCGAAGCCGGTCGACCTTGGTTGGTGACTGCATGGTGAGTGCTGCAGAGTGCAGTGCGAAAAGGCCCCCGCAGTGGAACTGCAGGGGCAGGGTCAAGTTGGGAGGTTTAGCGTTGTGAGAAGTGCCGCAGATAATTGACTCCACTCAAGCGGCAGGGCATAATGCCTGCGTTGTTGCATGAGTGTCATGCTGACTGGCGAGGCCTTGCTTGAGCGCGTGACTGCTCAGCGGGGTGTGTCGAATGCGTTGATCGCTGAGTGCGGTTACGTGACTCAGCGACGCGGCAAGGAGGTGCTGTGCCGTAACGCTTTCTATAAGGCCCTGTTGGAGGCCAAAGGCCTGCCATTGGGTGATGGTGAACCCAAGCGCGGCCGCGGTGCGAAGGCCAGCTATCGCACGCGCGTGCATTTCAACGGCAACCTGATGGTGCTCAGCTGCTACGTGGAGCAGCTGGGTGCCAAGCCTGGCGATTGCTTTGAGATCAAGCTCGGCAATGGCCAGGTGCGGCTGGTGCCGTTGAAGGGTGCTGATGCTGCCTCTGTCGACGAGCTGGAGCAGCGCCGGCAGGAGCAGCATTGCAGCGTTGCGGCTGGAGCTGAGCTGGCCGCGGCCTGATGGTTGGCGTGGCGCCTGATTGGGGTCAGGCGCCAGTGTCTGGGGGGTCGCGGAAGGTGGGCGATCTGCGGAAGGCAAGCCTGTCGATGTTCCTGTCGATGCGGCGTTGCCATTGGCGATCGCCCTGGGTCTTGCCCCGAAGCCAGGAGCGCATGGACTGTCCTGGCTTGGGCCCGTTTCGGGGCAGTCGAGTGATTCTGGGCTCAGGTTCCGGCATGGCTGCCTCCGGCGAGGTAGAGCATGATGGCTTTGGCTTGAGAGAGTGTTGGAGCTGAAAAGGCGGGCCTGTTGTTTTCGTCGACGAAATTGACAGCGTAAACTCCTGCCTTGACCTCAAGCCTGGCTGTTAGTCCTTCTCGCTGATCCGGCCGAATGGCGTTAAAGCTGGAGATGGTGCTTTCAAGCTCGTTTTCAGGTATGAGATCTCTGGTCATTATGGGCATCAGCAGAAACTCAGCAGCGAGAGAACATTTATCTATGTCGAACTCGGCCCTGTAGACGATGGCAAGACGCCGCCGCTGCCGGTCTGGCCAGGTGTTGGCTGAGTTGAAAGACTGGCGGATCTTGTCCGCACCCAGCCTTTTCGCCGTCTTAACAATGCAGTCGATGTAGTCGATGTCGACTGTCAAGGGCTTGCCTGGATCGAAGGTAAAGCGATCAGGCCAGAGGTTGTCGATATTCGGGTATTGGATGGGTTCGACTGGCGCCACTGGTCTGATGGCCGTGATGGCGCCTTTGCTGTCGAGCATGGTGGTCTGAACACTGCTGATTTGTGCCATGACTGCTTTCGTCTCGTGCTTGCGCAGGCCGTCAGCAGCAAGCTGGATTTCATCGCCCATGGCCTCGTGGATCTCGGCGAGGGCGTTTGGAATGCAGCAGCGGAAGGCTATAAAACCGTTGGTGGCGCGAGCGATCAGGTTGTCGCCGTCGCGGCTGATCTGGATCCGTTGAAGGTTTAGCTTGGCGTGGTCAGTGCTGGCGAATTGAGCTGCTGCTAGCAACGGCTGTGCCGGCAGGGAACAAAGCATGGTGGCATTGGTGGTGTTGGCGGGAGCGGCTTGTTGGGCGGTGATGGTCATTTGCAGATGGGGAAGGTGGTGATTAGAAGCCAGGGCCTTGGTAGGCGGTATGTCTGGCTTTGTGGGTGTGTTATTTGATGAGTCGCCATTGAAAAGATTTCGGCGTCAGGCCAGGGATTGAATCAATGCCGCAGATGCCGGGCCGCCACACGTGGTGTACTGATCCCATGTAGGTGGCGTTGTGCATCTCGATTGGAGAGTGGATGCCATTCATCCACCAGAAGCGGCCGATACGTCCGTAGTCAGAGGTGATTTCGATCATGGATGGCACAAGCGAGGTAGGTGGTACTGGACGTGGAAAAGTCCCGCCAGGTGGTGCCCGGCGGGGCAGGAAGTTGATCATGGTCAGAGGTCAGAGGTCAGTGATGACGCGAAAGCCGCGGTAGGGCTTGGATGGGCGTCGCACGGTTGCCCTGCGCCGCTGCTTGGGTGCTGCGCCCTCAGGTGCGGCTTCGCTGGTTGGTTCTTCGGTGTGGGTGGGTGCGGCTGTGGGCGCGCTTGAGCTGCGGGGCTGACGCTGGCGGTCGATGAACTGCCGGCAGACGAGGCCTGCGGCATAGACCGCTGCAGCCAGCTGGAGCAGCAGCTGGAAAGCGCGCTGGAGGTCTGCGGCGAGGCTGATGGCCTCAGCCTTGAGCTGCGGGATCGCTTCGGGGTTGCGGCCGACGTGACGGCCGGCGGCGTAGGCGCCAGCGATCAGCAGCAGGGTGGTGATGGTCATTGGGGAAGTGAAGTGAAACTGCGGGAAGGGTGTGCTCTGCCGCGTGTAGAGCGTGCGGCTGGAGCAGTGGGATAGCGCCCCCAGGGTGGAGCCGTTGCGGCATCCATACCCTGCGGGGCAGTGGCTGTGGGCGCGTGGTTCGCAAGGCGGGGGAGCGGCTTGTGGCGTTCCTGGGGGACAACGCGCTGACGAACAGTTGGCGTGATTCGATCGGCGGCGGCGTGAACTGGGTGGAACGCCAGGCCGCCAGCGATGAGGATCTCAGGCGTGT
>Ga0129333_10005761_pt1 | contig 11678 bp, 9 predicted proteins | sample CPB6_08_DNA_FD_94474 | JGI IMG/M metagenome (GOLD analysis project Ga0129333, IMG submission 94474) | Freshwater to marine salinity gradient microbial communities from Chesapeake Bay, USA - CPBay_Sum_0.6_0.8_DNA | ecosystem: Environmental > Aquatic > Marine > Coastal | place: USA: Chesapeake Bay... | reverse complement strand
ATCTCCCTTTTTTGTATTCCTATCTACATACTGAGATGAGAATCCATACTTCATAATTTCTTCCATGTCATCAATAATTGTCTGTAAGAATCTAGGCTTTAGGATATAAATTATTCTCTTATCTTCGTTCTTTTTGATTTCATATTCATATACACTTACAGATTTTACTGGATTTACTGTGAATGGTTTTCCTTGTTTCTGTAAAATTTGCTGACTCATATCAAACCTAACAAGAGTTGAATCAAATCTTGTTGTATTTGAATCAAATGTATATGGAACACCAATAATTTCTTGATCTTGAACATCATAATCAAAGTAAGTAACACTAAAATTTCCATCCACAACTTTACCACCAGGAATAATTAGTTTTCCTCTGGAGTCAAACACTGCAGTTGTTTCATAGTGATGAACTTGTCCAAGTTCTGCTGCAGCATATTTTGTTGATATGTAATTATTAAACTCAGAGTCTGACAGTGGCCATTCTTCTCTAAGATTAATAATGTTATTTGAAATTAATACTACCCAATCATATTGAGAACTTCCATAGATTTTATTTGCAACCTGATCTGGTCTTTCCTCTCCTATGATTTTATACTTATCAAATGCTACTGCTGCTTGAAATATATCATCTCTAATTTTTGCTCTACGAAATAGATTCTTTGCTCTTATTGAATCATAAGAAGAAGTTCTTGATGATAGTGGAGACTGATATAAGAAGTCCGAAAAGTTTCTGAAGTATGACATTATTAAAATCCTCCTCTTCTATCAAACTGAGACCCAGTACCCTCTAATAATCCTCCCCCTGGTGATGGGGGCCTGTATCCAGGATCTCCTGGTATTGCAGTTGGGTTTCTTCCTCCAGTGACTGGAACTGCAGGGGCAACTACTCCTGATGTTCCTCCCCTTGATGGTCCTGGTGGGTTTACTGGTGGATCTGCTCTTCTTTGTTGTTCTGCTGGATCACTAGGGTCAAATCTAGGATCTTCTAGTTTATCTAATCCTTCCATTCCTCCTGCAAATCCAACACTATCTTCTTCACCATAGTTATCATTGTATATTGGAGTAAGTTCTGCAAAACTTAGATCTAATTGAATTGAGATTGGTTGACCATCTATTGCATATGCTGCATATGATCCATCAGCTGTGTAATTGACATTACAATTAACTAGTGCGCAAGTTTTTAACATGGGCAAGGCAATAGAAGGTTTGCCTTTATTCATAAATTTAATTTGAAAAACATCAGGTGCTCCTAAAAAGAATCCATCTAATTTATCAGATGATCTTTTGGGAGCCATAGCTTTCTTAAAGAACTTTATAATACCTCTAATTTGTTTTGCTTCAGCTGGACTTCTTGCAGCTAGTTTAAATGAAAATTGAAATGCTCTTAATTTTGGACCATTGAATAATAATTCAAGGTTTGGATTAATAACTGTTCCAGTAACTCTTGCTCTATATGCTTCTGCATTAACATTAATACCTAACTTTTTCACAGCAGCTGCTGCAGCTGCAAGAGTTAGTTGTTGTTGGATTTGAGATTTTGCGCCAGCATTACTTCCAAAAATATCCTTTGAGGTTTCAACAGTTTTTTGCATTGCCCCAAATAAATTTCCTCCAGCAGCATCACTTACAGCACCAACTGCTCCTCCCATCAATCCAGCAGTTAAGTTACTTAAACTATCTTCACCCCATCCAGTTTGATTTGCTTCTGATAAATTGTTTGGTATTGGAAGTATGATTGTTCCTAGATTGTCTTTTAATGTTCTTGAAGATAAACTTGCTCCATTAAGAATAGCACCAGAATCTATCTTAGAGAAATCAGTTGTCCCAGAAAATACATCTGCTACTTTATAGTTGTAGCAAGTTATTAACATATAGTCTTGTTCAGTGTTTATATTTTCTGGATATCTCCAATTGGAATAACTTTTTTCTTGAGATGCAAAAGAAGAATTGTTTCTGAATCCAGTTGCATTGTCTGAGGTTCCTGTTCCTATTCCAGAATTACTACCAGAGTTTGGACCTGTTTGATCTGAATTTGTTTGCCCAGTTGCTACTGAACCAGGACCAGTTGGAGGCAATTGACTTTTTAATTTTGCAAATTCTTTTTGTTCTGCAAGACTTCTTTTTTGTGCTTCTGTTCCTACAGATCCTACAATTTTATTTGCACCAGTTCTACTAGCATCTATAATTTCTTTAATTCTAGTTTGACCATTTGGGAGAGCAGCAATATTATTATAGACACTAGTTCTTGTTACTGACCCATCAGCATTAACTGTAGCAAGAAGTGCTCTTGTTTGTAAAACAGGATCTATTGTATAAATTTGTCTCTGTCCAGTTTGAACATTGACATTTACTTCGTACTTGTTGAAATTACCAAGATCTAATATTGCTTCATATTCTTGTGGATTGGTTGATCTTTGTCTCCATCCTGCTGGTGGTGTTGCCATTTATCTTCCCCACACTTTATTTGATGGAATTGGTATCTCTACTCCACCCAAGTCCATAACGAATTCTTCTAGTGGTAACATGCATATGGTTTCCCATTCTTGTTCTGCAAGATGTAAGTATGGAGTTTTTACCTCTGATAGTAAATATTTATGTGCTCCTTTTTCAAATCTTGGAATCTTATTTTCTGCTAAACTTTGAACTATTCCTATTCTTTGTGATGGTGTATAGTAATGTAGATTTATAGCAAAGAATGATTTTGGATTTACATCCAGAACAAATGCTAGCGGATACTTGTCATAGTAAGGCAACTCTTCCCTATACTTTGCCTTATAAGAATAAAGCATGAGACTAAACAATCTGGGATAAACCCTCATTACATTTTTATCTCTTTTCAATCTATTGTCAGGTTCATCAGATTGCTCTTCTCTGATTAACTTTCCAGGATCATCTTCATATTGTATGGTCTTTGCAGCAAAGACAGCAGTTCTATACCATTCTCTAGTAGGAGTTTTAGTTCCTTTATTTTCTTCTACTTGTTCAAAGATGGTCTTATATGCCAAGATTATCCTCCGTTAATATTTGAAAATCCCATCTTCTATCAGCACAAAATTCTTTTGCTGCTTTCCACTTTGCCTGATTTTTGGCATACTCTTTCATTTCAACAAGTTGCTTTTTAGTAACTCTCTTACCAATATTAGGACCATTGACTTGCCTTTTTGGTTTGACTTCAATCAAACTTTCCTTTAATGTTCCTTTGGTATCTTTATACTTAATATAAAAGTCAGGAAAATATTTGTGAATTCTATTATCAAGAGGAGATAAGTAGGGTATCCAAATTTCTTCGCTAGACCACTTTAAAATATTTTCATTCTTATCGCAGTAGTTCATAAACTTTAATTCCCAAAGAGATCTATAAATTATATTTTGATGATCTCCAATATATTTTTCTGGGAAGGAAGGTTCAAATCTCCCTTTATAGCTCATACATATAATATAGGACACTCTAGTTATTTAGATGGACGTTGTACCAGATACAGAACTATATTTTAGTACAGATGAATTAAAGTCAAGATTTAAACCAGCTCTTACCAATTACTTTTCTGTTTATATTGGTGGTGCTTTTGGTGGAGCATCCAATAGAAACATTAACTTCATGGCATATGAAGCTGTTTTGCCAGGAACTTCATATGATCTTGGAGAAGTTTATGGTGATAGGATGGGAAGGACAGAGCAATACCCAACCAAAAGAGTTTATCCTCCAGTTGATGTAAGTTTTTATGTTGATAAAGATTATGAAGTTATTAAATTTTTTGAGGGGTGGATGAATTCTATTTCTAGGAACTATGGATCTGTTAACAATTCATATGTTAAGCATAACTATGCCAGTTCTTATGAGAGAGAAGTTATAATTACTAAGTTTGAAAGAGATTTGAGACCAAAGAATCAAAGATTAAAAAGTGCAGGAATCTATAGACCTCCTGCAAAGAATATCACTTACACATTAAGAAATGCTTTCCCAGCAAATCTAATTTCAATCCCAGTTTCTTATGATGGAGCAAGTGTATTAAAAACCACAGTTACATTTAATTATGATGTTTATAATTTTCAATGTGATAGATTTGGAACTGATGATGGTACTTCTGAAGATGGAAGTTCTACTGGAACTGTTATTGGACCTGGAGCAAATACTCAAGGAACTGCTGCACCTGGAGGGGGAACTAATGAAGGAGAAGAAATTATAAGAGGACTTCCAAGCCTTGCATCTCAAGTAACAGAATTAAAGAATATGCAAGAAGCATCTAGATTAAGACAGGCTGGATATAGTCCTGGATTGGGTCAAAATTCTGGAGATCTTCCCAAGAGTGGACCTGGATTCTGATCAATAAATAATCGTACTGAACTTTATAGGTTATTATGCCATTACCAAAGATTGCAACTCCAACTTATGAGTTGATTTTACCTTCAAATAAAAAGAAAATTTCATACAGACCTTTCCTAGTTAAGGAAGAAAAAATTCTCATTCTTGCTATGGAGAGTGGAAGTTCTGATGAGATTACTAGAGCAGTAAAAGATGTTCTAAAGGAGTGTGTTCTTACAAGAGGAATTAAAATAGACACCCTCCCAAGTTTTGATATTGAATATCTTTTCCTTAACATCAGAGCAAAGTCTGTTGGAGAAGCAGTAGAACTTTTAGTCACTTGTCCTGATGATGGAGAGACTCAAGTAGAATGCACTATTGATATTAGAGATATTGAAGTTAAGTTTCCTAAGGAACACACTTCAGAAATCAAGGTAGATGATTCTATTATGGTTAAGATGAAGTATCCATCTCTTCAGGAATTTATTGACAATAATTTCAACTTTAATACCACTAATAGCAAAGAGACTATCAATAAGTCTTTTGAAATTGTTGCATCATGTGTTGATATGGTTTACACCAAGGATGAATCATGGTCTGCTAGTGATGTAACTAAGAAAGAACTTGTAGAATGGTTAGAAACTTTTGATGGAATTCAATTTAAAGAGATTGAAAAGTTTTTTGATACTATGCCAAAGTTGACTCATGTTTTGACTGTAAAAAATCCCAACACTGGAAAAGATAATGAGGTTGTATTGGAGGGACTCTCAAGTTTTTTCGGTTGATCCTTGGTCATGAAGATTTGGAAGCATATTATAGAATTAATTTTGCCTTGATGCAGCATCATAAATACTCTTTGACAGAGATTGAAAATATGATTCCTTGGGAGAGAGAAATTTATCTTTCTCTATTGGAAAATTATATTAAAGAAGAGGAAGAAAAAGCAGCCAAGGCTAATAGATGAATCCAGAAGAAGCTTCCAAAAAAATACAACCTGAAAGATTTTTCAGAAGTAGTAAATCCAGATTTGGATTTGGTCCTGGAAGACTTAGATATGGTACGATTAGATCAATATCAGGCATAATTCCAAGAAGAAAATTGCCAGATCAAATAGCTTCTAACATTTCACAAACATCATCTGAAGGGAGTGGGATAGAACCAACAAAAACAATAATCCCTTCTTTGGGAAGAGTGACTTTAGATCTTGTTCAAATTGGAGATAATTTAGATAGAATAAAAGAGGTCATAGAAGAAGACTATAAACAAACAAAAGAAACTAATAAAAAGGAAATAGAAGAATATAGAAAGAGAGTAGCAAATAGAGGAAGAAAACTACCCAAAAAAGATTTGGGAGATAATAAAAAAGATTTAAAAGATATCATTAAACCTTTTGTTGGAAGTTTCTTCTCTGGAGTTGGTGGTGCTATAAGATCTTTAGCAGCATTTAATCTATTAGATGCATTGGTTAGAGGAGATTGGGGACAGGCATTTAAATCCTTGATGGGAATTGGGGTTACATTCTTACCTCAAATTGGGGCAATGCTTGCAGGAGCAGTATTAAAAAATCTGCTTAAAGGGTTTGGTAAAAATATGTTTGGTGGTGGAAGAACTGCAAGAAAGGCACCTTCCACTGGAGGAGGAATTGGCATAGGAAAGTTTGGGAAAATGATGGCACTTGGAACAGGTGCCCTTGCATTAGGAAGTGCTTTTGCAACATCTCAAAATGATGGAGAAGGGGAAGATCAAACAAGACTTGATCAGTTAACTGCAGAACAAAAAGCATTAACTGCTGATGGATTAACAACTATCACTCAAGATGATTTAAAAAAATTTGAAGCACTCAATAAAAAATTTGAACAGGCTGTAGATTTGTTAATGGGTCGTGGGGGAGGAACTCAAGGTCCTGGAGGTAGAGGTCCTGGTGGAGCAAATGCATCTGGAGCAGAAATAAGTAATGCTCCTGTAAACATGGACACTTCTATAAGAGGAACTGTTGGGGGAGAGCAACTTACCAATGCACAACTTATAGATTTAGCAAAAAAAGTTGGAGCAACTGATGAAGAGGCAGTTAGATTAGCTGCAATAGCTAAGTATGAATCTGGAGGTAGACCAGGAGCTCATAATGATAGTTACCTTAGAGGAGGTTCTGATAATTCATATGGGTTGTGGCAAATTAATATGATAGGAAATCTTGGTCCAGCAAGAATGAAGGAATTTGGTATTTCTAGTTATGATCAATTAAAGGATCCAGTTACTAATGCTCAAGCAGCATTGAAAGTATTAAGAGGTTCTGGATGGGGAGCATGGACTACTAATTCAAAAGTAACCCCAGGAGATTTGCAAGAAGGAAGAAGAAATTTACAACCCAGAACACCTCCAGCACCATCACCACAACCATCTGCTCAACCAAGACCAGCAAGAAATCCTGAGGTTTCTTCTGCTCCAAGAACAAATGGTCGTAGTGTTGCTGTTCTTCCTATTCCACTTACTGGTGATGGAACTCCAGGTTCTGTTAATCCTGGAGGAAGTTCTGCTGTAGCAAGCATAGATCCATCAAGAACAGATATGTATTCCAATAGACTTGCATTGGGAATCATAGGATAATATATGGAAGCTCAAAAATTATTAGCATTACCTAAACCAAAACCTAATGTAGTTGCTAAAGTAACTACTATTAGCCCTTTAGTAAAGGTATCAACTAAAACTAAAAAGACATCTATTGCTTTAAGAAAAACTTTTGAGAACGGAATATATCAGAGGAAAACCCAACTATCAGTACTCAACAGATATAAAAAGAGACTTGATTCTATTCAAAATGAAAATGACAATAAGTATAGAAAGAAGCAAAAACAAAAACCTCAAAAGATTAGTCTTCCAAAATTTAAAGGAAACTTCTTTACAGCAGGAGCAACTGATGATTTCTTAAAATCATTTGGAGCACTGGCAGCATTTAATTCAGTTGGGAAATTAATGCAGGGAGATTTTCTTGGTGCATTGTCTCCAGGATTAGTTGCTGCTGGTGCATTATTGGGACCAGGATTGCTTGGATTGACAGGGGGTGCATTTTTCAATAAGGGACCAACTCCAACAAAAGGATTTGATGCCACTGGAAGAAATGTGTCTACTAAAACACAAAAAAGATATCTTGAAAGATATGGAGAGGATGCATTTAAAAATAGATTTGGAAAAGATGCTTTAAAAACAGTTAACCAAGGTGGAGATGTTGCAGAATCTGTAACTCAAGGAGGAAAAGTTGCAAAGGCATTTGGAAGATTTGGATCTGCATTAATACCTGGAGTTGGTGCTGTTGTTGGTGCTGCAGATGCAGCATTTAGATCACAGTCTGGAGATACTACTGGAGCATTCATAGCAGGAACTGGAGCAACCCTAGATGCAGCAGCTGCTGCCAGTGCTGCAACTGGCATAGGACTTCCAATTGCAGGACTACTTTCTATCGCTTCATTTGCTTTAGATGTAACTAATCTTGTTCGTGATCTAACTGGAATGAGTGCAGCAGAAGAAAATAAAAACAAGTTAAAAGAGCAGGAGAAAAAACAAAAAGCATTAGTAGAAGGAAGAGGGAATCTAACCTTTGCAAAAACTCTTATTAGTTATGAAAAAGCTTTGGTAAAATTTGAATCATTTGCAGTATCATTTAGACCTGGACCAAAAACAGATGAGGCTTACAGAGAATCTTTTGAACCTGGAGCAGGAACTGAAGCAGCAGGATTTACTGGAGGAACTGGGGGAGGACCAAAAGCATCTACTGAAGTGTTGGCAGATGCTGCAGCATTTAGACAAGCATTTCCTCTACCATCTGGAACTCCAATGAATTCATCACAACCTTTTGAATTGCAAATGAGAGAAAATACTGGACTAGGATCTCTTGGAAATGATCCAACAGTTGATGATGTTCATGTACCAGGATCTGCACATTACAGCAATAGAGCTATTGATATACCAATAAACAATATGGAACTGGGTGATAGAGTTGCTAAGTTTTGGCAAGATAAAGGATACTATGTTTTGTGGAGAACATCAGGACACTATAATCATGTTCATGTTCAGTGGGCAGAAAAGAAAGGAGCAAGTAGTGGTATTGTAGCTTCTGGTCCTAAAACTGGATATCCTGTAATTCTTCATGGTGAAGAAGCTATCATACCAATAGACAATCAATTCACTCAATCTGGTGGTGATCCTTTAGAAAATATTCCAACACCTGTAATTAATTTAATCACTGCTAAGTCTAAAATTTATCAAACTGCTGTTCAAGATCTTCCTCCAGAAGTTGTTCAAGTCCCAGTACCAATCCCACCTCCACAAATTAGATATGTTTCATCTCCATCAGCACCTCTAAATACTGAGAGTAGTAATCAAGAAGCAATATTAAAGATGTTATTCTACAAATCATTAGGATAATATGGCATCATATTTTAATTACAAAATTATAGAATTTTCTGTACAAACAAATCAAGGGTTCATTGATTTGACACAATCAGTTGCTGCATTAACTTATAGCGAAGATATAACATCTCCAGTAACTTATGTTACTGCAATGATTATTAACACTGGAGGAATTTTATCAAAGTTAAAATTGAGAGGGGGAGAATTAGTACGAGTAATAGTTGAGCAAGAAGCAACAGGTGCAAAATTTACATTAGATGAAAATAATAATACTTATTACATCTACAATATTGGAAACTCTACAACAGAATCTACAAAAGAACTATTTGTATTGGAATTAGTTCCTGGTGAAGTTTTTGCAAATGAAACATCTAGGGTCTTTAGAAGATATGATTCTGATTTGAAATCTAGTGTAGAAAAAATTCTTAAAGAAGAATTACAAACAACAAGATATAAGAGTACAAATATAGAAAAAACAGTGAACAGTTATTCTTTCATGGGTAATGCTAGAAAACCATTCACGGTTTTGGGATGGTTATGTCCAAAAGGAATTCCTCAAGTTGAAAGAGGTAAATCAGGAAACACTCAAGGAACTGCAGGATATTTATTTTTTGAAAATCAGGAAGGGTATAATTTTAAAAGTGTAGATTCCTTGTTTGATGTTAATAGAGCATCAAAGCAAACTTATTTCTACAAAGAAACTGTCACTTCTCCAGCAGATCCTCAAGTTAATTTTAAAATTACTGCTCCTCCAGTTTTTTCTAAAAATGTAAATGTACTAGACAACTTAAGAATTGGAATGTATGCCAGTGTCAATTATTTTTTTGATACCAACACCAGAAAATTCTATGCAAATACTTATAAGTTGTCTGAAAGTTATAATCAAATGAATCATTCTGGAGATGATGATCCCCCAGAAATACCTAATGGATTGCAAAATAGTCCTTCAAGATTAATGGTAAAAATGCTTGACAATGGACAAATGGATAAAAGTGGAAAACTTGAGAAGCCTGATAAGAGAATGGAATACCAGGCACAAAGTGTGACAAGATACAATTTACTATTCAGTCAATCGTTAAATATAACAGTACCACTGAATTTAAGGTTGACAGTGGGAGATGTTATCAATGTTGAATTTGGAGAGATCTCAAAAGAAGAAAGTAAAAAAGGATTAAAAGATAAAAGCAAATCTGGTAAATATATTATAAGTAAATTAAAACATGCCTTTGGTGACAACAAAGGACTTACTGGACTAGAACTAGTAAGAGACTCTTATGGAGTAGCAAAATGACTCACAAAAACATTACGGATCATATACAAAAAGATAAAGCAGAACTCAATGATCCAATGATTTCTGCTCAAAGAAGAAGGCATGTGGAGGAAGAGTTAGAATCTCTGGAATCTTATGCAGCAAATCATCCAGAGGATGATCATGACCCAACGCCACTTGAATTGTATTGTGATTTAAATCCCAATGCATTAGAATGTAGGGTATACGAAGACTGATGCTGATAGAACAATCCCTAATTAATCCTAATTTTATTGGTAGAGATGCCTTCAGATGGTTTGTTGGCATTGTAACCAAGTATAAGAATACTGAAAATGGATATAGGGCAAAGGTTAGAATCATTGGTCATCACCCAGATTCATCCTCAGTAGTAAAGGATGAGGACCTTCCTTGGGCACATGTTCTAGTTCCTCTAAACTTTGGTGCTGGTGAAGGTGGTGCTGGAATTAGTTTCAATCCAAGAGGATCTGAGACTGTTGTTGGATTCTTTATGGATGGAGATGATGGACAACAACCAGTCATTATTGGAGCATTATTTTCTGGATCTTCCATTGAACACCCAAATACATTTGATCTAGGAACAAATGGATTCAAACCATTTAAACCAGGAACTGATATTACTAATCCATCAAACAAACCTGCTGATGGAACAAAACCAAAAGACTCAGGAATTCCACAGGTAAATGGATCCACACCTGATGGAAAAGAAAGTCAAAAACAAGCAGCAAATAAACAAGGAACTGCTCCTGTAGTAACAACAGTTCCAACATGTAAGACTGGAACAGATACTGTATCTAAAATTGCAAAGGCACTTAGAAAATTTATTTACTATTTGAATACTGTACAAAATTACATCAACATTTATGTTAATCCAACATTAAATTATATTCAAAATATTCCAAGTTTAATTCAAGATGTTGGAACTGCTATATCGGATGGACTCAAAGATTTTACAAAGATAGCAAGAGATTTTATTATTGAACAAATATATCAAGGTCTTAAGAATGTCATAGAAAAACTGCTTCCTAAAGATGCTATTCTTGCCAAGAAATTGGCAACAGATAAAATTGTAGATGGAATCTGGTGTTTGTTTGATAATCTTCTAAAAAAAATAACTGGATTTGTTTTTGATTTTCTTGGCCAAATGATAGGCAAGGTAGTTTCAATGCCACTTTGTGCAGTTGAATCTATGATTGGAAGCATGATGCAAACAATCACAAATGAAATTTCAAATGCAATCTCAGGACCACTCAAAGATTTAACCTCAGTAATAGGAGAAACTGTAGGACAAGTTTCTGGGTATGTTTCAAAAGCAGTCAATTATGCAAAAACTATTCTATCATTCTTTACATGTGAAGATGCTAAGTGTAAAGATGAATTTGATTATGAAATGAATAAAGGATATGTTCCAAAAGGATCAGTTAATTTCCAAAAGATTTTAAGTTACTCACCAGCACAAGGGGTAAGAAATTTATTCTCAGATGGCACTAAACAATTCTCAAGTTGGTTGGGTCAAAATAGTGGAGGTGCTCCAAGTCAAGATGTTCTTTCTGCTCTTGGAGTAACTAAGGAAGAATTTGCTGCATACTTTGAGTGTGATGGAACAACTCTAAACTGTGGTTTACCAAAGGTTACTTTCTTTGGTGGAGTTGGTGGAAGTGGTGGATCTGGAGCAACAGTTGT
>Ga0129333_10005760_pt1 | contig 11678 bp, 5 predicted proteins | sample CPB6_08_DNA_FD_94474 | JGI IMG/M metagenome (GOLD analysis project Ga0129333, IMG submission 94474) | Freshwater to marine salinity gradient microbial communities from Chesapeake Bay, USA - CPBay_Sum_0.6_0.8_DNA | ecosystem: Environmental > Aquatic > Marine > Coastal | place: USA: Chesapeake Bay... | reverse complement strand
TACTCCGTACGAGTTAAAGTACATGCCAAGCAAGGATATTAAAGGCGACCACACAATTGAAGTTCGCTACGGCTTGATGGCTGGTCTTGACCCATCGCGTGCTCTGATTTTCTCACTTCAAGCTTTGGGTGCAGATCTTGTATCTAAAGATTTTGTTCGCAGAGAACTTAACTGGAGTTTGAACGTATCTCAAGAAGAACAGCGTATTGAAGTTGAAAAGATGCGCGATAACCTAAGTGCTGCTATTACAGCAACCGCACAAGCAATTCCTGCTATGGCTAGCCAAGGTCAAGATCCTTCGGCACTCATTCAGAAGATTGCTGATGTTATCGAACGTCGACAAAAGGGCGATAGTATAGAAGCTGCTGCATTGGCTGTGTTCACGCCTCCTCAGGCCCCTGAACAACCTGCTATGCAGGAAGGAATGACTCCACCAGGCGCACAAGGCCCAGTTGAGCAGGCTCCCCCGTCCCCAGCCTCTCCTGGACAACCTTCTGGTGGAGTCCCTCAACAAGCACCAGACTTGGCAGCGATACTAGCAGGACTTGGAGGAGCGTAAATTGGCAAAAGGTATGAGAGTGTCAGGCGTTGGCAAGGGTGCTCGCCGTACTGATCTAGACCGCGCTGCTAAAATACAACGCGAAGCCAAGATGCAGAATGCTGTTGGTGGAAGCTACGGAGAACGTGGCGCACTAACAGAACTTGCACAAGGTGCTCCTATGGCTCAGAGCAACCCAATGACTTTTACACAGGGTCGTAACGTAGTTCCTACAGTTGGTATCTTTGATCCAACCACACGCCCTGAAGAACCTATCACAACAGGTATTAGACAAGGCGATGGCGCTGGAGAAGAGGTACTTATGACTCCAGTAGATGCACCAGACCAACTAGCAACGTTTGCTCGTGCTATGTGCATGGCAAATCCAACCCCAATGTTGCGTCGTATTGTAGAGGCGTTTGAAGAAGAGGCTCGCTAGTGGGTTCTTTAGACGCGTGGAATCCCGCGAAGAATAAGAAGATCAAGATGTCGGGCATTTTTGATAATGTCCAAGCACAACTTGATCGTGTTATTGCATCTGAAATGGCTATGCTTTCGCCTACCCAATATCAGAACTTTAGCGCGTGGACAAATGCTTATCCAAACCAGAGCAAAGACTTCATTATGTCTGCAGTTAAGCTTGGTTTGAAGCCAGATACACCTGGAATTGGCAAGATTGCCTCAGTTGATGGCCTTGCTCAGTTGAAACAAGACTTACTTAACACTAAAAACATCAAGTCTGCGCTAGATAATGACAAATCCTTAGCAGCAGATATTAAAGATGTACTTTATGGTGGATTCAAGGGTACTTCTCGTGTGTTATTCGCAGCACTTCGTGCTCCATACGAGTATGTAAGTACAGTTGGACGTGATGCTTACGCACTTGCTACTCAAAAAGAGAAGCCAAGCGTAGGAGAATTGATTTCTAACCTATCTCCAACAGGTCTATTTGGAGAAACCACTCAACTCGGACAGTTGACAAGCGCATTTTTAGCGAATCCTACCAAGGTAGATACAGGTTCTGGATTCTTTATTGGAGAGAAGTCCAAGGTACAAAAGGCTCAGGCTAAGGCTATGAGCGCTTATGGACTTATCAATGGCAAATCGTTCACTCTTGGACGTGCTGCTATGAAGACTGTAGGTTCTGATCCTAACAGTACACAGTACAAAGTGATGTCAGGCATCATTGATGCCACTCTAAACATCGCTTTAGACCCATCAGTATGGATTGGTCCCGGTGCTGTAACTAAGATCGGTAAGGGTGGCAAGGCTCTTAGAGAAGCCAAAACAGCCGCTGCTGCAGAACTACAAAAAGAATCTTCACGTTTAGCTGGGGCAACTCGCCTTACCAAGGAAGAAAGAAAGCTCATTAAAGAGCGTTCTGGCCTTGCTAAGGAAGTTACTCGTCAAGCGGATAACAAGTACCTCAAGGCAGAGCAGAAATATCAACAAGCACAACAAGCGCGTATCGAAGCAGACTTTATTGCTGCTACAAAAACCTTTGTTGCTGACTCAAAGAACGCTGCTAACCTTGCTGGTCCAGAGGGCGTAGCCCTAGACAACCGTGCTATTGGCGAGTTTATCTTTGAACGCATGAATACAGGCAAGCAACAAGAGTCTGTTGATGCTTTATCAAAGCTTTCTGCTGATTTCTACAACACGCAGGGAGCATTCTCTGGGGGCGTATTCTTTGACGAACTGCCACAGGCTGGCGCTCTGTCATTTGCTACACGCGGTAATGATGAATTTGTTGCTCGTTACTTCGGCACTAAGGCTCCTAAACTGCTTGACTTGGCAGATGATACATCCGCTATGTCACAAAAGGCAGCAACGCAGGAACTAAAGCGCCGTACAGAATTACTCAATAGAATCAAAGCAGCCGCAGATGATGGTACTTTGCCATCGTCAACACGCGAAGTGTTTGACAAGTTGAGAAACGAAAACACGGAGATTAGCCGTGTAGTTACCTCTATGCTCGAGGATATGGTTGCTGCTCCATTGGCAGATACCATCAGAGCTGTATCAGTATTCAAGGATCAGCGTGCTATCGCTACTGTGGTAGAGATGATTGAAGATATCTACAAAGTAGATGGATTTAGCAACATTCGTTCAATCTTTGGTGAAACTGGGGGCGTAGTTCTCACTAACGTAGATAATGTAGCTGCTCGTAAGGTAAAGATCAGCGAAGTCCTAGCAGAATCTGCTGAGCCAGGCATGGCTACACAGGCTATGCTTAAGGTAGATAGCGTTATTGAAAGAGCAGAACAAGGGCTAGCAAAGAGCCGTAAGGCACTAGAAAATGCTCAAGCAGAACAACTCGCTATGAAGCAACGCCTAGAAGATATCAAGGTACTGCGCGATTATGCGTCTAAAGACCCAGAAGTACTCAAGATGATGCTCAATGATCCTGACAACATTGGTATTGCCAAGGTTATGGATCTAGATATGCAGATTGGCGATACTCGCTACGCTAAAGAATTCTTTGCATCTGAGGTTGGTCTGACCGATTCACTATTCGGTGGGCTATCTGGTGATGGTGTTAAGGCTATGAAGTATCTATTCGGTAAGCGTTTCCTTGCCGTAGCAGAAGTAGTGGCCAAAGAAAAGAACACCATGCGTCTAGATAGACTATTCGGACGCAAGTTAGATGTTGAAATTGTTGACGAATTAGCACAGGCTGAGACAGTAGAAGGCGTACTTTCAGTATTCCTACGTCACCTAGCATCGCCTGAATCAGATCCACAGATTGCCCGTGGCTTGCTATTCCGTACAGAGATGGCTCTTAAAAGCAAGAATCCACTCATTAAGTTGTCTGAGCCTGTCAATCAGAAAGCTGTAGCATTCGTTGAGAAGGCTGAGAAGGCTCTTACGAACATCTATGTTCGCTCAACTATCCTACCTTTGAATGACTTAGATCGCCTAACTCGTGGTCTTAATGACTGGTTTACTTCTGCTAAAGTATCGCAGGATCTTGTTGATGATGTCATAAACAAGGTTATCCGTGAGAAAGACTATACAGCGCGTTCCAAGATCATTATGGACGGTATGCGTATGATGCAGCAGGAACTTGTTAAGACTGTTGGTAAGGGTGATGAGCAACTAGCCAAGGTGCTAGATGATGCTCTTAAGATCTCTGGCAAAGACCAGGCTATCATTCGTAACTATAGCGTTGCTAATCTAGCGCAGGGTACTGACCCTAAACTTATGTTTGCTAATGGCGAAGAACTCGCTATGACTGGTGCTAACTATGCTCACCAGTTCCTAGATGATGTTATTCGTCTGCCAGATACACGTCCTATTGTTGACGCTATCAACACCTACAACAAGAATGTTCCATTGTATGGAAAAGCACAGGCTACTGCTGTCGCAGCAAACCAGCTAGGTGACTACTGGCGTACAGCTCAGCTAGCATTCCGTGTATCTTACACAATGCGTAACATTGGTGAAATGCAACTTCGTATGTTCTTCTCAGGACACGAAAGCATCTTCAATCACCCAATTCAGTTCTTGGCTATGGCTATGGCTAACCCTAAAGGCACTAAGATGCAAGCGCTTGCCTCACGTATTGGCAAGTACCAGAATGACATATTCGGTAGTAACTTCAAGGATGATGTTTCTGAGAAACTTGTAGCAGAAGCACTAGACGAATACATGCAGTTTATGAAGCGTGGTATTAGTGCTGGTGACCCTCGTACTGCTTTCGTAGGAAAGATCTACGAAGTAGTTGGAAATACCCACGAGTCTTACTACAAGGGTCTTGCTTTGACCCTTATGCGCTTCCACAAAGATGATTTGATGCCACTTGTGGCACGTGCGCGCACACCTGAACTACAAGAAGATCTTATCAACTATCTGACCACAAAGAAGCAAGGTCTAGATATCTTGGAGAAGATTCATCGTGGAGCACGCACTTCTCGTGAAGTAAGCGGTGCTAAGGTATCTGACTTTGATAAGATTATCCTAAAGGATGCATCTAAGCCATTCTCCAAAGACAACATTAATCCAGAGAACCTTAGAACCTACCTTTTCGATATCAACTCAACAGCATCATACGAGTACGCTATCCAGGCTATCGGTGGCAAAGGCCCTAAGGCTGAATATATCCGGGAAATGCTTGCTAATGGCAAGGTTACTGTTACCCAAGGTAACAAAACTACAGATGTAGTTATTCCCGATTATGCCAAACTTAAGAACATTGTCGAGATGGATGACCTTGAGATTGGATTTAAGTCTCAACTAGCATCATTCTTCAGACGCGAGGATATGCCTGATTCAACAGTATTGCTATCTCGCACCAAGCGATTTGCTGATGCTGAACCAAAGATGCTTACAAAGGCTGTAGATTGGTGGTTTGATCTTAATGCTAAGTTTGAGAATCTAGCAGCTTTTGGACCTGAATTCCGCATGGCCTATTGGGACCATGTAGGTCGATATGCTAACATGCTTAACACAGATGACTTGAAGAAACTCCAGGCTTCTGCTGTCAAAACCCTAGCACCACTTCGTAAGAATGGCAAGGCTTGGGGTCGTAAGCATCAAACCATCAAGATTATTGAGAAGGAACTCAAGAAGCGTGGAGATAACTATGTCCACGAAGGCGGAGTAACTCTAGATCAACTTAACTCTATGGCATCTAAAGCAGGTGCTAAGTACACCAAAGAGTTGTTCTATGATGCCTCACAGCAACTACAGTCTGCTCAGGCTATGCGCCTTATCTTCCCGTTCATCCAGGCACAGTTTAACACTATCCGTAAGTGGGGACAACTGTACGTTTCAAACCCTATTAACTTCTATAAGTTGGGTCGTGCGTACAACTCTCTTACCAAAGAAGGCACAAGTGCCATCTATGATATTACTGGAACCAAGTATGACGAGGGACAAGGCTTTATCTACGAAGATGAGTTCGGTGAGAAGCGTTTCCGTTATCCAATTGCTGGCTCATTCCTAGGAGCACTTGTAGGAAAGAACGCAGATGCTTCTCAGGCGCTACAACTTAGCGCTCCTGTACAGTCTCTCAACCTTGCCTTCGGTAACGTAAATCCTGGAATCCCAGGTATTGGTCCTGCTGGTCAGTTTATCTACCAAGCAAGCGGTAAGTCCGCAGCATTCGGACCTGTATGGGATACCTTACGTGGGATTGTAATTCCATTTGGAGTAAGCGATTCACCTGTTGAATCTCTATTGCCAGCCTGGTTGCGTAAAACATTCTTGTATGCCATTAACGATCAGAAGACAGTTGAACGTGGCGTAAAAGACTGGGCTTCGTACCTAGCCTCTACTGGTGAGTATGGAGATAACCCACTTGCTGATGATGATGCCAGAACACGACTATTCAAAGATGCAGAAGGCATGTCTCGTGGTATTGGATTGCTAACAGCTTTGTTCCAAAGCATCGCACCAGCAACTCCTTCTCAGGAAGTATTTGCCAAGATTCCAAAAGACAAGAAGCTTGACTTTGCTAGCATGACCATGCTCTACAATGCGTGGGATCAGATTAGCCGTAAGCATCCTGGAGATTACTTTGCTGCTGTACACGAGTTCTCTACAGAGTTTGGCGAGCGCAACCTGCTTGCCATCCTAGGTGGTTCTACTCGTACTGTTACAGGTACAAAAGACGCCTGGACATTCTTGAATATGAATCCAGAAGCAGCTGACAAGTACGCTACCAAGAACGGTGATATCGTTCCATTCTTCTTCCCTGGTGGAGAAGGTGCTACAGCATACTACGCTTGGCAAAAGATCACAGGACGCCGCGAGGCCCTCAGCACCGAAGAATTGGCTGCTGCAGCAGAAGAACTTATCTACAAGATGGCCAAATCTCAAATCTCTGAGACACAGGCTGCTATGGGTTACTCAGATGTCTGGTATGCCAATGAGATCAATAACCTCAATAAGCGTTTCGGTGGTGCTGCTCCAGCATCTAGCATCAACGTAGGTACTGATCAAGAGCGTATCGCTAACGTGGCAGAGGCTCTACAGGACGATGCTTTCAAGCTATCTCCTGTATATGAAGATACTTTGAAATTCTATAACTCGTATTCCAATGCTATCGAACTTCTTAAGCAGGCTCGCGTAACCGCAGAACCTGACCTCGGAAGCTCACATTGGTATGCAAGCCAACTTCGCGGACAACTACAGGAACTTGCTGACAGTATCATGCTAGAGAACCCAGCATTCGCTCCAATGTTTTATCGTGTATTCGCAGGAACTATGAAGGCAAAGGACTAAAGTGGCAGATACATATAACCAGATGCGAGAGAGACAAATCTCCTCATCTACTGCTTATGCTTCAATGGGAGCCTATGCTGCATCAAACGCAGCAGCAGAACTAGCTGCCCGTATTAGAGCAGAGGGTAGTTTCTATACCCGTACTTTAGCAACAGCGGATCCAGTTGCCTTCAGTAACCTAGCAGCAAGTGAACTAGATAGCCTTCGTGGTCAACTTCGCAGCGATGGATTTGTCAACAATGCGAACTACCTACAAGCACTTCTACGTGCTAATGGAATGTCTAAGGGTAACACACCGATAGGAACATTCAGCTATGAAGACACACAGGCTTTCCGTAAGGCTGTAGTCGAGGCACGTCTTAATGGTGTTGAATACTTAACCTTGCTCAAGGATAACCTAGACAAGGGTAGAGCAGGCGAAAGCAAGACTAAGTTCAGCAAAGAAGCATCTACTGCTATCAACCTTATTGACAAGTCTGATGCTAAGACAATGCTCTCCAAGGGATTCTACGCAGCATACGGAGAAGCTGTTCCTGAGTCTGAGATTACTCGATTCATGAACAAGTTCAATGCTAGAGCGAAGAAAGAAGCGGTTACCACTACAGCACAGGGTACGTCAACTACAACCGCTGGTGGTACTACAGGCAAGTCTACAACCACTCGCTCTGGACTCGGGTTTACTGCTGAAGAGCAGACCAACTTCCTTGCTAACTATCTCATGAAACGTGGCGTAAAAGTAACCCCAGAAACTGGTGGTGCTGTTAAGACATTTATAGATGAAATGCGTAATACCTATAAGAACAACAATTTAGCTGAACCTGAGTTTGACATACTAGCCAACAAGGCACTTGCTTTAATTGGCACAGGAGATCCTGAGCTACTTAAGCAAAAACTATCAGAAGAAAAACAAAAGATTCGTAACCAAGCTGCTAAGTTGAACCCTGGTATGGCAGACATCCTTGCTAATGGCGAGGACCTAAAAGATTATGCAGATCAATATATCAAAGTTGCTTCTGCTATCACACGCAAGACATACGATATGAACAACCCTCTCATTAAAAAGATGATGAATTTCAAAGATGAAAAAGGTAACTATCGTGCAGCATCCGATATGGAAGTCTACGAGATTATGCGTGGAAGTTCTGACTGGGATGTCAGCCCAGATGCATTTAACTCTTTCAGTAGTATCGGTGACATCATCGATCGGAAGTTAGGATAACATGGCTGAGAAAAAAAATAAACTCGACATCAATGATATCCTAGAGGGTGCTGGTAATATCCTAGGTATTGTTGGTACTGCTGCTGCGCGCAGAGTGTCAACACCTGTTAAGGCTGCTGCTAAGGTAGTAGAGACCCTTCCTAAGGCACTTAAGGCTAGCGATGCTCTGAAGGATGCAAAAGCCCTTGAAAAAAGCCTTGACAATATTCTTGATAAGCCAAAGCCAAGTAAAGCTGATGTTAAAAAAGCAGAGAAGATAGCTGAAAAAATCCAAGATAAGTTGGATGAAGCAGTAGACCTTGGTGCTAAAACTGGCAAGAACACAACTATCACTAAAGTTGAAAAAGCTGTAGAATCTAAAGTTGCAGACATTAAAGAATCTGCTGGCGTTAAGACTACTCCTAGCAAAGTTTCCGGTCCAGACGAGGCTCGTGCTGCAGCTGCTGCTAAAGCAAAAACAGAGACTCCAACCGCTGCACCTAAAGCTAAAACCCCAGAACCTGTTGTAACTAAAACTTCTGCTAAGGCTACTAAAGCAGATCAAGAAACTCCTATAACAACTAAGCCTTCAACCAAGATTGAAGAAGGCGCAGAGATTCCAAAAAAGACTCCAGAAACTCCTCCTAAAAAAGAAACAGCAGAGGAGAAAACTGCTCGTCTTGCTAAAGAGCGTGAAGATAAACTCGCTGCACTTAAGAAAGAGCGTGAAGAAAAAGCCGCTCAACAAAAAGCAGAAAGAGATAAAGCATCAGAAGCTCGCGATGCTGAAATTAAAGCGCGCCGAGCCAAAGCTGAAGAAGACGCAAAAGCTGCAGCAAAGAAAGCTGAAGATGATGCTGCCGCTGCTGCTGGTAAAGGCGGCAAAGGTGATGGTGCTAATGTTGGCGCTGCAGGCGGTGCTGCCGCTGCTGGCGCAGCAGGCGCTGATGGCGGTGCTGGTGATGATGGTGCAGGTGACGGCGATACTGGCGGAGATGGAGACACCGGTGGAGATACTGGTGGCGACGGCGACAAAGGTGGCGACGGCGACAAAGGTGGAGACGGTGACAAGGGTGGTGATGGCGATAAAGGTGGTGACGGCGATAAAGGTGGCGATGGTGATAAGGGCGGCGATGGCGACAAAGGCGGTGATGGTGACAAAAACGGCGATGGAAATGGCGACGACAACGGCGGAGACGATGAGCCGCCAAAAGAAGAGCCACCAAAAGTAGACACATTCGATACCGCTTGGTTAATTCTTAAGGCTAAACTTCTTGCTGCTGGACTACCTGAGTCTACTGTAAATAACAGCGTAACCTACTTTAGAAATATTCTAAAAGATGCTAAGTTTGCTGGTCCTAACGAGCTAGAAAACGTAGTTGATCAATATCTATACCTGCCAACATATCAATCTAAAGCAGGAACAGTTATTGACTCACCATTCTATCAGGACTTTGGTAAGTTCAATGATAAGTTGACAACCAAGAAGAAGCCCGGTGAACTCGTAGGTCTTGTGCTTGGTTATAAGCGTGTTATTGATAAGTATGTAACGAGCACTACAGGTAGAGATATTTTTAAGAGCGATGACTCAATTACCAAGTACATGCAAAATGACGTATCTGTAGCAGAACTTGATGAACGTGCTAATAGCGCTCGCCTACGTTCTGTAACTGCAGATCCATACTATGTCCAATCCTTGAAGGAACTTGGATATATTTCAGATGCTTCAGATCTTACAAGCTTCTTCCTAGATCCAAATGTAGGAACCAAAGCTCTTGAGGATCGTCGTACTTCTGGTGCATTTGCTGCTGAAGCAATTCGTAGAGCAAATGAAGCATCAGGAATAAAGCTTGATACAGAATTCGCTAAGCAGCAAGCTGCTCGTCTGACAGGACTCGGTTACAGCGAGGCTCAGATTACGCAACTAGCAGGCCAAGGTTACGAGAATATCGCAGAGCAACTCAGACCTACTGAGAAGCTTTCAGGTATCTACGAGCGTAACTTGGCTAGTGGAGCTGCTGATGCTACAAAGGTACAGCAAGAACTACAGGCTGAACAGTTCCTTGGAACTGCGTCACAACGCCGTAAGAAACTTGCTGAACAAGAGACCCAGGCGTTTAGAGGACAGTCTGGATTGTCAACCACAGCCCTACGTTCAGGAACAGTAGGCATACTCTAAAAGAATCCCGACATGGATCGATCGGCCCCATGCGGTGTATTAGACCGACAGTACGAGCCAATATCTATTCCCCTGTAGATATTGAGGCGTGCGCCAACTACTAGAAAAGGGAGAGTTGCTATGAGCAACAACCGCGATAACTACTGGGATGACGAAGATGAGGATGATGACTTTACGCCATCATACGAGTCGGAAACTGACCTTGTAAAGAAACTGCGCAAGGCTTTGAAGTCGGAGCAGAAGAGAAACAAGGAACTTGAAAGTTCACTTGGTGAACTCAGTAAGTCCCAAAGAGAGCGGATTTTGAAGGACGTATTTGCGTCCCGTGGCGTAAACCCAAAGGTAGCCGCATTTGTACCTAATGACCTAGATGCATCGGAAGATGCTATCGCTGCTTGGTTGGACCAAAATGCCGATGTATTCGGTTTTGAAGTACAGCCACAACAGGAAGTAAGTCAACAGGATGTCGCAGCTTTGCGACAGATGGATGCTGTTACACATGGTGCTTTATCCCCCGACAAGTCTGAAGATCTAGCGTTCCGTATTAACAACGCTGGCTCTGAGGATGAAATCCTAAAACTTATCTACGGTTCACAATCGTAGCCAATTCAACCAAAGAAGGACAGGTAAATGCCTAATTTGTATACCGCAGCCTCCTTGCCAGCAGGGCAAGCAGGTACTGTTGTAGGTGCTAACCTTGTTACTCAGGCGTATGACAAGCTCGTAGAGTTCGCTCTTCGTTCCGTTCCGTCATTCCGTGCTGCAGCTGACAAGAAGCCTGCACAGCAGTCACACGCAGGTTCATCTGTATTGTTCCAACTTTACAATGACCTCGCAGTAGCTACCTCACCATTGACAGAAACTGTCGATCCAGATGCAGTTGCAGTTCCTGCAACCAGCACTGTTGCAGTTACTCTCAATGAGTACGGTAACTCAATCATTTCAACCCGCAAGCTCGACCTCTTCTCACTCGCTGATGTAGAGCCAGCTCTTGCAAACATTGTTGCGTTCAACATGAACGACTCACTCGACACAGTTGTCCGTGATGTCCTCAATGGTGGATCACAGGTAATCCGCGAATCCGCAGGATCACTTTCCACATCTGCAGCAATCACCACAATCACTGGTACAGACACAATCAAGTCTCGCGATATCCGCTACGCAGTAGCGAAGCTCCGCGCAGCAAACGTTGTGCCACGCCGTGGATCACTCTACGCTTCCTACATCCACCCAGAAGTTTCACACGATCTTCGTGCTGAAACAGGTACAGCAGGATGGCGTCAGCCACACGAGTACGTAGACACCGCTGGTATCTACGCAGGTGAGCTTGGAACTTACGAAGGCGTTGCTTTTGTTGAGTCACCACGCCTACCAAACTCACAGGCTGGTTCAGGAGCTGGTGCAAGCCAGGTTCGTGTCTACTCAACCTTCATCATGGGTCAACAGGCTCTTGCAGAAGCAGTTGCAGAAGAACCACACACAGTTATCGGTCCAGTTACAGACAAGTTGATGCGTCTCCGCCCAATCGGCTGGTA
>Ga0129333_10005759_pt1 | contig 11678 bp, 8 predicted proteins | sample CPB6_08_DNA_FD_94474 | JGI IMG/M metagenome (GOLD analysis project Ga0129333, IMG submission 94474) | Freshwater to marine salinity gradient microbial communities from Chesapeake Bay, USA - CPBay_Sum_0.6_0.8_DNA | ecosystem: Environmental > Aquatic > Marine > Coastal | place: USA: Chesapeake Bay... | reverse complement strand
CAAGACCAAGGCACAACTAAGTAAGGACGCTGATCGTAAGCGTTATGACTTACAGTATACTTACGATAAACAAGGCTTGTCCAAGAGTCTAGCAGTGGACCTAAGTAATGCTCGCAAACCAGGTCCGGATCCTGATCGCAACAATGCCATAAGAATCATACAATTCATGCAACAGAATCGGTTGGCAACTGTGGACGACTTTGTGAATTATCTAGCTGACAAATGGAAGAACATCAAAGAGGAATTAGAGGAAGACCGCAGGCCCATTTATCATCTCCCCGAACTTGTGTTGATTCTTGATCCACATTTTTATGAACGAATAGGCACACGAGAACTTAATCGACAGGTAGTAACACAACTAATAGATCGATTAAAAAATCTTACTCGACAGTTACAACAATTTGAGCCAGGACAAAAGATTTGGGTCAATAGTCCTAGTCTAAGAGCAAAGTTAGGTATGCGTAGGCAAATGGATCGCAATGGTAAGATGACTTATTTACTTAAAACTATTGTCAAAGATCCAAAATGGGACAATCCAGATCCTACTATCACAGTGGAAAACTTTGCCGACGGACGGAAGCCCGGGCGTAAAGGCCTAGCCAAGCGTGTAGGTGTTGACTGTCAACAACCTGTTGGTAAATTACGCAGCATAGCTAAAAAATCATCCGGTGAACGGCAGCGTATGGCACATTGGTGCGCTAATATGAAATCGGGGCGGAGTAAATAACTAATGCCAAACGATTTTGTTAGTAAAAATGTAAGTTATAGGCCGCAGCTGGCTCGGGAAGCATGGCAGATGAATCGTATCAGACCCGAAGTAAGATACAAACTGTTAAATGCGGCCAAGATGTTTATCGACAGTATTGATGTAACTGGATTTGTGGTATTAGATGTAGTATTGACTGGTAGCATGGCTAACTATAATTATACTAAATTTAGTGACTTTGATGTACACATTATAACAAGTTACGCCAACTTAGAATGTGACGATGTTGCAGAAGAATTCTATCAAGCTAAAAAACGAGTTTGGAATGATGCACACGATATCATAGTGCGCGGTCATGAAGTAGAAATGTATGTTGAGGATGATGCCAAGCCTCCTGTGTCGGGTGGTATCTATAGTTTGTTAGACGATAAATGGCTCAAAGTTCCCAGTTACGATCCACCAAAAATCGACGATCGAGCCATAAACTTGAAAGTATCTGGACTAATCAAACACATCGATCATGCCATTACAAGATCAGATGAACCCGAAGATGTTCGTCGACTACTAGATAAATTGCGTAGAATGAGACAAGCCGGACTAGATAAAAACGGTGAGTTCAGTGTGGAAAATCTTGCCTATAAAATATTGCGTAATCTAGGTTATTTAGATCGACTTTATAGTGAGTTAAATGATAAAATAGACGCAGAACTAAGCCTATAATGCCCTGGTACATTCATCTATACCAATTTTGTTGTTTAATGTTGGTTTTAAGTGTAGGCCTATATTTCGGAGCATGGTGGGGTTTTAGTTTATTTTGTTCTATGGCGATCATACCTCTCATAATAAATAATTAATACCCTAGGTGACAGTAATGAAATTTCATGATTTCACAAAACAAGTTCTTTTAGAAGGTGGTAATGTTACTATCAATGACCAAAACGCTGATAGAATTGACGCCAATGCAAGAGAACAAGCAGTTCCGTTAATAGATTCGGGACTTAAAGCTATAAATGCTGCGTTTGCTCAATTTGCCGGGCAACCTTTGTGGCATCCCGAATTATTGGCCAGTCGACAATTTTTAAGTGGTTCTGCGTTTCATTTTTTTGATCGTAACAATATTCGTGATTTAGATTTTGTTAAAAACAAACCAACTGTGGGCGATATCGATACACAAGTTGACATGGAGATGAAAGACGATATCATAGCATGGTTAAAAAAATTACCTCCGGGTTCTCGACTAGGCGAAGCTGTGTATGTGGGGTTGAAAGATGATCCCCTGGCACTGGGCGGCCCACAGTTGATCACTTTGTGGAATTTTCCAGGTATACAAATCGAAACTAAAAACGCCAATGGTACTGTAACAAAACGCGGAACCAATATACAAATTGATCTAGAATTAAAAGAATTTGAAGTGTCGCCCGGCACTGACTATAGACAACCCACTCGCTGGAGTAAGTTCAGTGCAAGTAGTAGTTGGCAAGATATGCAATCTGGTGTGAAAGGGGTGTTTCACAAATATCTTATCATGGCTCTTGGTAGATTAACAGAAAAAGATGTTGTTATAAGAAAACCTGTTTACAACAGAAAAACTAAAGAATACGACAGCTACAAATACAGCGAACCCGAACGAGCCCAAATGTTTACATTTGCAGTGGGTAGCAAAGAAGGCGGCGGTTTACGACCTACTTTAATACCAGTTACAGATGCTCGCGGACGACAAGAGCAAATGAATGGTGTACCAGTTTATGATGTTGCTCCTCGCACAGGTTATGTGCGAGATGTAGATCAAATTTTTAAAAATCTGTTTGGTACTAGATTAAAAAGCAGTGATTACCGTAAGGTCAGTGCCCAGTTTGATTCTTTTACTGGCATTCTTGATGTGATGAAAAAGTACTTGTCTCAAGAAGAACGCCAAAAAGTAGTAGACAAGTTCAGAGAAAAAATAATTGGATTAGATGATCAAGGGCGCCGAGCGCAAGAACTTTACAAAGGTGATCCAAAAAAAGATCGAACAGAAAAGCTCACTGCTTATAATTTAATGACACAAACTTTAGGCACAACACCACCGCCAGGTTTTGATAAAATTGTACAAGATTATTATGCAGGATATGATAAAGGCCGTGGTGTAGAGGAAGATCTAATTGAAGATGATCCACCAGACTATGCTAGAAAAGGTATTCAACATATCTATAATAGACTGCCAGATGGTAGAGTCAGTAGCATGGAAATGCGAGATAATGAATTTATAGATTTGTGTAAAGAAATAGCCAACAACAGCGGTCGTTTAGACAATATTCCAATAAGCCTAAAAGTTGATGGCGCAGGCATCAGGTTTGGACGCGACATGGGCGGTGAACCATTTATGATGACCAGCCGCGTAACACAACCTTTGTATGCTAAAGATATTGGTTTTTTTACTAGATACGGGCAAGAGCAAGGTCAAAGTCAAGACCAATTATCTAGAACTAGAAACTATGATTTGGCACTTGAAATGATAGTCACAGGAGACTTCATGAAGGCAGTGCCAAATGACACAATTGTACAAGCCGAAATGTTATTTAATCCCATGGCACAGGCTCAAGGCGATGAATTAAAATTTGTCAGCATTGCCTATGATAAAAGACGCTTGGGCGACAAAATGACTTTGGTACCCATCACGGCACGCCAATACAGCACAGGACGCAGCAGACCCGACGAAGCTAGGATAATTAAAAAAATAATTGCAAAATCAAGCCCTGACATCAAGATTGTTAGTAATAAACTCGAACATAAAGGTATAGATGTCAATCGTATTATTGCACCTGTAGTTAATATGGGCGACACCTTGCTTGGTGCCCTGCGTTCTAGAGGTACCAACCCCGAAAAAGAACAAGCCAAGAATATTTTGGACACTGCACGCCAACAACTCAGTGATGCCATAATTACCAGTAACAAATTAAAAGGTCTTAACACACTAGGTGACAACATAGAAGGTGTGGTTATAAACATGCCAAGTGGACGACTAGTCAAAGTAACTAGTCAACTTATGAAGTCAAACATGGCTGCGAAAATGACTTCAAGCCAAGCACAGTTTGGTGACACCAAACCAAGAACTGCTGTGGTGGCTATAGGTAATTTTGCTGGTCATCGAGGTCATGAACAGTTAATAAATTTCGCTATAAAGAAGGCACAGGAATTAAAAGGCACTCCATTTGTATATGTTGGCGCCAAGGTAGGACCAGACGATCCAATTGATGTTGAAACTAAGTTGCAAACTTTAAAGAAATTATTTCCAGGTGTCAACATCAGCACCGTAGAAAATCAAGTTGCAGCCGATGGTTCAGTCACTGCCGGTAACCATTTTAAAAAGATTGAATACGAATTAGTCAAAAAACAACCATTTTATAACAACATTGTTATTGCAGTTGGATCAGATCAAGCTGCTAGCATGTCTACCTGGGCTAGAAGTCAACAGCGTAGGTTTGAACGATTCCCACCTTTAGCACATGTCAAAATTTCGGTCGATGCATTGCCCAGAGGATCCCAACAAGGTGGAAGTGATTACAGCACTACTGCTTTACGAACAGCATTGAAAACCATGCCCGATGACCAAGCCTACCAAGTATGGAGTCAAGCATATAATGTTGACAAATTAGGTGAAGCATGGATACGACATCTCATGGACATAGCGAGGAAAAACATGGGCATAGAGAAAAAAGCGCCACCACCTGCACCAACAGCAAAACCAAGTTCGGCAGATAGTTTTGCTCGCGAAGCTGCGAATAGATTTCGAGCCAATCTGCCTGAATCTAAAAAAACAGGACCAAAATTTACTGGGTATTTCAAAGGAACCGACAAACCGCCAGTGGGTAAAAAAATGGTAGGGGAAATAGAAGGTTCGGTCAAACCCGGCGATATTGTACGAACAGCTAAGATGTCACAGCGTGGTGTTGTGGAAAGTATAGAATATTACGCTCCATTTGGTGAATCGGCAGTATATTTTAGGACTGGTGATAATTGTTTAATGCGTACCCCGTTGAGCAACATAGTAAAAATATTTTAAGGAATAGATTATGTTAGATAGCAATAATTCAATATCAAATATTTTTTCTAGTATTAAAAATCTCTGTCAACACTGCCAGCATACTGCTCATTGTGGATCAAGCTGTCAAAGTTCAACCTGTGATTGCTCAACTTGTAGTTGTATGAACTGCGACCGCTCAAAGTTTGTTTTGGATACCAGCCCCGGTCAAGACTGATGTTGAAGGCTAGATCGGTCAGCGTACCTAAAAGTTTAGTGTGCGATCGGTTATGTTTAGATCTACATCGCTGGGATTTTCTCTACTATGACAAAGACGGGTTCGAGCTAAATCATGCCGAACAAAAATACTATTCAATCATGGGTTATAAATTAAACAACTGTCTAAATCATCATGCCTATGCTATGGATTGGTACAGCAATAGTAATCCAAATCTACTTTTAGACCACAGCTTAATTTTATTTAGATGTGAATATTCAAACTGTGCTGCTAAACAACTCGCGGCACTGAGTAAATCTGTACCGCAAGCCAGTTTGCTACTGAACACCAAAGCCAAATGGGGTTTTGACTTTGCTTTAGATGCTGTAGACGATCATGGTGATGTATATGAAGTACTGCATATTGAGTATGACTCAAAAAATTACCAAGAATTCATGCAAGAATTAAATATAGTACAACAGCGAATCGATTCGATAGACTGGATTGCTGCTGCTACAGATATTTTGAAAAAACGCAGTGAATGGCAATCGTTGAGTGGATTCATGCAAAATGACTGGAAGGCGCGATATCTTTTGAATTGGAGTCGTGCCGAATACACCGAGAAGGCTATTTGATTCCCTTAGGACCGTCCTAGTTATCTAGGCCTAAGGCGTAGGGCGGCTGCTGCCCGGTAGACTTGACCTCCGCTACCACACAGGTCTACCTAAGTGAGCATATCAACTCTTGTAATAGCTCAGTGATCAGTATATAATAATTTTTTCTTTAAGGAGACTCCATGAGTAGTCGTATGTTCAGTGCCGAACAAAAGGCCAAATTGACCCAATTGATCAATGAAGGAATTCAAGTCATGACCGAAATTGAAGACCTTAATGCTGGATTAACTGACACTGTAAAGGCTGTTGCCGAAGAATTAGAAATCAAACCCGCTGTTCTTAAAAAAGCCATTCGCATAGCAGCCAAAAGCAAGTTGGGAGAAACCAATAGAGACAATGAAGATCTAAATACTATTTTGGAGACTGTGGGCCGAACTCTATGAGTTATGTGGACGCATTGTTCAGTCGTGAAGATAATCGCATACATATCGTAGAGCGGGTAGATGGCGAGCGTATCTACAGAGAGTATCCTGCCAATTATGTATTTTATTATGATGATACTCGTGGCAAATACAGAACCATTTATGGGACCAGCGTAAGTCGTTTTAGTACACGCAATTATAAAGAGTATGCCAAAGAGTTGCGTGTTCATAGCACCAAGCGTCTTTGGGAAAGCGATATCAAACCTGTCAACCGATGTCTAGAAGAAAATTATCTAGGCAAAACTGCCCCAAAATTACAAGTAGCCTTTTTTGATATTGAAGTTGACTTCGATCCGGTTCGTGGTTTCAGCCAACCCCGAGATCCATTTAACCCTATCACTGCCATTTCAGTGTACCTAGATTGGTTAGATCGTTTAGTGACCTTGGTGATTCCGCCTCGATCATTGACTTGGGAATCAGCGCAAGAACTAGTTAAACATCACGAACATTGTTACTTATTTGAGCGAGAAACTGACCTTATCAATAGCTTCTTTGATTTGATAGAAGATGCTGATATTTTGAGTGGCTGGAATTCGGAAGGATTCGATATTCCTTATATGGTAATGCGAACTCGTCAAGTTTTAAGCAAAGATGATACCCGCAGGTTTTGTCTATGGGACCAATTTCCCAAAGAACGCACATTTGAGCGGTTTGGTGCAGAACATATTACATTTGACCTAATTGGCCGAGTGCATCTAGACTATATGCAACTTTATAGAAAGTATACCTATGAAGAACGACATAGTTACAGCTTAGATGCCATAGGCGAACATGAACTAGACGAAAGAAAAGTTCAATATGAAGGGACCTTAGACCAACTCTATAATAGAGATTTCTCTACCTTTGTTGATTACAATCGACAGGATACCATGCTGTTGTCGAGACTTGATCGTAAATTACGATTCATAGATTTGGCAAATGAACTGGCACACGATAACACTGTACTATTGCCCACAACTATGGGTGCTGTGGCAGTAACTGAGCAAGCAATTATTAATGAAGCACATCAAAAAGGCTTAATTGTTCAAAACAGGAGATCTACAGATGGTGACACACAAGCGGCAGGTGCCTATGTTGCTACGCCCAAAAGCGGCATGCACGAATACATTGGAGCGATCGACATCAACAGTCTGTACCCGTCAGCGATCCGCGCTCTTAACATGGCGCCAGAAACCATTATTGGACAATTGCGACCAACATACACAGAAAAATACATAGCAGATAAGATGGCAGAAGGTTGCAGCTTTGCCGATGCCTGGGAAAACTTATTTGGTAGTTTAGAATATACCATGGTCATGGATCAAGAACCAGGTCGTGAACTAATCATAGACTGGGAAACTGGTGGTTCAGATACCATGATGGCTCGTGATGTATATCGATTAATCTTTGAAGGCAATCAACCTTGGATATTAAGTGCAAATGGAACTATCTTTAAATATGATACCAAAGGCATTGTACCGGGCTTGCTTGAGCGTTGGTACAGTGAAAGAAAAGAGCTACAGGCTAAAAAGAAAGACGCACAGACTGCTGAAGACAAGGCCTTTTGGGACAAGCGACAATTGGTTAAGAAGATTAACCTTAACTCACTGTATGGTGCTATTCTTAATCCTGGATGTCGCTTTTTTGACAAGCGTATTGGTCAGTCGACAACCCTAACAGGTCGTGTTATTGCTAGACACATGGACGCTCATGTTAATGAGTGTATTACAGGCGAGTACGATCATGTGGGCCGAGCTATTATCTACGGTGATACAGACTCTGTTTACTTTTCAGCGTATCCCATACTCAAACCCGAAATTGATGCAGGTATCATGGAATGGAACAAGGATATCTGTGTTCAACTATATGATACCATAGCCGATAGTGTAAATGAATCATTTCCTGGATTTATGGATCGTGCATTTAACTGTCCAAGAGACATGGGTGATATTATTCGAGGCGGGCGTGAACTTGTTGCCAGCAAAGGATTGTTCATTAAAAAGAAACGCTATGCGGTATTGATATATGATCTCGAAGGTTCTAGACTAGATGTCAACAACAAACCCGGCAAAGTCAAAGCCATGGGACTGGACCTCAAAAGATCGGATACCCCAAAGCTGGTGCAAGACTTTTTAAGTGATCTGTTGCTACATGTTTTGACTGGTTCAAATAACGAATATGTCTATCAACGAGTGCGTGAATTTAAAGAAGAATTTCAAAAATTGCCGTCTTGGCAAAAAGGCACCCCCAAGCGTGTAAACAACTTAACACATTACGGCGATCTAGAAGCCAAAAAAGGCCGCGCTAACATGCCCGGCCATGTTCGTGCTGCTCTTAACTGGAACACTTTACGGCGTATGCATAGTGATAATTATTCAACTGCCATAGTTGATGGTATGAAGACAATCGTATGTAAATTGAGACCAAACCCATTGGGATATACTTCGGTTGGATACCCCACAGACGAAACTCATATCCCGGAATGGTTTAAACGACTGCCATTTGACAATGATTTAATGGAAACTACCATTGTTGATCAAAAAGTAGAAAACTTGTTAGGCGTGTTGGGCTGGAACATCCCTGAACATACAGACATTAAAAATACATTCGATAGTTTATTTACTTTTGAATAACTGTGTATATAATTGTCTCTTGCACGATCTAAATAGATCTATTATAATAACTTAGCTAAGGAAAATAACATGAAAGACGCATTACACGATATAGTACAACACACTAATGGTTTAGGAATCGAATTAATTAAAATCACCGGCGATAATAACTCAACTGTGATAAACGGTCTCGCAGAAGATCGTAGCGTGATAATTGACGCTAAATTTCACAACATAATTCCCGACTTTCAAGGTGTGTTTGGTATGCCAAACTTACCGAAACTTAACATTATTCTCAATATTCCTGAATATAAAGAAGATGCTAGATTAAGTATTGCAACACAAAAAGACAGCGACAACAACGATATCCCTTGTGGTATTAATTTTGAAAATCGCGAAGGCGATTTCAAAAACAACTACAGATTCATGGTAGCTAATGTCGTAAACGAAAAATTAAAAACTGTTAAGTTTCGCGGAGTCAATAATTGGGACATTGAAATAGAACCTTCTGTTGCTGCTATTCAGCGTATGCGTTTTCAAAGTCAAGCCAACAGTGACGAAACCAGTTTCATAGCCAAGACCAACAAAAATAACTTAGAATTTCACTTTGGAGATCTAAGCACTCATGCCGGTAACTTTGTATTTCATCAAGGAGTTTCTGGCAAGCTAATAGCAGGACGACACTGGCCTGTGGCGGTCTTTAATACCATTTTATCATTGCCCGGTGATAAAATGATACGCTTTTCCGACCAAGGAGCCAGTCAAATCACTGTAGATTCGGGACAGGCTCTATATAGCTATACTATTCCTGCACTACAAAAATGATTAAAAGCGTAGTTTCGCAAGGTCCATACCTCGTAATAAACGGAGGATATCATAATTATCCATACATGAGCCCGGGTGCTGTCGGTGCCGGGCAACTGCGTTGGAACACTAATATGAATGTAATGGAAGTGAATGATGGAGTAAGTTGGCGTAGTCTCAGTGCCAATGATACTAGTATCTCTCTTACTAACGACGCACAAGAAGCATTGACCTGGGCAATAACTAAGATGAAGCAAGAACGCGATCTCAAAGAGCGTATAGAACGACATCCTGGGTTACGAGATGCTTGGGAAAAGTTTAAAATAATGGAAGCATTATGTCAGGAAGAAGATGCAAGACAATCTAACAGCTAAACAATCGGACTATGCCGTATTCCTTCCGGCCATTTCGGGATTTTATGCTACCTTTATTGGCCGCCAGCGCAATGAACTATATGTAGATCCAGCTCGCTTTCCCCAAGGCATAACAGACATGGAACAACTTAATTGGCTTAACAGTCAAAAAGGTTTATATACATATAAGTGGAGTCTATACTCGGGCGGCCATGCAAACTTAGATCTCACCAAACAAGATTGGTCAGAGGACATGGTGCGTAACCGTGAACCAGGCACTTTCATGCTGGGAGATTCTGGTGGATTCCAAATTGCCAAAGGCCTATGGGAAGGGGATTGGCGTGCCAACTCTGGTTGTACTCGGGCTCAAACCAAACGAGAACTAGTTTTGAAATGGCTGGATGCAGTGGCCGACTACGGTATGATTTTAGATATACCTACTTGGGTCATTCATAGTCCCGAAGCCTCAGCTGCCTGTAAAATAACTACATTGCCCGAAGCAGTTGCGGCTACTAAATTCAACAATAAATATTTTATGCAACATCGTCGTGGTAAAAACAACGGCGGTGCTAAATTTCTAAATGTTTTACAAGGCGACAACCACGACAGTGCCGAATCTTGGTACATGGAAATGCGTGATTTTTGCGACCCAAAAGTCTATCCCGGAGTACATTTTGACGGATGGGCCATGGGTGGGCAAAACATGTGCGATGTTGAACTTATTCTTAAAAGATTAATAGCACTTAAATACGATGGATTATTACAGGAGGGTGTACATGATTGGATGCACTTTTTGGGAACCAGTAAACTGGAGTGGGCGGTCTTACTTACAGTCATACAGCGAGCAGTACGCAGATACGCGAATCCCAACTTCACGATCAGCTTTGACTGTGCTAGTCCATTCTTGGCAACCGCCAACGGCCAGGTCTATTACGAAAACACTTATCCCGATCTTGACAAATGGAGCTATAGAATGGCGCCAAGTGCCGATGATAAACGATATTCAACCGACACCCGTAAGTGGAGTACTGGGATATTAGCAGATGGTATCTATCAAACTTGGCTAGAAAGCCCGATCAGTGACTTACTGACCATGCGTGACATCTGCCACTATAAGCCCGGGGATGTCAACAAAAACGGTAAAGAGGGCAAAACAAGTTGGGATAGTTTCAGTTATTGTCTGTTAATGAGTCATAATGTCTGGATGCATCTCACCGCAGTACAAGAAGCAAATAGAAGATTTGATGCCGGTACAAGACCTCGTATGATGGAATACGACAGCCCCGGAGCAGATCGTTTTGAAGATATAGTAGAAGCCATTTTTGCTGCTCCCACTAGACAAGAGTCTGAAGATATAATAAAATCGTATCACAAGTATTGGATGCAAATTATTGGTACTCGTGGTTTTGCTGGCAAGAAAGCACTCAATGCTCGTACACAAGCAGAGCGTCATATCGAAATAGAAGGTACTGTAAGCGTTGAGCGTGTGAAAAAAGAGCGAGCTCAACCAGATCTTAACACAACACTTTTTGAGTTTTAATTATGGACAGACCCGGATTTAATGACGAAGTCAAATTCTTTCACGGCAAAGAAGTAGAACATACTCCGGCTTTAGGTAAGCCTACCTTGTTTGTAGTAGGCTTGCAATCAATCAACCGAATCGCAGAACAAGTACTAGGGTGTGATCATATTTACTTTGGTGCTAATATGAGCTTTCCTAGACGACCCACATTTCACGAATATCAATCATGGCATGCCATGATTGAGTATTTTTTAGAGCGGGATTATTGGTGTACGCTTGACATGGATGTTGATAGTTTGGACGAATTCCATGACGGCAATCTATGCGAATATCGTAGATTTATTCCCATGATCAGTGTTAAACTACCATATACTAAACTTTTCAACTAT